>Ga0208030_1000786_pt1 | contig 20508 bp, 26 predicted proteins | sample MalvirDeepMed_M9_FD_184246 | JGI IMG/M metagenome (GOLD analysis project Ga0208030, IMG submission 184246) | Marine viral communities from the Global Malaspina Expedition - Malaspina viral metaG DeepMed_M9 (SPAdes) (version 2) | ecosystem: Environmental > Aquatic > Marine > Oceanic | place...
GAAGAACGGTAAGGACACCATCGAGGCGGGTAAGGCGTTCACCATCATGAACTACGAGTTGCTGACGAAGCGCGAGGATGAACTGAAAGGACTCGATTTCGATTGTGTGGTGTTCGATGAGTCGCACTACCTCAAGAACCAAAAGGCGCAGCGCACAAAGGTCAGTGTCCGGCTCGCTAATTGGCCTACCGTGAAGGGTCTCGTGTGCATGAGCGGCACGCCTATCCTCAACAGGCCGGCCGAGTTTTACAATGTGTTGCGTATGCTCATGCCCGGCACCTTCGCCAACTGGCTCGACTTCATGAAGAATTACGCGGCGGCGTACCACAACGGGTATGCGTGGGACACTACAGGCGCAACTAATATCGACAAGAGCGACGACGGTGTGACGCTACCGCTCAACCATCTGCTACGCGATGTCATGCTGCGTCGCACCTACGACGACGAAGGGATAACAGAATCAATGCCCGACCTCGTGCAGACAACCGTGCTTTGTGAACTAACAAAGGCACAGCGTGGTACTTACGATGCAGACTACGACCGATGGATGGAAGAGTACGACAGGCTGAATGCGCTCGGGGCGATGCCGCCCGGTTACGCGCTGGAGATGCTGACGGCACTGCGTCACCTGTGCGGTCAAATGAAAATCAAGCACGCTGTCGAGTGGGCGGACGACTACCGTCAGCAGACAGGTAAACCTCTTATCATCTTCGCGCATCATCGTGATGTCATCACACCGATTAGGAAGACGCTTACTGATATGTATGCTGTACCCAAATCGCCGGGGAACGCCGGGGTTCGGTACACCGTCGATAGCATCACAGGTGAGACACCATCCGAGGAACGACAACAGAAGGTTGACGCGTTCCAAGCGGGTAACATTGACTTCCTTGTGTGCTCAACGCTCGCTGCGAAGGAGGGTATCACTCTAACCAATGCGGACACGACACTCTTTGTAGAGCGAGAGTGGGTTCCAGCATGGGAGCAGCAAGCGGCACACAGGGTGAGGCGTATGTCACAGGAGAGCAGCGTGTGTCACCAAGTTATCCTGTCTGCGCAGAACTGCATAGACGAGCACTTCGATAAGGTCGTGAGTGCAAAGGCGGAGGTTGTGAAGCGAGCGCTTGACGGTGACGCTACCGAGCGGGCGCAGGGTGACATCGTGAAGAGTCTGCTCGCATCCTTGACGGGGGTGAGCGAATGAAGTGGAACGCTGACACAGGCTCATTTGAGGCGGAGCGTGAGGACGGAATGTTGAGTGAACACACGAACATGGAGAGAGTTAAACCTCACGCTCCACCCGCATCGAAGCCCGCGCGGCCCAAGAACCCTTCGCCCGACAACTTCAGCGTCATTCTCGACGCTCTCCCCTCGCATATTCTCTACGACGACTGCGAGTACCCTCGCACAATCCCCGAAGCCGAAGCCCGCATCTTCGCAGCGCTCGCAGTCGAGTGCATTTCATCCGACCTGTTACACAGGCCACCCTATTCCGCTTACCAAACATGGACAGAAGCACAGCAGCAGCGATTCCGCAAGGCTGAAATCAGCGTGGCGCTTCGGCTACTCCGGTTGGCAGGGAGAAAACACCCTGCGCCGGAGGGAGACGATGAGCAAAGAATGCTACAACGAGACAGTGAAGCCGTGCGGAATACAGATTGATGGTACTTGGGTGACCCAGCGAGGGGACAACTTCTCTCTCGTTGGTGTGATATTCGATACACCCGACGGCACCGAATGGGCGAAGGAAGAAGTGCGGTTTATCAGTCGCGCTATCGACTACACCGAGTCGTGTCCTTCGTGCGGTGAATGGGTCGGGCGACAGACGCCCATGCTTGAGGCGGTGCGACATAGAATCCTACCGTGTTGCGCCTGTTCGTCTTTCGTGTGGCTCATACGCCCCGACTTTGAAGACGATTTCGTGGGGGAACACGCATGATTGCGTGGCAGCCCACAGACACAGACCTTGCGTGGACACGCACCCAACTTGATGCGCTCGGAGTGGGCGAAGTATGGGACGCGGGGGAGATGAAATACCAACGCACAGGCGAAGCGGAACTAACACTTCTTACTCGCACGGAGCGAGCGACAGAAGCGCACGCCCGTGTTCTCGTCGCACTTGAAGCCCTTGAATGGGGTTGCGTGGACGATGACGCAATCGTCACACCCGATGACCCTGTCGAGCAACTGCAACAGGCGCAGGAGTTCGCCCGTGAATGGCGTTGTCCTAACGAGGAGTGCGAGACGCTACTCGTCGACTGCGACCTTGACGCCGCAGCATGGGTAAACATGGGTATGCAACCCGCAATAGCCCTTGATGGTTCGGAGATGGAGGCGGAGCGATGGCTCGTGGATGTCCCTTGCTCGTCCTGCGCGACCCCCGTGCCAATGAACCCGCTCGACTACGCTCTCATAGCGGGCGATGATTTGTTCCATACATTCAGCACACCCGAAATGACCTACCGTGTGTTGTCACGAGAGCAGACGATTGCGCTCATTGACGAGGGCGGGGAAGGGTTCGCACTGGGTAGCCGAGGTATCAACGGCGAAGCGATACCGCCGCACATGCAGGGCGCTTTCTGCACCGTAGAGGTTGAAAGTGAGACGAGCCTCTTAGAAGAAGAATGAGGGACTGCGGCCAAATTGGTCTCTTCAAAAATCCGCTTCCCTTAAAAGGCAGCCCTGCCGTAGTCCGTCTAAGCCGAGCCGAGAAGGACGGTGACAGAAGTGGATAACATGAACACGAATGAGAACAGGGCGGTCGTCTTTGGGCGACCCGAAGGAACGAATGATACAGCGACACGGATTGCTTACGAGGCAGCCGACGGTGAGCGTAGGGTTTGGGTACCCAAGCAAGCGGTCGAGTCTCGGATAATCTGTGCCGATGGAGAACGAACAGCGTATGTAATGCGAACGGTGGACATCGAAGGTAACACCTTTGAGCCGAGCGCGGTCTTTGCAGGAGAACTTAGCCCGCTACCACCAACCAGTGTGAACGACATCGAGTTCGTTGATGCGGTGGAGCAGGGTGTGGCGGAAGCCAACCTACGACATCTCGTCAGCGAGCAGAAGACACGCAACGAGGAAACCCTTGCGGGTGTGCAACAGGCGACACAAGAAGCAACCGGTGGAGGGCTGACGCTCCCCACAGGCGGTCTTACATTACCACCGTCAGCGCTCGTTGAAGACATTGATGACGAGCCGGTGACACTGACTCTTGACGAGCAGGACATCGCAAGCGGGTACACACCCGGCGGTGATGAACACGGTGTGCAATCGACCGTCAGCATCGACAGCGATGAGAACGACGACAGCACGCCTGTCTTCGCACCCAGTTCAGCGGGCAGCGGACAGGTACAGACAACCACCCCCGGTGACAGCGAGAACATCACGAGCACTGCATGGGGCGGCGCGCTCCTTAGCGGAGGTCGTGAGAGGTCAGTGGTACCGTGGCGATACACGCCGCAGAAGGTACCGGGTTACATCATGGTACAGGCCGACGCCGAGTCGGCTCCGGTACCAGTACGAGTGAACAAGGATAACGGCAACCCTGCCGCATTCCATATCATGAACCCGGAACTGGCGAACGACAGCATGCCCGGCGGAGCGTGCTTAGGCACAGTGAGCGATGCTTACCATCTGCTACCACACACTACGGTCTTCGACCCCATTATGAAGTGGGCAGACCAAGAGGGACTCAAAACGCATGTGACTTCATACAACAACGGTGCTAAGGCGCGCCTCGATTTGGATGTGTCACAGGCGGCACAGTCTCGCAAGATTGCTGCCGAGCGTAACAAGGCTGCGGGTCACAAGTGGCTCGACACCAGCACACACGGTTCGATGATTGACAAGTTGGACGGGTTGTACAAGTACGGCTTCGCTATCCACAACAGCGTGGACGGTAGCGGTGCACTGTCTGTACAAGGACAGGCGCTCCGAGTCTACTGCAACAACCTCGCAAGCATGGGTGGCATCGACACGGTGCTTCGCCTACGCCACAATAACGGCATAATGGCTGACATTGACTGGAACAAGTTCGGGGAGACGGTCGTCAACGCGACAGCAGAACTTCAAGCATGGCTCGTGAACCAAGAGTTGTTGGCTCACCTACCGCTCGATGTGCAACTGTTCAACAAGTTGAGCGTTGCTGCGAGCAAGTTGAACATCCTCTCGCTGCCTACCGTGAAGGTGGAAGACGAGACCACAGGCAAGTTCAGCCTTCAGCGCGGTTACCTATGGCGAGTCATCTCGTCCGGGTATGTCAACGGAAACACTGGAGCGAGTGGTGCAGACCTGCCCTTCGTCAAGGTGAACAGGGAGCAAAACGGTACAGCGTACCACGCTTTGCAGTGCTACACCGGAGCCATCACTCACAAACCGGAGTGGTCGAGTGCGGACGGCAAACAATCAATGGCGGGCAATGTCCTGTCACTTGAGGGCACTACCAAGAAGTTGCAGACAATCAACGACATGTTCACAGGGCTTTGTGACAGCGCCTACGAGGCTTACATGGAATCAACAGGAGCAGACGCACTGACCGTGGCTGACATGCCGAAGGTCGCACAGTTCGTGACCGAGAACCCTCATGTTCTCAAGGTCGGACTTGGCAACAATCGCAGCAAAGCATTGGTCGACATCCCAACTGTGGAGGAGTCACTGTTAGTGGTCTAAGCGGGTGATACACGGGTGGGGGCTTCGGCCCCCATCCACACCCCATGACACAATGGAGAGAACGAATATGAGACGAAGAACATACGAAGAGAAGGAAGAGAACAGGCAGCGTATGCTAACGGTGCTTGAGAACGCGACAGGCTGGGTACCCGCTGGGTATGTACGCAAGCGATTGAGTGACCCCCCGAAGATAGGAGTAATGCGCAAGGACTTGCGCAGGATGGTCGACGGTGGCACGCTTGAATGCGTGGGCAAGGGCGGAGCAGGTAACCCCTATCGCTACGCAATCACTGGCCGGTTCCAACAAGAACAACGCATCACCGAGCGACCGAGTGGTAGAAGTTGCGCCGAGTGTGGTGTAACGAGCACTGTACAGTGGCGAGGCGAATTGTGTAACGCTTGCGGAGTACGCAAATACAAAGCGGCAGCGAAAAAGACACGCATGGCGAACAGCACAGCGAACAACAAGCGTGCTTGGTTACCAGCCGAGGAACAACAACTCATCGACGAGGTGCTAACGCACGACAACCCACAGAAGGTACTGGCTGACATCGCGCAGGCTCACGGTCGAACCGTGAATGCTATCGGAGCACGCCTGTACAAATTGTCAAGAGAGGGTCGCATCGAGTGGGGAACCCGCACAGGTACCTCTAAGACTACACCCGCACAAACGCTGCACTCGCGCGCGCGCGAGGCGGCGCCGATTTCGGACGATGGGTCTATCGCTTCACAGGTGGCAGGGATAGAGACACTACGCAGTGTCGTCGCCCAATACCTCGCAGGCAACAAGACACTCAACGAGTTACAGGACGCCTACTACAACGCTGGCGGCGCACCGTGGAAGGTGAGAGAATGAGCATGAACACAGACGGTAAGGTTCTCGATGCGGGCGACTGCCCGTGCGGAGGCAGCGAGTGTTCCGGCGCGTTCGGTTGGCTATGGAAGAGCAGCGACCTCGGTCACACGAACCACAGGGGCAAGATGTGGGCAGTGGTCTGCCCGAAGTGGGACAAGACCGAGACGGCGTGGGACACGGTGCAAGGTAAGTTCGCTGAACGGCGCGCAGACCCACCCCCACCACCGGGCATCGAAGGCGACTTCAACAGGTTCCGCAAGTATGATTGGGACAATGTGAAGCAGTCGAAGAGTGACATTGCGATGAACAGTAAACACGAGAGCGGTACCGGCGCTGACGCTGGCACCAACATCGACGGCGGGGGTGCTTGAATGGAACTCACACTACCGAGTGACGATGACGAGCCGAAAGACTACGGACAGTTCAACATCGGACAGACGCCTACCCCTTCCGTGGAGGTTGGGTGCGACGGCGCATCGGGTAACTGGTGGTATCGTGTTGAGACAACAATGCTCGCGCGGTTCATCAAGTACGCGAAGACTCTCGTGGAGGAAGCGGTGTTCTATTTCGGACAGGACGGGTTCTTCATCCGGGTTGTTGACCCTTCGCATGTAGCGATGGCGGTCATCGCCACGCCGGGTTGCGACAGACAAGCGTCCTCGGCAAGCCCCGAATGTGAGAACAAATGGGGGCTTGAGTTGAGTAAGTTGGAGCGTTGTCTCGACAAGACGGAGAGTCACATCACGCTCGTGCTGGACGAGAACGCGAACAGACTGCTCGCTGTGAACGACAAGTGCGAGACGAGTATTCGACCGCTCGACAGACAGAACATGCAAGCGCCACGCATTCCTATTGGGGTGACGGACATGACTCACTCGTTCGACATCGACAGCAGGGATTGGCTCAAAGGCGCTAAGCGGTTGAACGACATAGGCGACCTCGTTACGCTAAGTATCAACGAAGCGAGTACGGCGTGTTTCAGTATCAGCGGTGAAAGTGATTCGCGAACCTATACCCTGTCCGACGACACGACAGGCGAAGGGGTTTGCAGCACCCAGTACAGCCTGCAATACATACTACCGTTTGCGAAGGCTATACCACAGACAAAGAAAGGCGCTACCACTTTCCGGGTTAGGTGGGGCGACAGGTTCCCGTTGTTCTTGGAGAGTATTGAGGGCGGCAACGATATCGTGGAGTGGGAGTTCTTCCTCGCGCCTCGTGTGGACGGTGATTCTTGATGCCTCGTTGCGTACGATGCGACGCCGATGACGGTACCGTCGACCACTTGAACGAGACGGTGTGCGACAACTGTCTTACACCATACGAAGGGAGACGCATGGAAGGGGGTGTAGTATTGGCCGAGTTCTATGACAAGGCTCGGTATATCATTGACGGTCTGTTGCGAATCATTCAGCAGGAAGTCTACCCTGCTATGAACAGAATACCGGAGTGTGATAATTATTTCATTGAGTGCGCGGTGAGTGAAATAGGACACCTGCGAGACGAAGTGGAGCAGGGTCTTGTCAAAGACTCTTACCTACCTTGCGGGCAAAACAACGACGCGGAAAGAGCGGAGCGGCGCAAGAGCATAATCGAGATGGTTGATGGTATGAACAAGAATTGGGAAGACAGGGTAACATACCCCAACCCGACCTACAAAATCGGATGGAACGACCCTATCAAAATACCGTACCCCGAAGGGTGTCACCCTGTCACGAAGTTGAAAGCGGAGTCGACACCGTTCGTCTTGAGTGATTCATGGAGGCGAGCGGAATGATTGACACAAACAAATACGAAGGACACACACCCGGACCGTGGACTGTGGCTTGGAATGTTATGAAAGACTCGGTGTTGTTCTTTCATCCCGAAAGCAAGATACCACTTGCCGCATACACCATCCGTGACGAGGTTAGTGAAGGGGTGGAAGTGAATGTATGTAACTCATGCGACCACATCATTGATGAAGTCTACCATGATGAATCTTCGGCGTATTGTCGTGAGTGTGGTAATCGTATGCACACAAGTGATTATGCCTCTTATTGTTGTCCGTGGTTAGACACGAATGACTTTGAAACGGAGTCCTGTGTGCGTTGCTACAACAAGAAAAGTTTTAGCAAATATGGGAAGGCGGGGATGGAACGAATGGCTAATCATGGGATTGAACTCACGGGACAGGAAATAGCCGATGCTAACCTCATGGCCGCCGCCCCCGATTTGCTCGCAGAAGTCGAGCGGTTGCGTGACCTTCACATATTAGCCTGTGACTACCTTCAAAGCATATCAAATGGAACGCTACCGGACAGTGAGTGGCCTCACATTCATGCCATGATAAGAGGAGATGATTGAATGAGTGAGTACGCTCACCCGCTACGCAAGAAGACCCAGCGGTACCAAACCCTACGCGATTCTCTTGTGGAGATTCTGCGTGAGGCTGACGAACCGATAGGCACCAAGCGGTTGTTAGACCTGTGGTTGATTGAACAGGAGAACACCACCAAGAAGGGCAACCCGCGTAAGCGACCGAAGCACAGCCCCGGTGTGACCCAACTCTCCGGCTTGATGAAATCCGACGGACGGTTCAAGAACTTGTGTCCGGCGCGAATCGGCGGCGTATCGACAGGCGCTAAGGCTCAATGGGTGCTGCGTGATGACCGCGCGGTACTTAAATAGCAGCCACCCCTCCCACTCGTAGGAGAGATAGGTTTGGGGAAGGAAACGGTTTACGCAATCATGCCCGTGAAGGGTTACCGAGGGGACAGTCACGAGATACGCTTGTCACTATGCCAAAATGTAACGACAATCACAATCGACATACGCGAGTGGCGCAGCGACGCGAGCACGAGTCCGGGGCCGACCAAGCGCGGGTTCCGCTTAACACTCGCCGACGCTAAAACGCTACGACAGGCGCTCGACGAAGCGATGAACGCTGGTATTGAAATCGAGCGGGTCATGCGATTGGTCGGCTCGTTGCCACCGGAGGGTGAGGACGATGGGTTGTAGGCGGTGCGGGCGTGGGTGCCGCACACACCCACTGAACGGACTATGTCATGTGTGTTGGAGGAGGGTCAATGTCCGGCGCGACAAAGGCTGATGCTAAGCGCAAGGTTGTCGGGCTGTACGCACAGGGTGAAGACCACCTCAAGGTGCGACTGCGAGCCGTAGGTGATTGGCTCGGTGTACCGCAGGGTGACATCAGTGATGTCCTGTCGTTGTGCCATGCGTTGCAGAAGGCGGGAGTGAGTCGCCTCTTCCACTCTTTGTTCATTGATTGTCTGTACATCTATGGCAAGGCTAACGGTAACACCGACCTGTCACACTCACGCATCACAGCCGCTTCAAAAATCGTATTAGGTATGGGGCTACGAGCGCGCCCCACTTGGCTCAAGAACCACAAACCGTTAGCAGCGTTCTCGTTGGGTTGTGACACAGACGACCTGTCGTGGTGAACCGCGATGGCTTCACTGGCACAAGCAGCACGGTTGGCTACTCTCCTGCGCAGGGACGCCGAGGAGCCTGTGCGGTTTCAGTACAAACATATTACACAGTTTGCCGAGAAGAACACGAGCGACGATGTGGCGGAGGTCGCCGAGTTCTTTTATGGGCATCGCGTGATGGGCGTCGACCGGCTGATGGCTACGGTCAGCCGCTGCGTGGGCATCTTCGGTGAAGAGTGGGACGGGTTGCTTGACAGTGTGGTGACAGGCGGTCATGCGCTCGTGCCCCTGCTCGCCAGCGAGTCGCAGTTGCGCCCGAAGCACGGACTTAGCCTATCAATCTCCGAGGCGACGCTGTTACTGTACGATTTGCAGAAGCGTGACGAGGCACCGCGGGTAGTCGACACCATCTTCCGGCGTATCGGCAGGGAGGAGGCCACGATGCTATGGTCGCGAGCGCTCGGCGAGTACCCTCCTGTGGGTAAAGGGAAGTTCATACGAGCCGTCTCAAACATGACCGAGTATGAGCCTAACCACCTTCGGCAAGCAGCGCGGTTCCACGGTATCGCCGCTGTCGTGAAGGGAGCGCTTGACGACTCGTTGCCTCGTGCGCACCAACTCGTAGCCGGTCAGCCTTTCACCCCCGCCGCTTACCGACGGTGGGTCAAATGGGTGCCTCCGTTTGAGCAGACTGCTTACGATGTAGTGGAAGGCGCGCGGGCTTTCGTGCATGTTACACCCGACGGGACATGGGTGTTCCGCAGGTCGGGCGAGCGGTGGTCCCCATGCCCGCCAATCGACGGACTGCAAGCCTGCGAAGAGTTCGTGGCCGAAGTCGAAGAGCGACACGGGCGACTGGTCGTAGTCGATATCCTACACACGAGTGACGAGCCGCAGCGATGGAAGCAGCCTGTCACGGAACGCCGCCCCGACATCCGCCTGTTGCGCGACCGCGACCATCTCATCTCCCTCATTAAAAATCTCCAACGCGGTACGAGTCTGCGACTACTCGACTCCCGCTCACCCTACTACGACGGGGAAGGGATGGGTGGTTACATCGCACCCGACTCCCTGTTTGAAATCACGCTCCTTGTCACTCGCGCTCGACTGATTGACGGGCAGGCTGAAGTCTGCCTGTCAATGATGGACGGGTTTGATGCACAGCATGTCGCCTGTGTCCGATGCGACACCGAACTTATACGGGTGCCGAGACTGCGTAAAGAAATCACTACACGCTGGAGCGAGATAGAACACCTCGGTGTAGTGGTGGTATGTTTTGCGTTCGGGTATGACGGGGAGACTCTCGATGGTGTGTCCGTCCAGCGCATTGACGGCTCGCTCGGTGTGAGCGATACGATTCAAAAGGGCGACCTGCTTGCGATGAGCAATGCCCGATGACTCATTCTACCTTGCTTGGTTGGCGCGGGAGTGTCGATTTCAATGCTCTATACATTTTGAGCCGAAGGCGTTGCTCGGGTATTCTCCTGTGCGGCGTGCCGTAGTATCGCCTCGTCGTGAACCTCAACTGCAAGACTGGCTCGCTACAAAAGGCGTCAAGCATCGTTACATCTCCGACCTCGACGAAATCCGAGTCTTGCTCCGGCTCCTCTCTCCGGTGAGAGAGCAGGTAAGAGACATAGAAAACATGGATAGACTGACTAAAATGCTCACCAAACCCCTACGGGGTTTGACCCATGAAGAACTGTTTGATATTTTCTTGATATTCTCGTCTCTTGTCAGTGCTCAAGAATAGTATTATTGTGTCTTGACAATACTAAAGAATATCAAGAATATAGAGAGAAACCCAAGAAAAACCTGCTTCCCTTAAAAGGCGACCCTGCCGAAAGCCGGTCATGGTTGACGAAAACAAACCGTGGAGAGAGAAATACAGACCGAAGGTTGTCGATGAACTCATCGGCCTTGTTGGTTTGAAGCGAGACATCCGAGGATGGGAGCGCAGTGGGGAATGGCCTGCCGCGCTCCTTTTGGTGGGACCACCGGGGACTGGTAAGACCACAGCGGCTGGTGTCATCGCTCGTGAAATGTTCGGGGAGTCATACCATGATGACGACTTGGTCGCTTGTAATTTTCACGAGACCAACGCGTCGGATGAGAGAGGTATTGATTTCATCCGTGACAATATCAAACAGATGGCCCGCATCAATCCTATCGGGGTGTCTCGCAAAGTGATACTACTCGATGAGGCTGACGGGTTGACTAAGCCTGCGCAGGAAGCACTGCGTCGCACGATGGAAAAGTATAGCGACAAGACCATGTTCATTCTCACGGCTAACTCAAAGCCTGCCATCATCCCCGCCATCCAATCGCGCTGCGTGACCTACGATTTTACGCCTTACAGTGTAGCAGAAGTGGCTGACCTCATGGCTAACCTTGTTATGGTCGGTGCGAAAATACCTCACGAATGGACGGAGTCATACGACCTGCTTCATTCTGCCACAGGCGGCGACTTGCGTCAGTGTATCGACTTACTACAATCCACCGTCAAGGAAGAGCACGCATTACATGAGAGACTTGTCGGTCTCTCTCGTGACCTGTCCAACCCAGCCTTGTCGATTGCGATAGGCGACTACGAATCATTACGCGTCGAACTCAAACGATTGAGCGAGGGTGGCCTCTCCAACTTGGAGATGCTGCGTCGCCTCCATCAGTTCGTTCGCACGCTCGGTATGACACCCGAGCAATTCACATCCTATTCCTCCGTTTGGGGAGACTTTGTAATGAAGGCTACGGTTTGGCCGTTAAGTAGCGATGACTTTATCGACTATTTTGTTGCCGCGTTACAAATGACCCCCGCGGTCGAAACCAAAACACAGGAGACAGAACAGAATGACAGAACAGAATGAGAGTGGAATGAAATGGCCGGACGGCGTAACTGAAAGGTTGAGTTGGTGGGCGGAGAACAATAGTAAGACGCTTGAAGAAGCGTATGCGGAGTTCATCGTGTACCTGCGAGACGCATTAGGTATTGACGACCCTGCCAGTGAAGATGATGACTACCTTGAAGACTCGGCGGAGACATTCGTGGTCGCTGCTGCCCGTAGAACGGGCGGCGCGGTGACGGTTGACTTCGTTGGTTGCTTCGTGGGAGTGGACAAGAAGATGGACGACAAGCGTGCTGGGGACAGACAGGCGGCAATCAACGCAGCCCGACAAAACTTGAGTGCCGCCATTGCTGGTGGCGTGGTGGGTCGGGCTTACACCGAGAACGGTAGTTGGATGATAGAGACGAAGAGCGGTGTCACACAGACCGAAGACAGCGCAGAAGGGGACGACCCGTGGTGGATGCTACGGGACGGCGACCTGTGTCTCGCCATGTTACAGACAAACACCGAGTGGGATTCCTACGGGAAGCCTATTCGACCGATGATGTGGCAGCGCACCTACTACTTCCTCGGTAACGACGCTGACGAGTACAACAACAACATCGACCTTTGGGCGATACGAGTGGGCGACCCCGAAGTCGCACCGTCGTTCCCGGTGGCTATGGGTGCACCGTGCCGTATCAAGGTGCGACCTCCGAACAAGAAACAGACGACCGACATAAACTTCGTGAACGCGGCGAACAATTTCCGTACCACGATTCAATACACGGACGACTTCGTTGACGAATCGGACAGGGGCTACCTTGCCCCCGAGCGCATGTGGCCGCAGCACGACCTTTACAGCGACCTCACTGACTTGGATGAGTTGTACGCCACCGGCAGCAAGACGGTCGCTGGGTTCCCTAACCCTATCGGCCCCCTTGTGATTGTCAAAGGTAAGATGACCTATGTCAACCGCGAAGGCTGGGAAGATACATTCGGTGATGACCCGTCGGGTATGCGTTACCCGATGAGCATTTCGTCGTTCAACCTACAACGACAACATCCCGACGGCGCTCGACGAGAAGTGTCCTGCATCATGCACGGGCATCTCGTGATGGAGAACCACGCGCTTGACTACCAAGACGGTGACCGTTGGTTGCCTTACGCTAACAAGTCGACTGTGCTCGTTTTCGGCCGACTCGGTCTACGAGCAGTCAAGGACAAGGACGGTAACGAAATCGACAGGGTGCCTCGTATCAATGCGCTCGGTGTGTACGCCGTGCCTCGACTCGTGATTCCCGCCGGTGAAGGTGGCGACACAAGCCTCGACCAATACGGAGGCGGTTCACAATGAGTGGCGGATTCGCAGCCATGAAGGCGGCTGATGATGAAGCGGAGGTTGTGGTGGAAGAGACGCCCGACCTGCCGGAAGTCACAACCATGACACCGGAGGCTCGCAAAGGCATGTGGAACGAGATTGATTCGGCTGGCGCCGACGACAACCACAACCACACCTTCATTCTTGCATGGGGAGAAGAGGGCACAATGAAGACGGGTAGCGTGATGAGCGCGCTGACTGAACAAGACATCAAAGACGGGGGTTGCATCCTCGCTGTCGATTTCGACGGCGGGGCTGCGGCCTGCCGGTCGGCGCACCACAGGGACAAGTTGCATAACATTCGTTGTCTCCCTCCGTGGGTGATGAGTGGAGAGGGTCGCACTTCATACGACTACCCCGAGACTCACGACCGAGTCATGGATATTGGACGCACTGCTATTGAGTGGGCGATTCAGCAACAGCGCCCCGACTACGAAGGGTCGCGCCTCAAGTGGTTCGTTATCACAGGTCTCGACTTGTGGAACGAAGTCGCTACCAACTGCATGAAAATTGCCGACCTCGGCTCGGCACCCGACGGCATCGCAGCCTCAATCAACCCGAAGGATTTGGTTGGCAACCGGTGGAACTGGAACATCCGACACACACGCTACCATCAACTGACAGCCATCTGTACCTCGTTGATGACTCTCGGTGTCAAGGTTTACCTTGAGACGCACGAGCAAGTCATCTACGAGAACAACAGGGAGACAATCAACACGAAGCCGGCTTGCGAGAAGAACCTCGTGAACAAGGTGCGCCAAATCATCCACTTCACGACCGAAGAGGAACGAGACGAAGGCGGTAAGAAGACAGGCGTCGTGAACTACTGGGCGACATTCACCAAGAGCGCTACGAACTTTGACCTACAAGGGCAACGCAGACTCGTCGGTGTGACTCAACCCGACGCGGCCAATGTCTTTCACGGTCTACCGGAACTCGCGGAGGGGAGTCTGTGAGCATAGACGGACATGACCCGAGCGATATCACCAAGCCCGAGATATACGACCCTCCTCAACCCGAGTCGGCTGAAGAGTGGGTGGAGTGGCACGAGGGAGAGAACGCTCGACTGCGGACTCTCATAGTCTACTTGCGAGTCTTGCTGGAACTGGGCGAACACGCTTTCGTTGATTTCAGCGAACCGCAGATGGAAGACGCGTGGGACATTGTGATACAGGAGAGCCTCAAACAACAGGAGGCGGTTGCGTGAACTGCCCCGAGTGCGGCGGCGTTGACACAATCGTCATGCGAAAAATGGTAGGACAACTGTACAAGTTCTGTGATGTCAGCGAGTGCTCTTGGGAGTATTCGACATCGCGTAACGACGACTACTCGTGGGTTACCGACGAGATGTTTGACGACTGTTTGAACCGCATAGTAAGCGGGCTTGACGGTGATGCGTTGTTCGCTATCCCCGGTGCCTACGAGTTGCTTAGCGAAGCGCTGAACAACGATGTTCTGTCGGCGCTTGAGGAGAAGCGCGACAGCGGTGGTGAGGAAGAATGATACCGACAACTATCGAGTTGGAAAGCAACAACGAGTTGATGGCTAACACGATGTCCAAGAGCGGATTCGATTTCAACACAGCCATGTTTGAACTCATTGATAATTCGATTGCCGCCGGCGCGCGAAACATAGACATCCAATTTTGGATAGAGCCTACGGGACAGAAGCCCATACATCAAATCCATATCTCGGACGACGGTAGTGGGTTCCCGCTGGACTCTCTATCACGCAAACTCGCTATGGGTGCGGAGACTGGTGTAGGGTTGAACGAGCACGGAGTCGGGTTGAAGAACGCGATAGGCTACTATGGCGGCAACGATATCCGTGCAGGGTTGCTGGGTATCGTGACCTATGACGGTGAAGACTGTTACGAAATCACAGGCTATGAAGGCAACATGCTGACCTTGCGTGAAATCTCTCCCGCGTGGCCGAACACTGGTAGTTGCGTGAAAATCAACTGCTTGGAATTGGAAGCCGCGTTATCGAATAGGTGGAAAAAGTTGGTGGACATGCTTGGGGTACGATATGGGGACTACATTGAATCGGGTATCACTATCACAGTCAGCCTCGTGGACATTGAGACGCTTGACGAAATCGAAGACGGAGAACACGAAGTGGAGCCTATTTTCCCACCATACTACAATCCGCTTACGAGAACTGAAACTCACCTGTGGGAAGACGAAGTACAGAACTACACAGGCAGCGTGCGAGCCACGCTCACCATCGGTCTTAGCCCCGAGGGGGAAGAAGGGATATGGGAGCGAGGCATATACAAGGGCGGTATAGATGTGGTGCAAGACGGCCGTGTGGTCGTTCACCGTTCTTATCAGCCGCTGGAGAGTTGGAGAAGACCTCACCCTATGATGAACGGGGTTGTAGGCAGACTCGTGATACACACAGGTTACCTTCCCACCACACCCAAGAAAGACGGGTTCCGAGAGACACAAGAATACATTGAACTCCGAGAGTCAATCGCAAGTTCTGTGCGAGGGTCGATAATACCACGAGTGCTCGACCTTGATGATGAAGAAGCGGAACGCTATGAGGAAGCGGATATGCGACGAGGTTTGAAGTTGTACTTGGGAAGCCTTACTACTCCATCGGGTGAGGCTGTATGGGACGAAGTGAACGACGAGGACGCGACCGACACAGGTTTGAGTATGGATGTCACCGCTGTCACGGGCGGCGAGAAGTGGGTCTTTGAAATCAAGAAGGAGACTTTCGGCGCGCAAGACATGAACCAACTCATCGGTTACATGATAGCGACGCATAGCATTAAAGGGGTGGTGTTCAGTCCTAATGTGCTTGACAACGCAACAAGACAATTAGAGTATTGGCGCGAAGCGTTGTCTTGCGACATAGATATTCAGTATTGGGACAGCAGGCATAACAACCATCGAACCGTCATGCGTACCTATGTGGGGGTGGAACAAGAATGAAGTGCGACATCTGTGACATCGAGATGACGCACCCTCACCTCACCGACTACCTCGGCAACAACGCGCAGCCTATCTTAGACGGCAGGTGCTGTGACGCCTGTGACTGCCTCATCGTCATACCTGCTCGCATGGGTTTGAGCGGGGCGGAGGCTGTCGGGATAGGCAAGGCGCTGCTTGAGCATCGCCGGAACCCACCCGTCTTCGGAGGTGAGGAAGAATGACTCGTGTCACAATAGACAGGGACGAGTTGCGCAAGTTCATTCTGTCCTTCGGACACAATGTGACAGACTTGATACTCGACGCAAAGGAGTTCTCGCTGGTCGGCGGTGTAGCCATGCCTACGCATTTCTTCACACAGCGTATCAGTGCCACAGTCGACGAACCGGGTCAGTTCGTCATATCCGACATCAGCAAGGTGGGTGCATTCCTGCGCGCCTGTGATGGAAACAGCATCACAATATGGCAGAAGGACGGGCGACCGCTCCACCTGTCCAACGGCGGCACGGAGGTCACACTACCGACAGTCGATACCGTGCGCAGCGCTTCGGCGTTGCCTACTGTGTTGAGGCTGGTCGCGCAGTCTACCGAAGACGACTGGAAGTCGTGGGCAGGCGAAGCGCTCAATTGCTACGGGCGATTGGAGGACACTAATTCCCTGCTGCCTGTGTCACGGATGCAGCAAGTGGTAGGTAAGGACAAGACCTTCACTTCGCAGTTCCATGAGGGGCAACTGACAATCACGGGTGGTGAGAGGACTGACGCACAGATGACGGTGGTACTCGACCTGCTTGACGCAGACGGGCCGCCGACCGAAGTGAGCAACACCTTCGGGCCGTGGCTCCCTCAACTACTGAACGCGCTACCGGCCGGTGCATGCGAACTGTACACGGGCGACGGTAGCGTCTTGGCGCTGAACCATACTGAACGGGAATGCCTATTGGTCGTCATCCCGCAGGGGGAATGAGAGGTGCAGTCAATGACGAAGGCGAGAGACGAGCGATGGATGTCACGCAAAGTGGGTGACAGAAAGAACATCAAGTTGTTGAGGCGTATGCACGAACTGCTGATTGAGCAGGGGCCGATGACCGCGAAGGCGTTGAGTGAAACGCTTTACACCACGCATCCGAATCACAAACGGTTCCACCGTAACAGTCTCGTGTTATCACAACTCATGGTCGGGCGACCGGCGTTGTTTGAGAAAGTGACGGAGAACACAAAAGCCTGTGAGTGGGGAGCCGTGGAGGTGAGCGAATGATTTGCGACCAGTTCTATCCCGGCGGCAACGACATCGCTCACATCTATACACGGTGGCGCGACGAGGAGGGTAACCTCGTCGAGCGAATCCGTGACGACTACCGTCCCTACTTTTGGGTGCCGGCCAACGCGCCGGATTACCAAGTGCGTAACGCACTGAAGCGCTACCCCGGTAGCAGACTGACGGGCGAGAAGGCGGTCGGTCTCAAGGGCGAGCACCTCAAGTGTATGGAGGTCGGTACCCCAAAGGATATCGGCGACATGCGCAACATGTTCGACAAGACTTGGGAGGCGGACATCCGGTTCCCCGACAGGTACCTCATCGACAACCATGCGGAGATGCCGCGCTGGACTCCTCGTAAGTGGTGGTTCGATATCGAGTGCGACACGGAGACGAAAGCCACTACGGTTATCGCTGTTGTGGGTAACACACTCGACACGCCACAGGTATTCGCGTGGGCTGACGAGACGACTAACTGTCCGTATGACACAACTCACATTAAGCGAAGGAGAGCCGGAGATGAGGGTAGCGGTATTTACGGACGCAGCATACGAGGCATCGACTACACGCTACATCTGTTCTCCAACGAGCGAGACATGCAAGAGGCGTTCATCGCCTTCATGCAGAAGGGTGACCCCGACATGCTGATTGCTCACGGCGGAGCGTTCTTTGATTTCCCGCACATGGTGACACAGTTCCCAAGACCGGAGCGCATGTCCCCTGTCGGCGTAGTGCGCAGACCCCGCAAGGGGGCAGACCATTATGTCCGCCGTGACGGTATGACAGACTACACCGTTCAACCTATCGTCGGTCGCTGGTGCTTTGACACGAGTGCCCCTGCCAACAGCGGTAGCGGGTTTGAGCGAGTGTGGAAAGACAGCGGTAAGGGTCAACTGCAAAGCAGAAAACTCAACGACATAGCGGAGATGCTCGACCTCGGTAGCAAACTCACCGAAGAGATTGAGGGCATGGATGTCTTCAACGGCTGGCGCGAGTATTGGTCGGAGTTCGTGGACTACTGTCTGCTTGACGCAATCCTGCTTCGTGACATCGACAAGGCGCAGAATGTAACCGACTTCTTCGCAGAAATGGTACGCCTGTGTGGTGTCACCATTGAGAGCGCAGCCAATGTCAGTCACTTCGGGCGCGGTCTACTATCCCGCCGAACCAACAAGAAGGCACCGACTCGCATGAAGGTCGAACACGAAGCGCTCAAGGGTGCCGAAGTCGGTCTCGCGTTTGTGAAGGGGAGACATCAAGGCGTAGGCATTTTCGATTTCAAGGGGCTATACCCGTCCATCATCCTCGGCAACAACCTGTCGTACGAGACTAAACGCGAAGGGCCGGGGCCGGGCATTAAACAGATGGACAACGGCACCTATTGGGAACAGACACAGAAGGGTCTGCTACCCAAAGTTATCACCTACCTGTTCGATTATCGTGACGAGTGCAAGGCGAAGGCGGTCGACCAAGCGCTGACTATCGAAGAGCGTGGTGCATGGCGCACTACCGAGAAGGCGGTCAAGAGAGTGATGGCGTCACTGTACGGCATGACTGCACACACCGGTTTCGGTTGGGCTGATGCTGACATCGCACACACCATCACGAGCGAAGGCCGCCGAGCAATCCACATGCTTAGCAAGTATGCCGAGAACCGTGGCTACGAGACGCTGTACGGTCACACGGATAGCGCCTTCGTCAAGGTGCCACGGGGTGAGGCTGATACACTTGCCGCACACCTTACAACCACTATACAAAACGAGACAGGCAACGAGCAGTTGTTTGTCGAACTTGAGGAGTGGATGCCGTGGTGGCTACTCGTAGCGAAGAACCGCTATGTCGGCAAGAACGAGGACGGTAAAATGAAAGTGGCCGGCTTCGCGATGAAGGCGAGCAGTTCGTCCAAGTTGAGCAAGCGCGTACAGGAAACCGCGTTCGACCTTATCTGCGACGGCGCCGGTGAAGCCGCTGTCACAAAAGAGATGCGCGCCATCGTTGCCGAAGTCAAGAATGGCGGCATCGACCCGAAGGAGGTCTGTACTACAACACGCCTCGGTATGGGTCTGCACGAATACAAGACGCTGTCCGGTGCGAGCCGTGCAGCGCAATACTACAACGACAATATCAACGGGGAAGCCTATGGAAAGGGCGACTCGGTGTCATGGGTGTATGTCAGCGGCGTGCCTGCCGACAAACCCGAGACGGACATCGTCGCGTTCCGTGAGACAGACGACCTTGACAAGTTCACGCTGGACACGGGCACCATCATCAACAAGTCTGTTAAGGCGAAGTTGAAATCCGCATACGATACGCTGGAGTGGGACTTAGATGCCGCTTCCGGCGCTGCTATTCCGAAGAGTTACTGGTGAACAATATGAGAGAACAAGAAGAGAGCAAGAGATGGAATTGGGCGAAGCGCTTGACGCGCTTTCGACTCAAGAGAACGAACACAGGCGTTACGCTACGCGAGAAGACGAAGGAGAAGAAAGTGCTGACAATGGAGAACACCGTCAGCACCAAACTGACTGATTTCGACCCGTGTATGCTGATGCCTAAAGGCCAACAGGATTTGGTGGACTGGAAAGCGCTTGAGCCGCGCCCTATACGGGAGCCGGACAAGTACACAGGTTTGCAGAATTGGCCGGAGGTGGGCGAATGAGCGATGATTGGGAAGACGCATTTAATGATGAAACCCCTTCGGTAGTTACTGGGCACCCCCCTTGCGCCGAATGCGGTAAAGGAATGGTACGCATAACCGTACAATACAAAGGTGAATCGACGGAGACTATTGAACACCGTTGTCAGTTCTGTGACGAAGAGTTCCGTGAGGAAATGAGACAAATCGACGAAGAGTTCCGTGAGGAGGGAGACGAATGAGCGCGGTCGAGGACGAAGTGTGCGCACTGATACAGGCGAGGGCGGAAGTCGGTAAGGCCAAGTATGGCGTGACGATGGAGCGCGAAGACCTTAGCCACGATGAGTGGTTGGAGCACCTGCAAAACGAACTGCTCGATGCGGCGGTCTATATTCAGCGACTACGCACAAGAGAGCAGACGCTTGAGGCGAAGTTGCGAAAAATGATACAAACATATAGGGCCGCAGCAGACCGCGCAGGCACAGCACAATTCGCCGCAGGATATGTCG
>Ga0208030_1000788_pt1 | contig 20496 bp, 16 predicted proteins | sample MalvirDeepMed_M9_FD_184246 | JGI IMG/M metagenome (GOLD analysis project Ga0208030, IMG submission 184246) | Marine viral communities from the Global Malaspina Expedition - Malaspina viral metaG DeepMed_M9 (SPAdes) (version 2) | ecosystem: Environmental > Aquatic > Marine > Oceanic | place...
ACTGGCAGAAACGGTGCGATGAGTTTCGATTCTAGCATGCGTGATAAACTGATCGCCGCATTCCTCTCCCAGCATGGTTGGGGGGACGCGGTGTTGCTGCCACTTGGGCAAGATGCCTCTACGCGCCGCTACATTCGGCTGGCGATGCCAGATGGGACAACGGCCATGCTCATGGATGCTCCACGCATTGAGGCGGATCCGTGCCCACCGGATGCCGACGACGCGACGCGCACTGCGATGGGGTGGAACGCCCAGACGCGGCTGGCCGCATCGCGCGTGGATGCATTTGTGCTGATCGCCAATCATCTGCGTTCGCTCGGCTTTGAGGCGCCAAAGGTCTTGGCCCATGACACGCAAGCTGGCCTCGCGCTGTTGCAGGATTTCGGAGACGGGATGGAACTCGCGCGTCATTTGGAGCGCACGCCGGAGCTTGAGGTTCCAGCCTACACGCTTGCCGCTGACATGCTGGCCCGGCTGCACGCTCATCCAATTCCTGATGTCGTCTCGGACGGCAATGAGCATTGGCCGATCCTGGAGTTTGACCGCCTCGCTCTGGCCTCGAACGCGGATCTCTATGCAGATTGGCTGCCGGTGGAAGCTGGTGGCAAAGCGCTCAGCGGAACCGCGCGAGCCAAATGGGAACAGGAGCGCGATGCGTTGATCGAACAAGCGATGTCGTTTCCGCGCGTGTTCACGCTGCGCGATTACCATGCTGAGAACCTGCTGTGGCTCGGGGGCGATCGCATTGCATTGCTGGACTTTCAGGATGCGGTGAAAGGCTGGGACGCCTGGGATATGGCAATGCTGACACAGGATGCGCGAAGGGAAGTGTCCGAAGCGGCATCAGAGGCCGCCATCCGGCATTATCTCGACCAGACCGGAAAGGCGCGTGAGGCATTCGACGAACGGCTCGCTGTAATTGGAGCGCTGAACGCGCTGCGCATTGCAGGTGTGTTTTCAAGGCTTCAACACCGCGATGGGAAGCCGCGCTACGGAACATTCCAGCCACGACAGTTGAAACTACTCGCGCGCAACCTGTCTCATCCTGCATTGGCTTCCATGGAGGCTTTCGTACGGGAAACGACACCTTTTGTATTTGAGGAATCCTGATGCCGATTGAAGTTCCGCATACGGCCATGGTGCTCGCCGCCGGGTTGGGCACACGGATGAGGCCGCTGACGGATACGTGCCCGAAGCCGCTGATTGAAGTGTCCGGAAAGCGTCTTATGGACCGTATGATCGAGCCGCTGATTGCGGCCGGTGTGAAGCGGATTGTCGTTAATGTGCATTGGCTGGCCGATCAGGTGGAAAACCATGTTTCCGGCATCGAAGGTGCAGACGTGATTGTATCTGACGAGCGCGGCGAAGTGCTTGAAACAGGCGGGGCGCTGGCGAAGGCAGCGCCTTTGCTCGGCGAGGATCCTATCTTTGTCGTCAATACTGATGCGTTCTGGGGGCGCGGTGATCCAGCGCCGTTTGTTCAGCTGGCTGAGGTGTTTGATCCTGATCGCATGGATGAACTCCTGCTATTGGCCGACACCCAGCGCAGCCTCGGATATGGTGGCGCGGGGGACTTTATTCGGTCCGAAACCGGCAGCCTGTCCCGACGTGGTGACAATCCCTCAGCCCCTTGGGCGTATGCAGGCGTTCGCATTCTGAAGCCTCAGGCATTTGCCGGGCTGGAGGTTGAGCGGTTTTCAGTTGCCTGGCGTATCTGGGGGCCACTGGTTGAGGCGGGGCGATTGCACGGTCTGCCGCTGGATGATTTCTGGCTCCATGTCGGCGATCCGGACGCGTTGAAGGATGCTGAGACGTGGTTGCGCTGTCATGGTCAGTGATCCGAATATTTTCGGTGCCGGGGCGTCGAAGGCCTGGTCCATCCCGCCCGGCGAAAACTTCCTGAAGGCCCTCGCGACGGAACTGGCCCACGCCGTGAACCTTTCCGGGAATCCAGATGCGCTCGCTGATGCGACGATCTATGTGCCGAACAGGCGATCCGCACGTGAGTTGTCGGCGGCGCTGTATCTCGCCGCAAATGAAACGCCGATCCTGTCACCGGATATCCGCGCGATGGGGGATCTTGAAAGCGATGAGGCGCCTCCTGTTGCAGAGATATCCGAAACGGACCTGCCGCCAGCCGTAACGTCTGCCACGCGATTGGGGAATTTGGCGGCGCTGGTGCAAGCCTATTATCGCAATAGTTCCGGTATGGACGTGCCGCCTTCGTCCGCGCTTGCCGCAGCAAACGAACTCGCGCGTCTGCTGGATCAGGCGCATCTTAGCGCAGAGGCCGACTGGAGCGGCCTTCCTGATCTGGTGAAGGAAGCAGACCTCGCCCAGCATTGGGAAAACTCAGCGAAGTTCCTTGAAATCATCACAACGGCATGGCCAGCGTTTCTGAAAGAACAGGGAGCTGCCGACCCACTCGAACGGCGCCTGCTGGCGGCTGAAGCGACCGCAAATGCGTGGCAGAGCGCTATGCCTCAGGCGCCCGTCATCATAGCGGGCTCTACTGGCGCAACGCCTTCAGGGCGTGCGTTGATGAAGGCTGCGCTTCAACTGCCGAAGGGGTTGGTCGTGTTTCCCGGGCTTGATAGGGATGTGTCCGAAGAGCAGCGTCTCGCGATTCTGTCCGAGATCGGACATCCCCAGAATGCTCTGATGAGTACGCTGCAGGACTTGAAGCTTGATCCCGGCGATGTCGCGGAGTGGCCACGAAGCCAGGCGAACCCTCACCGCTATGCACGCCGCCGCATGATCATGGAGGCGCTGGCACCTGCAGATGCTACTGCCGACTGGCGTGACACGCTTGATCAACTCGCTGCAAGTGCGGAGACGGATGTTGCGACCTTCGCGAGGCAGGCGTTGGATGGCTTGTCCCTGATTGAGGCGCCGGATGAACCTGCCGAAGCCTCCGCCATTTCTCTGATCATGCGGGAAACTCTTGAAGTTGAGGGCCGTACGGCGGCGCTTGTCACCCCGGACGCTGGCCTTGCCCGGCGGGTCTCGGCCCTGTTGAAGCGGTGGAACATAAACGTACCGCCTTCTGCCGGTATTCCGGTGGGGCGCACTGCAGCGGGCAGTTTTGTGGGACTCTGCGCCAAATGGGCGGTTGATCCGGGCGATCCGGTTCTGATGATGTCTGTCCTGTCGCACGAACTCGCGGCGCCCATTGAGGGGCTTGCGGATCTGGAATTGTATTTCCTGCGTGGTCCACGCCGTTGGCGATCCCTCGCCGAGTTAGTTGAGAGTATACGCTTGCGGGACACGATCGAGCCCTATCCTCAGTTCAAATCGGATCACCAGATTGCAGCAATTGATCTGGTCCAAAACCTCATTTCGCATTTCGATCATGCGCGGGCAGATCTGAGCCAGTTACAAGATGTCACTGGTGCGGAAGCGATAGAGCGCATTGCAGCTTTGTCGGAAGCGGTCAGCGAGACGCCAATGCCCTGGGCCGGCGAAGACGGGGCGGCCACAAGTCGCTTGCTGGAATTTGTCCGAGACGTATCGGGATCACTTGGCCCGATGAAGCCATCGGCGCTGGCAGATCTGGTAAATGCTCAAGCGGCCCAGATGACGGTCAGCTTCGGTGAGGAGGAGCATCCGCAATTGTCTATCTGGGGGCCATTGGAGGCGCGCCTGCAGACAGCAGACCGCGTCATTCTCGCTGGACTGAATGAAGACGTTTGGCCGAAACGACCGGCAGCTGACGCGTTTCTTCCGCGACATTTTCGGGCGCGATTGGGTCTTGGGGACCCGGAAGAGCGGATGGGTCTTGCGGCGCATGACTTTGCCCAACTTGCTTGTGCTCCAGACGTGACGCTGGTCTATTCGGCGCGTCGCAATGATGCTCCAGCGGTCGCGTCTCGCTGGGTCTGGCGTCTGAAAACGCTGGCGGAAGGCGCATTGGGCAAGGACGCGGCAGCGCATCTGGAGCCAACGGTGTTTGACCCTGTCGACCTTGTCGAGGCGCTGAAGAATGACGGTGTCGATTCACTCCCCGATTTCAATGCCGAGCCTACGCCCAGCGCACGGCCGGAAGGCTGGCCAAAGCGTCTTTCGGCGACGCGCGTCGATCTCCTGCAGAGAGACCCCTATGCATTGTGGTGTGAGCAAGTGCTGGGGCTGTCGACCGTGGATGCCCTGAACGATGATCTTGGACCTGCGCCGCGTGGCACGGCCATTCACCGCGCTCTCGAACTTTTCGAGGAAGACGGGAGACCCAAAACATCCGAACAACTCATGGCGTTGCTCCGGCAGGAATTGCTTCGCGTAGGCGAGCCTGCGGATGCCTGGGCCGCCCGAGAGGCCGTCTGGCAGCGCACCGTCGATTGGTATCTCGTCTGGCGCAGTCAGCGCGATACGTCAGGTGGGCGACTGAAGCAGGAAGTCAGAGGGCGGATCGACTACGAAGTTGGCGGGCATGCTTTCACACTTTCAGCCACCGCTGACCGCATTGAGCGCACGGCGGTTGGGGACCTCGTTATTGTGGACTTCAAGACTGGCAATCCACCGCGTGACAAGGAAGTCGCGACGGGCCTTAGCCAGCAAATGCCGCTCCAGGCCCTGATCGCGCAGAAGGGGGGCTATGAGGGCGTTCCAGCCGCGCGCGTCGATCAACTTCACTACGTTGCCTTCAAGGCCAAGCCAGATGCCTTTAGCCTCGGCGGGAAGCATAGTCTGCCGACTGAACCAGCGGAGATGGCGGTTATGGCAGAAGAGGGGTTGTTGCGCCTGGTTGAGGCCTACCGTGAGCCGTCTGCACAATTCCTGTCTGCGCCACGGGTCAAGTTCGTCAAATACGACAATGGCTACAATCTGCTCGCGCGTCGCGCCGAATGGGCAGGTGACACAGAAGACGGGGAGGCCGGTGATGTCTGATGTGAAGCTGACGGACAAACCGCAAGACACCGAAGACTATTTGCGTGCCAACAAGGCGCAGCTCGCGTCCGCAGATCCCTCGCACCCGGTCTTTGTGATGGCCAATGCAGGCAGCGGCAAGACCAAGGTGCTGATCGACCGGGTTGCTCGTCTTCTGCTCAGGCGCGAAGATGGCCGACCCGGTGCGAAGCCGGACTCCATTCTGTGTATCACCTACACAAAGGCGGCGGCCAACGAGATGTTGTCTCGCTTGTTCCGTACGCTCGGAAAATGGTCGATCATGCGCGACGAAGAGCTGCGCCAAGAGTTGTCTAGACTGGAAGGTCGGCCTGTCAGCGCATATGAAACCGACGATTTGCGGGCGGCGCGGGCTCTGTTTGCTCGCGCGCTTGAAACGCCAGGTGGTCTACGTATCGAGACCATTCATGCCTTTTGTGCACGTATCCTGCGGCGTTTCCCGCTGGAGGCTGGTGTGTTGCCAGGTTTCGCAGAAATTGAGGAAGATGAGGCGCAAGCCATCTGGCAGACTGTGCGTGCAGATGCTGTTATGAAAGCGGCGGATGTCGCACCCGAAGCGCTAAACGTGCTCGCAATAGAGGGCGGCCATGATGGCGCAGACGTCGCGCTTGATGCGATGCGCTACCAGATGAACATGTATCTGGAATTTGCCGAGCAGTATGACTTTGATCAAGACCGAATCCGTGCTGCGTTGGTTGACGGGCTGAATGCGCCAGAGGCGAGCCCGTCTGAAATCCTGTCGCTTGCGATGGGTGAGGAAATGCCGATTGACGCATTGCGAGAAGCGCTGATCAGCTTGCGAGCTTCCGGAAAGCGGGATGACACGCGGACCGCCGATGCGGTCGAGGCCGCGTTGAGTGAAGAAGATCCAGTGCGGCGCTGGGAGTGCTACCGGCGTGCCTTTTTCGGTGCGATCGGAAATCCGTACAAGTCTCTGTATAACGCGGAAGCAGGCAAGGACGATAATGTTGTTTCCCTGTTTGCAACGAAAGCCGAAACGGGCTCAGAGGTCGCACGAGTGGATGAAGTTGCTGCGAAGCTGAAGCTAGCCGAGACGGTTGAGCGTACATCAGCATTGTTGGCGGTTGGTCTGGACGCGCTGGTCGCTTATCAGGAAGAAAAACGGCGACGTGGCGCTCTGGACTTCGATGATCTCATCCGCAAGACACGAGACCTCCTGACACGGACCGGAATGTCAGACTGGGTGCTCTACAAGCTTGATGGCGGTATCAGTCACATCCTGCTTGATGAAGCGCAGGACACCAGCCCTGAGCAATGGGAATTGATCAACGCCCTGACGAACGAGTTCGCCGCGGGGCAGGGTGCAGAGCGCCAGCAGGACCCACGAACGCTGTTTGTCGTGGGAGACGAGAAACAGTCCATTTATTCCTTTCAGGGCGCCGATCCCGCAAAGCTGCGCGCGCAGGAACAGGACTATATGCGTCGGGATTCCACCGCCGAGTCGCAGACGATGGAAATGTCGTTCCGTTCGTCGCCGGAAATTCTGAGTTTTGTGGATGCGGTATGGAATTCAGCACCACCTATCGATGTGGCAGCGGGCACGCATCCATCGCTCTCCGCCGAGGGCGTGAAGCATACGGCGCGCCGCGCGGGTCAAGAGGGGCTCGTGGAATTGTGGTCCGTCGATGAGCGGGATGAGGACGAAGATGCTGACGCCTGGTCCCGTCCGGTGAACGCTATGAGGTCAAGTTCGCCTAAAGCGCGCCTTGCGACACGACTGGCGCAAGAGCTGAAGGCCATGGTAAAGCGCGGCGAGACTGTCTGGGAAGAACTGCCTGACCGGAGTTGGCAACGGCGTGCAATGCGACCGGAAGACATTCTGATTCTCGTTCGCAGTCGGACAGGCGGCTTGTTTGACGCGATGATTTCTGCCTTGAAGGCTGCCGGACTACCTGTTGCAGGCGCAGACAGGCTGAAGCTTACCGACCACATTGCCGTGCAGGACTGCCTGAACCTCATGAGGTTCGCGCTGTTACCCGAAAGGGACCTGGCGCTCGCCGAAATTCTGAGGGGGCCGTTTGTTGGCCTCGTGGACGATGATAGATATCTCTATCCGCTCGCTTCGGAGCGCAGGCGAGGGGAGACATTGTGGTCGCGTGTTCAGGCGAGTTCCGATCCAGACGTGCAGCAGGCGTCCAGGTTTCTTTCCGGCCTGATCGCCAACAAGAGAAAGCCGCCTTACGAATTTCTCTCTGAAGTTCTGGATGTGCCGGGTGCGGACGGGAAGACAGGGTGGGAAAAGATCAATGCCCGGCTCGGCACACCCGCGCACGATCCGGTTGAGGCGTTGCTCTCGCGCGCTCAGGGTTTTGATGCATCCGAGCCTTCATCCCTTCAGGCTTTTGTCGCTGAAATGGAAGCGAAGCTCGTAGAGATAAAACGAGACCTTGCTGCGCCGGAGGGGCAGGTGCGCGTAATGACGGTGCACGGAGCAAAAGGCTTGCAGGCGCCGGTGGTTGTGATGCCGGATACGACAGCTGGCCCAAAGAGTGTTTCTTCCACTATGTTCGACGTGGATGGAATGCCAGTCTGGTCTCCCAGGAAAGATGGCGACGTGCCAGCAGCAGAGCTGGAACGTGCCATCGCCAATGCAAAAGCCGAAGAAGAATTTCGTCGATTGCTCTATGTGGCCCTGACGCGGGCACAAGACAGATTGATCATCGCCGGGCATTGGCACGGCGCGCGACCGCCGGGCTATCATGACCGAAGCTGGTATGCCTTGTGCCAAACAGCGATGAACAAGCTCGGCGGCGATGCCGACGAGTATGGCGTCCACCGGTTTGGCGACTTGCCGCCCAAGCTTGCGCCAAGCAAGGATGGTGGACGTGCTTTGGCCGATCTGCCGAACTGGGTCTCGACCTCACCAGACCAGCCAGGCAGCGCACGCCGTTTCGGCGCGCCGTCCAGCCTTCTGGGCCGCAAGACGCCTGTGCTCGCGCCATTCAGCCAGACCCGGCAGGAACGTCTCCGTCGAGGCCGGATCATCCACGCTTTGCTGGAATACCTGCCTGCGCTTCCCAAAGAGGCGCGGATTGATTCTGCCGACAAATATCTTGCCCGTTTGCCGGACCTGGAAGACGGTGAGCGGGAGGAGATGGGCGAGGCTGTATTCGGTATTCTCGATGCGCCAGAGATGCAGACGCTCTTTCAGCCAGGCGGCCGGGCGGAGGCGGCGATCGTGGGGTCTGCTCCAGAATTGCCAGATGGTCTGATCGTGAATGGTCGGGTGGACCGACTGGTCGTGACACAAGACGAAGTTCTGATTGTGGATTTCAAGACTGATCAGCCCGCTCCGGAGTCCCCCGAGGGGGTGGCGGTGACCTATCGGGCTCAGATGGCGGCCTATTGGGCCGTTTTGCGCCGGGCCTATCCGGGCCGGCGAATCCGCACCGCTCTCTGCTGGACCGACGGTCCGCGCCTGATGTTCCTGCCTGAAGAGATGCTGTTAGAAGCGCTAAAGGGTGCGCAGAGCGTGGTTTGACTTGCTGAAAGAGTCCCTATGTATGATCCAACGGAAACAAAAGCATGAAGGAGCCAAGGCATGGCTGCGGTAAATGTTACGGATGATGAGTTTGACGGCCTGATCGGTGATTCCGATGTGCCAGTCGTTGTGGATTTCTGGGCTGAATGGTGTGGCCCGTGTAAGCAGATGGCCCCTCACATCGATGCCGTGTCAGAAGAGCTGGCCGGTGAAGTGAAAGTTGCGAAGATCGATGTCGACGCGAATCCGATTGCCCCGTCGAAGTACGGTGTGCGCGGCATGCCGACCCTGATGATCTTCAAGGGTGGCAAGCTGGCTGCGACGCATCTTGGCGCGATGAGCAAGCAGGCCATTACGGACTGGATCAAGCAAAGCGTCTAAGCGCGGATCTGCAGTAGCAATTAAAGAAACGTCGGCTGCGATGCCGGCGTTTTTTTATGCGGCTTGTGATGTCAGGGCGATAAACACGTCTTCCAGATCCGGCGCTTCTGTGACGAGGTCGCCTACGCCAATACCGTTTGCGCGCACCGTTTCCAGCAGGCGGCCAATGCCGGTTTCGCTGGTGCGGAACGTGATGGCCAAATCACCATCCGGGCGCAGTGTGGCGTCCATGCCGGCCAATGCTTCTGGTACAGCGGTCAGCGGCTCCTTCGGCGTGATCACTAGTGTCTTGTAGTCGAGACGCGACAATAGAGTTGGCGTCGGCTCGCAGGCGACGATTTCGCCATGATTCACGATGGCGATGGAATCACACAATTCTTCGGCTTCCTCCAGATAGTGCGTCGTCAGGATGATGGTGGTGCCGTTGTCGTGAAGCTCGCGCACATAAGTCCACAGGGAGCGGCGTAGCTCAACATCAACGCCCGCGGTGGGTTCATCCAGAATCAGGACGGGCGGATTGTGGACAAGTGCCTTGGCCACCATCAGTCGGCGTTTCATGCCGCCGGACAATTGGCGCACATAGGCGTCTTTCTTGTCGTCCAGTCCGACAGCGGCAAGAATCTCCTCGCTGCGGCGCTCGGATTTGGGCACGCCATAAAACCCGGCCATCAATTCCAGCATTTCCAAGGGCGTGAAGAAAGGATCGGCCACGATTTCCTGATTCACAACGCCAATCGCCGCACGGCTTTGGCGGGGGTGCTCATCAATATCGAGGCCCCAGATGCTTGCCGATCCTGATGTCTTGTTCACCAGTCCGGCCAGAATATTGATAAAGGTCGATTTTCCAGCGCCATTCGGACCCAGCAGACCGAAGATCGATCCCCGCGGTACTTGCAGGTTCAGCCCCTTCAATGCGTGCTTTTCGGGCATCTTGCCCGAAGCGCGGTAGATTTTCTGGAGGTCTTTGACTTCAATCGCGAAGTCTGGGGCAGGTTTGCTGGACGACATGCAGGGGACCTTTTCACTCTGTCCATTCGATCTTGCGCCGATTGGCGGTGCGATCTAGGTAGGACCATGTGGCTTCGGTAACAACCATGCCAGCGAAATTGCAGATGGAATTAGAGATCATGTCCACGAACCGCGATGTGCTTGACCCGCCAGAAATCGTCATGGTGAACACCCACCGCGTATCGTGCAATGGTGGTGGAGGTGCCCTCGGGCATCCACGCGTCTGGTACGAGATGGGTGACGAGGATTTCGTTGAGTGCAAATACTGCGACCGTCGCTTCATCCTGATCGGCGGCAAGCTCGACCCGTCGCGCGCGAAATGATTGCAACACACTGATGAGTGAGGTGTCCGAATGCGCGTCCTGATAGTGGGCGGTGGCATCGGGGGCCTTACGGCTGCGCTGGCGTTCGATCATTTCGGTCATGAATGCAGTGTGATTGAACAATCAGGTGTCCTGAGTGAAATCGGGGCAGGCATTCAGCTGAGCCCGAATGGCATGCATGTGCTGAGCAAGCTCGGCGTTTCGGCTCAGATTGCTCGCCATGCGTTCAGGCCAAAGGCGCTTGAAATGCGGATGGGGCGCAGTGGCACGCGATTGTTCGACATTCCACTTCGCAAGGCTGCGATCAATCGCTGGGGCGCGGACTATCTGCATGTTCACCGCGCCGACCTGATTCAGGCGCTTTCCGATACCTTGGCAACGCGGCAACCGAATGCGCTGCGACTGGGCGCGAAAGTCACTTCATACGAGCAGGATGATGCGGGTGTTCATGCTGTCCTCGACTCAGGCGAACGCGTTTCGGGTGATTTATTGGTTGGGGCAGATGGCATCCACTCCGTGATCCGGGCAAAGATGCTCGGACCGGATGCGCCACGCTATACAGGCATGACAGCTTGGCGAGCCGTAACGCCGGTATCTGACCTGACGCATGTTCCGCCCCCGACGGCTGCGGTCTGGACGGGATCCAGACGCCATGCGGTGACCTATCTTCTGAGGGGCGGTAGCCTTGCAAACTTTGTTGGCGTGGTGGAGCGCAAGGCAAAGCATCTCGAATCCTGGACGACCGAGGGTAGTCGGGAAGATGCGCTGGCCGATTTCAGCGGTTGGAACCCTGTCGTGAACGACATTATCCAGAATGCGCCAGTGCTTCACCGCTGGGCTCTGTTTGATCGGGACGAGCTGAAACGCTGGTCGGACGGGCGTGCCGTGTTGCTGGGGGATGCGTGCCATCCGATGTTGCCGTTCCTTGCGCAAGGGGCCGTCATGGCAATCGAGGACGCCTATGTGCTTGCGCGGAGTGTGACTTCGCAGGCCGATTTGCCATCCGCCTTCAAGACCTATGAAACCTTGCGAAAGCCAAGGACGAGCAAGGTACAAGCGGGGGCCCGCGCGAATGCCAAACTGTTCCACAAAAGCAATCCGGTGACCAAGCTCTCGACCTATGGCCCTATGTGGGTGGCGGGTCGAATGATGGAGTCCTTTGTTCACGGGCGAAACGATTGGCTGTACGGCCATGATGTAACGGTTGGCTGACTGCGCATCGCTTGTGCGGTGGCGCCGGAACGTGCACTCATTGATTTCATCTGAAACCAAAGCGGGATTTCATGCTTTCAGTTCTCGACCTTTTTCGCGTGGGGATCGGCCCTTCGAGTTCGCACACTGTTGGGCCAATTCGCATTGCCGCGCGCTTTGTTGATGCGCTCGAGCAATCCGGTGCCTTTGACCGCGTGGGTCGTGTTCAGGTCGAGTTACAGGGATCGCTTGCCCTGACAGGTGAAGGACATGCGAGTCCGAAGGCGGTCATGCTTGGGCTGGCAGGCTTCGGACCGGAAACACTCGATCCGGATGAGGCAGAACTGGCCGTTGCCCGCATTGGCGAAACTCTGAGTTTGAAACTGGCAGGGCGCATGCCCATCCGCTTCGACCCGGCGACTGATATCATAATGGCCTGTGACGTTATCCCGGCCCTTCATCCGAACGGGATGCGCCTGACGGCCCATGATGAACAGGGCGGCGTGTTGCTCGACGAGACCTGGTTCTCGACCGGCGGCGGATTCATTGCCTCGCAGCGACAATTGGAGCGGCCGGTAGAAGACGATCTGGTTCCCACGCAAATCAGCGTCCCATACGCCTTCACGTCTGCAGCTGAGCTGATTCAGATGTGCGAACAGGGAGATCTTGCAATTGAGCAGCTTGTCCTTGCCAATGAGGATGTGCTGCGACCCAGAGCTGAGACGATCGCTGCCCTCGATCGGATTGCCGACGTCATGCGCGGCTGCATTGAGCGCGGGCTTGCCAAGGACGGACTTCTGCCCGGAAAGCTGAAGGTGAAGCGCCGCGCTGCGGCGCTTTGGAAAAAGCTCAATGATGATCGCGGATCCAATGAGCGGGAGCAGCTCTTCGACTGGTTGAATGTTTATGCGATGGCGGTGAACGAGGAAAATGCCGCAGGCGGGCAGGTGGTGACCGCGCCGACCAATGGTGCGGCGGGAATCATCCCGGCCGTTATCCAGCATTACTGCTCAGACACTGACGATTCGGTCGATCGCACGCGTCGCTTTCTGCTGACGGCAGGCGCTATTGGAATCCTGTACAAGCAACGCGCGTCGATCTCCGGTGCGGAAATGGGATGCCAGGGCGAAGTCGGCGTTGCCTGCTCAATGGCGGCGGGAGGACTTGCCGCGGTGTGGGGCGCGAACCAGCAACAGGTGGCGAATGCGGCGGAGATCGGGATGGAGCACAATCTCGGCCTGACTTGCGATCCGGTAGGCGGGCTTGTGCAGATACCCTGTATCGAACGCAACGCGATAGGTGCGGTGAAGGCGGTGAACGCGGCTCGTCTGGCGCTGCACTCGACGGGGCATACTCATGTGTCTCTTGATCAGGTCATCGAGACGATGCGGCAGACTGGGCTCGACATGTCTTCTAAATACAAGGAAACCAGTCAGGGTGGTCTGGCCGTTAACGTCGTGGAGTGCTGATGACGCGCGTCAACAATCTCGGCTCCCTGCTGGAAAGCCTGCAGGAACGAACCTCTGGCGAAAAGGTGTCCGTCGGGGCGATGCTGGATGCCGTGGGGCGTCGATCCTATGGCCCCTTGTTGCTCCTGCTTGGCTTCGTGTCGATCAGTCCCTTAACCATCATCCCGGGCGCGAACTGGCTTGTGGCGCTGATTATCTTGTTGATTGCCGCGCAGATTGTATTCGGGAAGAAGTTTCCGTGGGTGCCGCGCAGAATACTGGAGTTCGAGTTTCCCCGGTCGGCGCTGCTTCAGGGCGTTGAGCAGGCTTACCCCTATGTCTGCCAGGTGGACCGATTCCTGAAACCGCGACTCGCTTTCCTGACAGAGCCGCCTTTCGTTCAACTCGTCGCATTGATCTGTATCGCAGCGGCGCTGGTGTCGTTTCCGCTGGGCCTCATTCCGTTTGGTCCGGTGTTGCCGGGCGTAACGGTCTTGCTGTTTGGATTGGCCCTTACCGCGCGGGATGGATTCGTGCTGATCCTGGCCGGGCTGGGCCTCGCCGGAAGTTGCTATCTCATGATCCGGCTTTGGGAGCGGCTTGTTGGCTAAAACCAAGCAATAGCAACGCACAAGACTTAAATCTGAATTGTAGGGGAAGGTGGCTCCGCGAGTAGGAAATTTTGGCCGATTTCACCGTATTTCACGCCGTTCCATTTCGACGAAAATTGCAATTTAATCAGAGTGTTCAAAGAATTTTCTTGTGCTCTCGTGTTCCATCATATACCCCCTTAATCAAATTCCTTTTGGTGGGTAGGTTGGTGGGGCGAGACTGGCTCCACATTGCGGAGTCGAACTCAGATGCCGAAGATCGTTACCCCACTTTCAGCCAAGTCTGTCCAATCTTTACAACACAATGGGGTGGGCAGAAAGACCATGCACCCAGTCGGCGTTGTCGACGGTTTATACCTCGTGATTTATGAAACTGGCTCCCGGTCTTGGCTGTTTCGCGCGATGCTGAACGGACGTCGACGTCATTTTGGACTGGGCTCAGCAAGATTCGTCACGCTCGCAGAGGCGCGTGAAAAAGCAAAAGCCTGGAAAAAGCTTATCGCTGAGGGGATCGATCCGATCGCTAGTAAGAAGGCTGTCGAAGAACGTAGGATCAATTTTGCGGATGCCGTCGACCTGTTTTCTGAGTTGGAGCTCCAAGATGTCAAAGAGAAGGAACGAAAAGCCTGGCGCAGCTCGCTGAACACCCACATTATACCTTGGCTTGGAAAACGAGACGTCAACACAATCACCTCCTTACAAGTCGCCGAGGTGATGAAGCCTCTTTGGATTGAAAAGCGCGAAATGGCGAAGAAGCTTCGCATCAGGCTCGATAAAATATTTGTTTGGCTGAAGGCAAAGGGGTACCGGACGGATGATAGCCCCGCAAAATGGGCTGATCTCAAGCCCATTTTGAATCCGCTTGGTCGCGATAAGGTCACGCAACACAGGCCAGCGGTTCCTTTTGTTCAAGCCCCGACTTGGTTCTCGCTGCTCCGACAGAAAGAGCCCATATCTGCGCGCGCGTTGGAATTTCTTTGCCTCACGGCGGTGCGGTCAGGGGATGTGAGGTTTCTGACGTGGAAAGAAATCGACTTCGATTCTGAGGTCTGGACAATTCCACCAAACCGCGAGGGGACCAAGCTGAAGACACGACATCATACCGTCCCGCTCACGGCCCCAATGATGAAGCTGCTGCGTGATGCCGAAGATATCCGCTTCAGCGATTATGTTTTTCCTGGCGTGAACGGCGGGCCCATGAGTGACAGCACTATCTCAAAGATCATGCGGGAGATCCATAACGATGAAGTGAATCTTGGTCGCTCAGGTTTCCTGGATCAGCAGACGGGAAAAAGGGCTGTACCCCATGGTCTGCGATCTACTTTTAGAGACTGGGTCGCAGAGCTTACAGACTATCCCGGTGAACTTGCCGAAATTGCGATCGCGCACAAGCAGGGCTCCGACACTGAACTCGCTTACAAACGCATGTCGCAGGTCGAAAAGCGAAGGCCAATGATGGCGGACTGGGGAGAATATTTGCGAGGCGGTTCGAACTAGGGGGGACTCCGATTAGAACGACTGAAATTCGCCATTTTCGGTCATCGATGTGATCTCCACCAGTGTCCTACTTGGAGCGAATTTAAGACGCTGAGAAACTCTGCGATTGTCGAAGTCGGGGATTACTGAGTGTAACCGAGAAGCTGTGTTGACACACCGCGCAAGTCTGATGACCTAATCTGTCATCCATCTCTCCAAGTGAGCTTGGCAGGATTCAATGGCGGCATCTGTCGTTTCGAAAAAAAGACTCGGATTGTTTATCAACGAAAACAACCCACAAGACTTCTGTGAAGCCAGCAGCTTGATTGGCACGTTCATGTCGAGATCATGCCACTCATAATGGTAATGCTTGCGCAGCGAATCGAAAACGCGCACCAAACTGTCACCCCATTGATAGTTTAGGTCGCGAAAATCGATGATCAGGCAAATCGCATTAAGCCTTCTCATCCACTCGAGACATTCAAGCGTTATGAATTCCGCGTGCCGCTTCCCTTTTGAGCCGTCAGGTACCTTACCATGGAAGCTGATCACTGCGATGAAACCGCTATTGGGAATATCGCTGCTAAGCCGATAGTGTTTGGCAGATATTCCTCGCGGCTGTTTGTCCGGCTTTACACGAATAAGGGTGTTCACTCACGTCATTCCTGTTCGTTTCCCCAATGCCTGATGACATTGCCGCAACGTGTTGCGCAGCTGATAGATGATCAATCGAAGCAGCAAAGGCTTTGGATGGTCACCCGTCGCGGCACTGGCGATTAGACTTGGCCTCATGGAGCAATCGCCCCATCGCCTCTGCATCTAAGTCATCCGCATATATCTTTTCGCCTTTAGCTTTACTCGCAAACTCTTCGAGTGAAAGTTTTGAGGCATAGGAGACCAGGAAGTCTCGATCTAATTGATCATAGTCTGCGATCATATCTGATATTTCTGCGGTTTCGAGAATACAATCTCTCACGCCAATAGACGGTAAAGATGTAAAGGTTGGGAGTTGTTCGGATAAATCGACCCCAGCAGCGGGTTCCCTTGAACTCTGCATAACTCCATTTTCACTGATCGCACCAGATGCGGAGCATGCTGTCAACGCCACTACCAAACCGATTGCGCAACTGCGGTCCCAAACAAGACAATTCAAAATTTAATACTCCGAAGTCAACTTCCTGGATTGGTATGGGCGCCCATGCATTAACTTTTTAGAATGCTTTCGAACGAGAAATCATCTATTTCGGTTCCGCAGATCGACCCAGCGATTAATTTGTTCCCTCTGTTCTTCAATATATTCCGCGGTGTGCCGAGAAGAAGCCGATATGGAATCAGCCATTTTTTGAAGTTGACCGGCCACCAATTGATCCGCTCTCCAAAATAATCTTCCATCTTCTCGCCACATATTGATCCCGAGCTCTGTTGCGGTGTCGAGAAGATTTTGTTGTTCATCTAGTAGTTGTTCAGTCCTGCAGTCTCCGTAAGCATCGAGTGCGGCTCTTTGCCGGTCCAAGTTAGCATTAATGACCCGTGCGGTGTCGTAGGGGTTTGGAGCAGAAAAAATCGGCACAGTACATCGATCAACGCGTGTTCGACTATCTGTGTCGCGCAGAATTTCGGTCTGAAGCAGCGGAATATCCGAGTCATGCTTCGTGGCCCCTAAGCGTTGTGCTTCAAGATAGTATTTTAAACCCAGCAATTTATCTGCGCTTCTTCCTTCCCCGCGGAGTGTCATCGAGGCTAGCTCACCCAAAGCGTTCTCGTTATTTTGATCCGCAGCCTTTCGGAAATAGGCCCACGCTTTGGCGTAGTCGATCGAGAGATCATCGCCACCCTTCCGGTACAATAGGCCAAGATTAAATTGAGCAGTAGCGCCTCCAGTATCTGCACGAAGCTTATAATACTCAGCAGCGCGGGCGGCGCTTTTTTCCAGTCCACCGATGCCGCGTTCATGCATGCGCCCCATATAAAAGGACGCGCTGGTGTTTCCCCCTCTGGATTGCGATTGACACACAACCGAAGCATCTCGGTATCGTTCCTGAACATAAAGTTGCTTACAAATTCGATCGTTCGCACTCTTCGCGCTCGCACAGCTTTCTGTTCGCCCCAGATCACAGGCTTTTTGGAAGGCTTTTTGTGCAGCTAGGTAGTTTTCTCCAAACGCTTTGTCGCTTTGCTGCAACTTGCCGAGGTTGTCACAGGCCAGTGCATCTTCACCTACACATGCCAAATTATAAAACTGAGCTGCTCTGACGTAATCTATGTTCGTCCCCCACCCATTCTCGAACAAAACGCCGAGATTGTTGCAGCCTTGTGAATTCTCGAGCTGGCAGGCAAACCCGTAGAGTTGCGCAGCGTTGCGATAACTCTGCTGAACTCCTTCACCGTTTTGATGTCGTACACCGAGGTCGTTACAGGCTTGCGCCAAATTTTGCTCACAAGCGCTAGCGAATGCCGCTACAGCCCCTGGAAAATCTTGAGGAATGCCATCTCCATAGCGAAGCGATTTTCCGTACTCGTAGCAACCTTTGGCATTCCCAGTTTCGCACGCTCGCTTAAAAAAGGCCGCACCTTGAACGCTGTCGCCTTCGCCAAAAGCTAAGTGATATCCAAGATTAAAGCACGCACGTGAGTTTCCTTGTTCGCAAGCAAGCTGAAACAGATCTTTGGCTTTGACTTGATCTTCCGGCAGTGGATCACCGTTGGTATGCGACAAGCCAACGATTAGACGCGCGAGACCATCGCCAGCATTTGCTTGAGTTTGGTACGCTTCAATCGATTTTTTGCTCAGGAAATGCTCGACGACCTCCGCTGAAGACGCTGTGCTCAGAATCCGGGTATCTTCATGATCAACGTCAGATGGGTTTCGGCGAGTTGGGTTTGCCTCGATGAAGTCTCGATAGGTCTCCTCATCGACTTGGAGCAAAGCCTCCTCTTCAGGACTGCCAAAAGAAAAATCACTGCTTTCTGATTGCGCCAGTGCAGGACTCGCCGAAGCAACGATCGCCATCGCCACAATAGTTTTTTTCATCGTGCCCTCTCAATACTCGACTCCGGTAGAACACGGATCGATTGAATTGTAGATTAACAATGATTTGAACGAAGCAAACCATAGCTGGAATTACATCACGAACATGGTCATTGTTTCCGCTGAGTTACGGGAGCGAAGTTTGTGCTATTCTTACGGAATGTGAGCGTCCTTTTTAGGGCGACTTAAGCCGCTCGTCCGGTCAGTGTTGATCGGCTGAAAAGGGCCAAAAACCGTCAAATGGCACTCAGCGCGAGCGTCTTAAGTTCGCCCCACAACAGTCGCTGAGCCAGAGGCCGGAAGCGCCCTAAAACAGACGCTCGTGTTTCAATCAATTGACGGGACTGGACGCGCTGGAAATGTATCCAGTTTGAGCCACCCAGCCTGATTCAAGTTGCATTCACTCGATCCGATCGGGTTTGTATCCATGCTCTGCAATTAAAAGCGTCCCCGGCTTTACCTGCGCGCCGGGACCTCTTCTTGCAGTAACTTCTTTGCCATCTGACAAGGGGCCGCAAACGTCGCAGATGAGTTTAGCTTCAACTCGCCCGCCGCAGTTTTTGTGGGTGGGAATAATTGGTGGTCCGCCTTCTGGGCATTCCCATTCGTCTCCCCATTGCGTGATGGCAACGATGCTCGTGACAAACGCCCATCCTTTCTGGGTCAAGTGATACTCTTCCCGCGTTCGACCGTCTTTGTAAGCAACTTTCTTTAAGACGCCGTGCTCCAACAGATGAATTAATCTCCCTGATAAGACTTTCCTCGAAATCCCAAGATTTACTCGAATTTGTTCAAACCGGCGTACGCCGAGAACGATGTCCCTTATTATGAGTGGCGTCCACCACTCACCCATGACCTCCAACGCCCTGGCCGCTGAACACGAAAACTCGGAAAAAGATGTTTTTTGCATGTTCCAAGTATACTTGCATCTCCTTAAGAAACCATGTAAAAGTTTCTTGAAGAGATCCAGATAAGCTAAATAGGTGCCTAATGCTACGTACTCTCCTCATTTTGTGCGCAATCTTCGCTTTGCTCACTGGTCTTACAGATGTTGTGTTAGGTTCATCCTCTTTGGACTTTATCGGCGATCCACTATCCGAACCAAGCGCAGGAAACGCGACCTTAGACAGTCAGGTTCGCTTTTTTGGGGTTGTTTGGGCAGGCTATGGGGTAGTGCTTTTCTACGCGCTTCGCGATTTAGTGGAGAACAAGACATTCATACAGTTAATCTTGTTTTTGGTTTTCCTAAGCGGAATAGGTCGATTGATTAGTTTGCTCTTGTTCGGTCTTCCTGCTGTCCCAATGATCGCTGCGACGGCCTTGGAGCTTATTGCCATGCCAATACTGATCTTATGGCTGCAGAAGTTCCGCACACTTTAGCTGGTGGTAAATTTTGGCTGGCATCGAAGTATTATGGAACCGACTGGGCTGCGATGTGCTTTACCTGCGGTCAGTTGTACCTTTTGGGCAACGGCAAGCGAGTTGGATTCGTGTTCGGGATCCTCGCCACTATTAGCTGGCCACCTTCGGCATCATGACTGGAAGCATCGCAAAGGTGCTGTCAGTCTAATGCGAACCAGTCTCCAGCAGCTTTCGGGACAAAGGGGCTTATCCAGCCAGAAGTTGGCGCCATTCCGATAGTGCGGCGTTTCTCATCGATTTGAAGGTGGAACGGTGGTTGATGTGGCGGTCTAGGTTGAAGTGATTGTGGAACGAAGCGTGGGTAGAAGCGAATTTCTGCAGGTTGCTCATCCTTCGAAATCTGCTCATGGCGCGTTCTCTTCTGCGCAGGGGTAGGTGACTGTTTTCGGCACGATTGTTCAAGTGGCGACCGACCTCCTGGCGGTCGCTGTTTCCGATCTGTTTCATGGCGGCGCCATATGATCGAAGTCGGTCTGTGATGATGATCTTCGGGGCGCCGTATCGCTTCATGGCTTTCTTCAGCAACGTAAGCGCCGCCTGCATGTCCCGCGACTTTGTGACGTAACTCTCGAGCACTTCGCCCTCGTGATCGACGGCGCGCCAGAGGTAGTGCTGAACGCCATTGATCTTCACGAACACCTCGTCGAGGTGCCACTGCCATTGGGTGTGTTGGCGCATGTAAGAAGCGCGCTTCGTTCTGATCTTTCCAGCGAAGATTGGGCCAAATCGATCGACCCAAAGTCTCACACTTTCATGGCAAATATCTATTCCGCGCTCATGAAGCAGGTCTTCGACATTGCGCAGTGAGAGCGGAAAGCGAACATACATCATCACCGCAAGCTGAATAATCTCAGGTGATGTTTTGAAGTAGCGGAACGGATTTTTGCACATCCAAATCGATTAGATCGATTCAGATCGACGGGGCAGTGCGGTTTGCGCTGACAATTCGCCGCTCACCGTTCTTCCGGCCGCTATGGCGCCGAGCGGCAGAGGTAAGAGCGCGCCCTCCTCTGCCACGGATTATTTGAGTGAGAGCGCCAACGCCGTTCTCGCCACAACCTCATCCTCATCAGACGAAGCGCCGGAAATACCGATAGCTCCGGCGACTTCACCCTCCCAAACGATCAGCTCTCCGCCCGGCTGCGGCGCAAATCCGCCGTCTGCGGCGAACATTATCGACATCGCGAACCGGTCAGGTAGGACG
>Ga0208030_1000791_pt1 | contig 20469 bp, 16 predicted proteins | sample MalvirDeepMed_M9_FD_184246 | JGI IMG/M metagenome (GOLD analysis project Ga0208030, IMG submission 184246) | Marine viral communities from the Global Malaspina Expedition - Malaspina viral metaG DeepMed_M9 (SPAdes) (version 2) | ecosystem: Environmental > Aquatic > Marine > Oceanic | place...
AAAGCTGGGATGGAAGGTATTAGCGGATGACAGACCTACAAATTCTAACACAGTATCACAGATTAAGGCTTGGATGGATGGAGAGAGTCTTTCTTATACTTCTGATGACTTAAAGGCAGATTTGCTTCACAAGGTCGAGTCTAACCCTACTGAAGCCTACACTCCTACTTGGAAAGAAAGTGCCTTCAGGGGTAAATTAGGCGCACCCAGAGTTAAATCTGATGGCAGTCTTATCATTGTAAAAGGTGAATTTAGTATGCGGACAGGTGAATTGACTGCAATGAAGGCTTTAGGTAATAGTCTGGATTATCCTAATAATTCAATACTAACAAAGTCTGAAGCTCAAACATTAGCTAGTTCTTGGGATGAATAAGTATTATGAATAATAAAGAGGAGAGAGAAATGATAATAGTTAAACTGAAATCATTTACAGTAGACAATGGGGATATTCCCATCCAGGTGAAATATATTGAACTTTTAAAAAGTGCGGTCAATATACCAAAAGAAGGTGGATTCTCACCCACAGAGATGCAAGAGAGATTAAAAATACTTGATGCTTTAGATATTTCTATAAATGGAGAAATTAAACTTGAAGATAAAGATATTAAACTTCTAGCCTCTTTGGTAAAAGAACAGCGATTTAATATAGTTCATCAAGGTTTTATTGATTATGCAAATTATATACAGAAACTAGCCGATGATTTACCACAGGCATAACTAGGAGAATAGTGTAATTGGAATTTATGGAAGTGTATGCGGAATATGGAGCTATAGGAATACTTATTGCTTTATTCGTGATAAGCTATATAAAACAGAACAAAAGGTCTGATGAGCAGGCTGATGCTCTTGAAAGCCTGAAAATTGAGAATAGAGGACAGTCAGAAACTCTAGAGAATGTTGAGAGCATGGTAATTAAACTTGTTGATCGTTGGAACAGAAGCGATGAAAAAGGACAAAAATGGCATGACGATATGGTATCAGAAGTTAGTGATCTTTCTGATGTTATAATGGAAGTTAAGGGAAGCGTATCGAGGATAGACGGTAGAAATTGAAAATAGATACAAATATAAATATTAGTAACATGGTTGTTATCTTGACCATGATGGCAACGGTAATCATGGCATGGACAAGCATTGATGCAAATATAGATAACTTCAGTTCTGAAGTTGAAAGATTGGATGAAGAGAAGGCAAATAAGGATGTCATGGAAACAAATTTTCAATACATAAAAGAAGAGTTAATCGAAATCAAAGAAATGATAAGGGAGAAATAAAATAATGGATATAAAAGCAATGTTAGTATCGGCTGCCGAAGCCCAGGCTGATAAGATGAAAGACGAGGTGGTTGGTTATTTATCTTCAGAAGAGATGGCAAAAGAGATTGCAACTAAAATAAATGAAAAAATTGATATTCCTTTTGTATCAGAAGAAAAAGAACAGATCTTCTTTGAAAAGGTTGTAGATGTAATAACTGACCTTCTTGTCGGTATATTCAAAAAATAATTAATGAATCACAGACAGATAAGAGATTTGATCCGCAAGACCTTACAGAGAATGAATATGTGGTCTGAAGATGCGGAAGAGCTGGTGTTTCTTACTGGAATGGTGGAATCTGGTTATAAGTATATATACCAGCTAGGTTCAGGAATTGCCAGATCGTTTTATCAGGTAGAAGCATTTACAGCAAAAGACAGTATAGATAATTATCTTTCTTACAGGAAAGACAAGTTAGGCGATTTTGCTTTAGCATTACAAAGATCACCAGAGGAGCTTCTGGATATGTCTGAAAAAGATCTACAGGAGCTATTATGGCATGATATGGCAGCAGGGATAGCATTTTGTAGAATAAAATACAGAAGAGTTCCAGAAGCAATTCCTGGTGATTTGGAGGGCATGGCTAGATATTGGAAGAAATATTATAATACTGAACATGGGGCGGGAACTGTAAAACATTTCCTGGACATGGCAGCAGAAAGAGAGGACAAATGAAAATAGGTATAATAGACACAGATACTGTACCACACGCACCAACTTCTAAATTTTTGAATAAAGAAGAAATGCAAAAGCTGGATGCGGAATGGATCTATAACAGGAAAAGTTTCATTTTTAAGCATAGAATTCCTTTGCTGGTTGAAAGAGATATTGCCAATGCTATGGTCAAGAAATATAATACGGTTGAATACATAGACAAAAAAGAAGATCTAAGTAAAATGAAGTACCAGAAACTGAAGCAATTAGCGGTAAAAAGAGGAATGTCGTATAACGATACTTTTATCAAGAAAGAAGAATTAATCAAGGCTATAGATAAACTGGATGGCTAATCATACATTGTCATATTATAGTGTGGTGAATGAAATATTATCCAGGGTCAATGACCCCGATGGAGACACTTATCTCGCCAGGGCGAAAGAGCTTACATATGAAGGCATATGTGCTATGGTTTTAAGCGAGTACGGCAGAGAGGGATACCCGTCATTAATGAAGTCAGAACAGATTTCTGTTGATGAGATTAGCACAGAATACAGGGTATGTATCGCTGGATCAGATAATGAGCTTACAAGCAATGTGCTTAAAATTGCGAGTATTACCGATGATTTAATTGAAATAGAGATGTTTGAGCCTGGAACAATAATAGAGCATAGATATATTGAGATTGATACTGATAAGTATAATAGGCTGAACGATGTGGACGAGCGACCTTTTAAAGATGAAATTTATTATTACCGCCAGGGAGATTATATATATTTTTATCCTCATAATGATATGTCTAATCAGAGGATCATTATACATTATATAGCAGCACCAGAAGAATATGAATATGAATCTGCCATCGGTGGTGTGGAATCAACTGAATTGACAGGACTGTATTCTCTGGATTTTTTGTACAAAGTGATAGATTACGGCTCTGGGCGCATAAGAGCGGAACAGAGCGGTGAATAGATGAAATACAGGGATATACTAAGGGAAGTTGGTAAAAGGCTGGGAGATGCCGATCTAGTGCGCTACAAAGGCTTGGCAAGCCAGTGCTTCATCGACAGTATGTGCAAGATGCTTTCGTCTGGTGAAGGTTTTTCTATGGAAGAAGTTCCAGATCTCATTGAAGAAGTTGAAAAAAATCTGTCCTTATCTAACCAGCAGGATGTTGTAAGCCTGTCCACATTACTGCCAGATGGTGAGCTTTTAAGGTTGCTTGATATATATCAGCAACCACAAGCAGATTTTGACTCTGCTATTACCCTGAAAGAAATTGAGCATAATGAATTCAAGAGAATGCACCTGGAGGTTTCTTTTAGACCAACATCTGATGAAGTTTTCTGGTTCAGGAGAGGAAATGATATTTATTTTATTGCAGGTTACTTAGCGGAAACGCAGTTTAATCTTGCTGTCATGTTCCAGTTTTTAAAGAATCCCAATCCTGATGACTGGGAAGACAGCGATTTGCTGTCTGATCTGAATTACAGCAGGAATTTTATATATAGAGTGATAACTGATACTGTTGCCAATATATCCAGCCTGCCAGCATTTTCTGGCAAACAGGTAGCTGAAGGAGCATATAGCTGATGCCTGCTGCAATATCATTATTTAAGGGAAACCAAACAGATACTGGTATAAAAGATGGCTCTGCTGAATGGCAGGCTCTGGTTGCTGATGGCGTTGCGACCCAGATACATCCATTAAGGTTTTATGATATATTCCAGGATATAGCCCTAGAGCTGCCAGAACAGCCGAATATCAATATAGTAAAGGCTGAAGTTAATAAGGTTATTCGCAGAGTAAATGATGAAGTAGGCTTATGGCGGGAGCTTATTCAGGTAACTCCCAGTGCTATTACAGACACTATAGATGCTATGACCACAACAGTCATCGAATCGGAGACTACCGATGAAATTGAGGATTATGGGAGAATCAGGTTTGACTGGAATTATAACGCATCATTAAAAAGATTGCGGTTAAGTGATGATGTTTTTGAAGTATTAGAAGTATATATAGATAATGTTGAGTGGGAAAAAGTTACTTATGCATCTGTTACTGACAGTGACAATTCAAGCGAAAAGTATTGGGCGCAGATAGGCAGGTTTCTATATTTCCCTATTGACCTGGCTGACACAAGCGGAATATTAAAAATCAGGGTTAAAAGGCAATATACATTTGTAGATAATGTTGTCAATAAGGATGCGATTGTTGATCTTCCAGAAAATTATCGGCAGTTATTAATTTCTGGAGTATTATATGCACTGACATCCAGACCAAAATACAGGGAAGAAAATGTTTTTAATATTAATAAAGAAATTTTTGAAAGAGAGCTTTCTGTTTTGCGTATAAGTTACGCTAATTTAGAAGCGACATATACTAAAAGAGATGTAACTTACAAATATTAGGGGAATATAATGACTAATTTTCTAAAAGGCAATACGCCAGCAACCATATACAAGCAGTTGATTGCAGTAGGCACTGCTGCTGATCATGCTGGTCTAACTGCATCCTTGAAGCAAGTATTCACCGATGACGGTGCTGGTGGAGCAACTGCATCTGCTATGTCGCTATCTACGGCAGCGGTAAGGGTAACATCGAATAATCAATTGCAGTTTGGTGATACTGGAACTTATGTATATCAAAGCAGTGATGGGACTCTGGCAATAGTAGCTGACGGTGAAATTGATTTGGCTACAGCAGTTGTAGATGTAAATGCGACCACGTCATTGGCATTGGATAACACGAATACCAGCAATGGAATAACAATTAATACAGCTACCTCTGGCAGTCCTGTGTCTATTGGACACACTACATCAGAAACAACTGTAAATGATAATTTAACTGTTACTGGCACAACAGCACATTCAGGAGTTGTTACAATGGCTTCTGGAATAAAATTACAGTTTGTAGATGGCGGTGAATATCTTTCTGGGACGGGGACAAATCTCACTGTGGGATCTGGCGGTGACATCAGTTTAGAACCGACAGCCAATGTTAATCTGGTAGGAGCATCAAAAAAGCTGACTTTTGCGGGTAATGACAATAATTTCATAAACTGTGACGGATCTAACCAAATGGCAGTTGCCGCAGCAGCAAAGCTCGATATTACTGCTGGAGCAGCCTCAACCTGGAAAACGACTGCTGGTGCATTAATAATTGATGCAGAAGCATCAACAGTTGAGATTGATGGACATAGTGGTGTACAGCTACAAGGAAATGCAGCAGAAGTAGATATAACCACAACTGGTGCTGTAGATATTAATTCAGCAGCATTTACATTAGATGCTTCAGGAACTCTTTCAATTGATATTACTGGTGGAGCTTCCAATATAACATCAACAACAGATGGATCAGGCGAAGACTTCACAATTGCAGTAGCAGGTGCAACAGACAGCAGTCTAATATTGCAATCTTCAGGAACGGGTGCGGATGCATTACAAATCCTAACTACTGCTGGCGGTATAGATATTACATCTACTGGTACAGCGGCTGATGAAGATATTGATATTCGTACTGCATCATCTATTAATTTATCATCTACTGAAAATGTGGCAGATTCCATTGTTCTCAATTCTTCTTACGGTGGTATTGATATTCTTGCCTCTGGTGCAAGTGCTGGTGAGGATATTGACATTACAGCTACAGGATCGTCTGTTAATATTTCAGCTACTGAAAATGCTGCCAATGCGATTTATCTTCATGCTGATGGCGGTACAAGTGAAACAATTAAGATCCATGCAGATCAGGGTACGGCAGATACATCGATATATTTATTGTCAGATGCTGGTAGTGTTACAATAGATTCAGGTCAGACATCTTCAGATAAGGGTGTATTAATAAACACTGCTACGAGCGGAGGTAAAACATATATAGGTCATACTACATCAGAAACAACAGTAAATGATAATCTTACCGTAACAGGTACGCTGACAGCAGGATCAATAAGTTATACCGCATTGACCGTTTCTCATGCTACGGCAACAGTGTTAACGCTTGATAACCAGGAACACAGTGATTCCGATAGTGCGAGAGATATTCTTTTCAAATTCACTGGAGAGAAAGGCTCTGGCGCAAGCGTTGATGATATGGCGCAGATACTTGTTGCTCATGACGGTTCTTCTTCTGATGAAAAGGGTTTTATAGATTTCAAGACTAATTCGGGCAGTGAGGGGACTTCTCCATCATCTGCATTGAAACTTTCAGCAGATAATACTGCTACGTTTACTGGTGCAATCGCAGCAGGAACAAATGCCATAACCTGCGGTCAGCTTAATGCTGATAATATCAGGCTGGACGGCAATGCAATTACATCCACAGACTCGAATGGCAATATTGCAATCACGCCCAACGGTAACGGAGCAGTTTCTTTTATTGATGCTACTGTTGCTGGCGACTATGCATTTGCTGGCGGTAAAGGTTGTGCTTCAAGTGGAAATTATGGTACGTCATTTGGTTTGAATAGCACTGCTTCTGGTACTACTGCGTTTGCTGCTGGTACAAGTAACACGGCAAGCGGCACAGATGCATTCGCACTTGGAACCTCCTGCACTGCTTCTAATAAGCAATGTTTTGCTTTGGGTAGACAAGCAAAAGCAGATAGGTTAGGCGAGATCTCTCATTCTGCGGCTGTGGTATCTGCTGTTGGTGACACAAGGGGGTGTTTCTTCCATACATTTGATGATCTTACCATGTCTTCAAGCTGGCAAAGTTTATCAAGCGGTACTGGTGGAGTAGAATTTGATGCTGATAGCGTTGCCTGCGGTAGTGTCCTTGTGGTTGGCTCAACTGCTGGTGCTGCTGTCACTGTTGGATATATCGTTGAATTTATTGCAGAAAATGACGGAGGTACATATGCAATCGTTGGTACTCCAGTTGTCAGAACCCATGAGACTGAAGATACCTCTCTGGACTGTCAGGTGGCTGTATCAAGCAGCAAATTGTATATACAGGTCACAGACAGTGCAAGTACACCAGCAATGAGATGGTCAGCACACTGGCATATTGTTCAACATACATACGCATAGGAGAGGTAACCATTGACCAAACGTGCATTACCCCTCTTGACGGGCGGGCTGAATGAGATTACAAGGTCTGACTTAATAGATGACAGTCAGCTTCAGCAATGCCTGAATTATGAGATAGAGGGCGACGGCACTTTAGTATTACGCACTGATCCAGAACAGTTCGACAGCACTCTGGATATTCTTCTTGCTGCTACATTCTCATCCGTTATAAAAATAAGCGAACCCTGGTATCCCCAGACCCTTCAGCAATACACAGATGAATCAAGATCAGATTATTTCCTGTTTGCATTTGGTCTTACATCTGATGATAAATATGAACTGCATATGCTGTGGGACAAGAATGGTACTTGGACTAATGTTGTTGAAAAAGATAACGGTGTAGTTGATGGTGACACGCTAGCAATATTGCTGACAGATGCAGATGTAGTATATACATCAGATTCTCAAGTAGAAATTATCATCGGCACAGAGCGGGTGATTATAACTGATGGCATAAACAGGGCGCATACTGTTGCATTAGATGAGGATGGCATTGTTAGGGCTGGTATATTAGGTATTCCTGCTCCTCAAAATAAGCCTAGAGTTACAGAGATGACTGATTGGAAAGAATCTATATGGGAAACAGATTCAACCGCTTCAAGGTTATCTACCCCTGGTCTGTTTCAATGTAACTATACTGTCGTTACAGATATTGGCGAAGAAAGTAATCCATCTCCTATTTCAGATACTCTGGATATGCAGTTTTTTAAACTGGATAGCGATGGTCTGGATGAAAAATGGCTCGATAAGGTGGAAATTAAAGATCTAAGTATTCCAAATGTTCCTGAAAATGTGCTGGATACGCTTAAATATTTTAAAGTATATATGCGGGTAATCAAATATTCAGAGGGTGAGATTGCTGCTGTCATGGAATTCACAGAGCAATTTGAGATTATAAGCAAAAAAGACAATGATGGGAATATAGTATTATCTGGAACGACAGGAAATGATTACAGCATAATTATAGCACCTACGGCGGGAGATGTGGTCAGCTATGAGAATGATATTGCTCCCATAGCAAAGACGGGAGCAGAGACAGGCGGTATTACCATGCTTGGCAATGTGCAGACAAAGATCAAGTTTCCCTGGGAGTTTAAGTATTTCCATAAGATTACAGTTAAGAATGATGATTCTAAAAACTATGTAGATGCTGTGATAAAGATCAGGCTATGGGACAAAGATGCTGTTGGGATTGGCACGAATGCTATTGACAACTTTACTGTTATTGATTTTGTTGATACAGATACGGTTCTTCCGCAATTAGAAAATACAGCTACAAGACATATCAGGATATTTGACCAAGACTTAACAACGCCAATAATGGTTGTTTATAATGGATATAACAATACTGATGATGTAGATATATCTGGAGATCGTGAGAAACAAAATAGCAATTATATAGATTTGTATATAAAAATTCCTTTACTTACAGCAGCAACCGCACATATTGTTTATCTTTGCTGGACTCCTACAGCAGATCAAGAAAGTTATGCTGGAGTTCCAGGGAATAACCAATCTGCTAGTGAAGATCTTGATGAAAGTATACTTTTATACAATGGATTGAAAACAATTAGTGTTGATTCTGAACTTACTTGGCAGGGCAATATTGGAATACACTATGGAAGATTTCATACAATTGGATATCATGGCTTTAATAGGCAACAGGTATTTTCAGGAGAAAGAGTAAAAAATGATGGTTCATTCCTGTGTACTCCAATGAATTTGATAATTCAGACCGATAAAATAGAGAATAAAGCCAACATGAATTATTCTGGGACGATTAATTCAAATGTTTCTATTGGTAGTGGAAATACAATTATACCAATATTGTCTGGTACTTCTTCATCAAATCTTCCTTTAGTGTCTTCGTATAAGGCTATATTTGATTCTTCTGAATCTGGAGCAGTCTCTTTCGGTACTTTGGGGGTAGGCAGTACACTAAGCGGTCTATATTTAACTGTTTATGGACGGATAAAATTTGATGTAAATGAGGTTGGGTTTTTTAACACACCAAGGTATATATTCGATTTTAAGTCTTCAATAGCTGGGGCAGGTGTAAGCTTACAATTATATGATACTTCCGTCGGTGGACAAGCGAGATGGAGAATAGGTTATAGTGGTACTACTCATATTTTTGATGATATGGGATCTGTTGCCGACGAAGGAGTACAAGACTATTTTTTCCTTTTTTCTATAAATGATAGTTTAACTGAAAATCCTATGATTAGCGTGTTTGCTATGAACCTTCAAACAGACAGTTATAAATATTCAGAGTTTGATATAAGTTCAGAAGCTAATTTATTTGATATTACAGATGTTAATCTTGGACAGACTACACCCGCTGGTTATTCTTTCAAAGATACTGAATATTCACAATTACAAATGATAAGATATAGATATTACAGTGCTGAAAGCGATGATGATATTAATGCTGTATATAATCTGGCAAATTTTATGCCTGCTTTTGATAATATGATCGGGTTTAAACAGACTGATGTATCCATAAATAACAACATCACATTTGATGAGACAGAAGAAATAAAATTCAAGGACAATAAAAACCTGGTGAAATGGACTGATGTTTATTTTACATCATTTCCTGATCTGTTTTTCAAGAAGGTAAAAGAGCCTGTGCTGAAAATCATGCCAGCCCCAAGTTTCCTGCAATTTGAGTATATGAATACTTTTATTATCTTTACCAGAAACAGCATTAACAGGTTTGTCCTGGATGGATCTGCTGACGGATGGCGCAGTTCTTCTAAAGCATTGATCGAGGAAAAGACACAGTATGGTCTGCTTGCTCCTGATTCACTGGTCAGGGCTGGCGAAGCATTGTTCTGGTTAAGTGAAGTTGGTGTTATGATGTGGCAGAAGGACGGGCTGGGACTGATCAGCAAAGATATTGTGGATATACCGATAGAAGATGATGTGCTTGGGTTCTACAATAATTTAAGGAATCAATATATACTGCATAGGGAACTGGGATCAGGCTCGAGTATTACTTATGTTTATCACATTCATGGTGGTAAATGGACAAGGTTTACCAATTTTGATATAATAGACACAGCCAGCCTGACGGCAGGTTCAGAGCTGGATAACGTAAACCTGTTTCTAACATCTACCAATACTATTAAAAAATATCCCACAGCTACCAGTACAACCGAAACAGCCACAATCCAAACAAAAGAAATGTTTTTTGAGAAGGGTGTATTGAGAAGGGTCAAGGCTGGGTTTGAGGGATCAGATGTAGATTTTATTTCTTATTTGAAAAAGAATGATGTGGCAGGAGTGGAGCTGACCAAAGAAAATACCATCGCAGATATTGAGTCAGATAAGTGGCGTGGAGTTGCACTCGCCAACAGTCGTGGAAAATCCGTAAGTTTCGAGATTCAAAATGCAGAGAAAATTCAATCTATCATGTATGACCTTGATATTGAATCAGAGGTAGTCGTCTAATGGCATGGCAATTATTAGCAGCAGCATTACCATATGCTGCACAAGCGGCTGGTCAATATATAACCAGACCAAGAGAAGAGGAATACAAACCGCAGACTGGCTACATGAAAAAATATCTTTCTTATCTTCGTGGAAGACAGGCTGGCAGAGAGGTTCAGCACATGGCGATGCAACCAGCATTAAGATCTATTGGCGCACAGGGCAGGAAGATGCAGAGAGATATAGGCTATCAGACAGCAAAGGCTGGCGTGGCTGGTTCAGGCATAGAGGCACAACAACGATTATCTGCTGGTCAGATGACATTACAGGCTATACAGGAGGCAGGAGAGAAGGCTACGGCTGCTCAAATGGTTGAATCCCGAAGACTGGGAGAGAGAGCAGAAGATGTAACAGCAAAGATTGGAGCTGAAGAAACCAGGGCGCAACAGGCATATCAAACCGCACAGTCTCAATGGAAAAGACAGATGGTTGCTACGGGGGTACAGGCAGCAGGTGCGGTAGCAGGTACTGCCATTACTCAAGCAGGACAGCTCAAAAGTGCCAAAACAAGGGCTTTGCAATCAGGAATGTTAGGCGATGAAAAGGCAATAGATGCTCTTATTGAGCAAGGATTTACCGCTACGGATATTGATAATTCCATTAATAGGGCAACAGGAATTATAACATCTGCTGTTGCTGGCGGTGCGCCACCAGAAAAAGTAAAAGCATTATTAATAACTCTGGGATATAACATAGGTGACGATGCACCCGCTGTAGATCAACCGCCTGTCACTACAGAAGCAGCTCCAAAAGGTAAAGAAATAACTACAGTCAAGCAAGCCACAGAAGCTGGTCTTGATGTTGCAGAAATAACTACAGCCGAACAAGCTAGAGGAGCTGGTCTTGAGGTTAAAGAACCAGTTATAAAAAAACCAGAAGGATTTATAAAAGGTGATTATAGTACATATCCTATAGAAGAAATAGAAGGTGTGAAATATCATGTTGATCTGAAGGGTGAGCCAGTTATGTCTATTGCCCCTGAAACACCAAAAGGTCTAGCAACTGTTCATGAAGAGCATTTGAAAGCTGAAGCAAAAACTGTTAAAAAAGAACAGCCAAAATTAACCAAGAAACAGCTAAGTGAAATACAAAAAAGGAAAGGAATTAAAACATTACCTACAACTCTTGAAATTAAAGCAACGGAACTGAAACAAAAAGCAGCAACAGAGAAAGCAGCAGATGAGGCGGCAGCAGAAAGAGTACTGAAAGCAAAAGCAGATGTGAAGTTAACTACTAAAAATGCAGAACGTCTAGCCGAAGAAGTTAGATTAGCCGAGAAAGCAGTAACAAAAGTCAAGAAAACAAAAGTTAAACCATCAACTGCTAAATTATCTGATAAAGAAATACAAGATTATTTCAAAAAAGAATTAGGTGGTATAGATGAATTTTTTGCATGGGAAGCAAAAGCTCAAAAAGAGCTTGGTAGAAAATTTGGAACTTGGCAAGAAGAATATGATTATTATATACAATCCATAGGGGGGGGAGACTTTGCGGCAAAATAGTGTTAAAAAAGGGGTAAAAAAGTGAAGGAACAAACAAAAGATATTAATGGTTATGGCTAACGAACAAGAACAACAGCCACCTGAACAAGAACCTCTGCCTCAAGTTGAGACCCCGAAAACGACAATAGCCCAGGCATTGGGGTCAATGAATGATATACAGGTAATGGAGTTCAAGCATCTTCTCAATGTAAATGAGAAGAAACAGCAAATCATCAGCAATGTGGGTGATCGTGCGGCATATTATTTAGAAGAAATAGAAAATAACAGGATGAGCCTAGATGAAGCAGTAAAACAGTCAAAAGAAGCTCTTACTCCTACAATGTTAGATTTGAATAAAAAGCGTTTTCAAGAAGGCATGACTTCATCAGAATATAATAAGGAATGGAAACGGACAGGGGAATTGAACTGGTCTACAACAGAATATGATTTATGGTTAAAAAATTTAACAGCTCTTGCAAGTGCGGAAAGAAGCGAAGCCGTTAAAAAAGGACAGTTAAGTAACCAGGTAGCTGTTAATAAGAATTCCGAAGAAAAAGCAAGAGTTTACTTCAATAGTCTTGAGCATTACATTAAAAACGCCTTATCAGGAGGATATGATCCTGAGACTGGTAAACGGATTCCTCGAAAAGAAAGCACTATAGTAGACAAAGCATGGTCTGCTCTTATGGCTGAGTTCCAAAAAGATATGGGTTATGATGAAAATGATAAGTTCAACAAAGATCTTTACAATACAGGTGACCAACAAGAGATGTATGAACAATTATGGTTACTTGTTCATAATATTCCTGAAGATCAATTGAAAAGGGCAAGATATTCTTCGTGGGCAGATGATCTAGAACCATTACCAGCACAGTTCATATCTATGTCGGCAGCAGATCAAAGAGAAGTGATATTTGATAAACTAAAACAACTAATTATAAAAGCAAAGCTACAATTAGCCAATATAAAAGAGCCAGAAGAAGACGAGCCAGAAGAAGTCAAAAGCGGTTCTTTCTGGTAATGATAAAAGTTTAGTAATGCCTCCCGCAAGTGTACAAAAGTTATACGATTATATCCAGCAAAACTATTCTAATCCAGGGCAGTTTGGGGATATTAATCTATTTCAGGAGAAAGTAAAAAATCCAGAAGATGCTGAAAGATTAAGGCAGCATCTTGATAACGAGAGTCTGTTCGGCGATTCCGCTACATTCTATGATGCTCTAAACCCCGAAGGAGCAATAGAAGAAGTCCCGCTAAAAAAAGAGGAAAAGCCAACTAATATTATATACGAAGATCCTGATCTTGCTGATTTAAATAATCGTATCAATGAAAGAATCGATTCAGAATTTATATCTACACCAGTCGAAGATCCGAAAGATCCTGCATTTGTAGCCCCCACAGACACAATAGATGTTTCTACAGCACCCCTAGAAGAACAGCGTGAGTATACTATAAGCGCAGCACCAAAAATAGAGCCAACAAAATTCAATAAATTTAAAGATTTGATTGATAATTTTATGGGTTATATGATACGGGGAGCTGGTCTTGCAAAAACAACAACAGCAGAGAACGTAGAAGCGCAAATGATATATGCAATTAGTCAAGACCATGATCTACCGCTTGATTATGTAAAAGAAAATTACGATGAGTTAATACGAAACCCAGAAATAACTGGAGTAAGTCCAGATCCAACAACAATGGAATCCATAGAACTTGTAATGACTGGCACAGTAGCAGTTGTGGGTTTACAGAGTTGGGGAGCCGCTGCCCGTGTAGCGTTAGGTGTGACTGGATTTATGGCACTAGATGAAGCAGAAAATGCCATAATCAGTAAAATACAGGATGATCCTTATGTGTTTCAAGGAGGCAAGAACATCTCTGATCTACTTCCAGAAGAAGCAACAAGAACAACTAAAGAGTTTATAGAGGTACTTGATCTAATAGGCAAAGCGTTAATCCTCGGAGGCGTACATCGCAAAGGAAAAGAAATATTTCCAAAGATAACAAAAGAATTTGTCACAGAATATAGTATGCCAAAAACTATATATCTTGACCCAGCAAAAGTGAAAGCTATTATGGTTACTGGCGACAAGACCAAATTTAGTCCCATAGAAAAAGAAATATTGCTTGAGCTAGGAGTAAAAGAGGGTGTATATAAAAAAGCATTAAAAGATGGAGTATCAATAGAAGTACCATCTGAAAAGGTAATAAATCTTGTAGATAAACCCTGGTGGGCTAAAGCTAAAGCTGTATTTGGCAAAGAAAAGGTAGTAAAGGAAGTAAGCAGAGAAAAGATAGGTGAGGTTAAAGAAACAGTAAGAGGATTATTTCCTAAAGTAAAAGAGACAGTCGCAGGTAGAAAGGTTGTATTTGAGCCACCAATTGAAGTACCTGCACCCGTAGAAGCACCCGTAAAGCCTGTTAAACCGCCCGTAAAGCCTGTTAAACCTGTTGAACCAGTATCAGAGCCAGTCAAGGTAGAAAAGCCCGTAGAAGCGGAAATAGAGCCTAAAGTATTAGATCAAACAGTAGAGCCTATTGAATATTCAAAACAGATTGAGAGTAAGCATGGCATAAAAGTGGATTTAATGGGGCAATTAGATAAGGGCGATATTACGCTATCTAGAATAGTAATACCGAAAGATAGGAGAAAAGAAGGAATAGGTGCGGAGGCTATGGATGATATTATTGAATATGCTGACAGAAATGACAAGCGCATAGTTCTAACACCATCCAAGGATTTTGGAGCTACATCCGTTACAAGACTAAAGAAATTTTATAAAAGATTCGGGTTTGTAGAAAATAAAGGAACAAATAAGGATTTCACTACAAAGGAATCAATGTATAGAGACCCTACTAAACTACCTAAGCCTGTTGAAGCCCCAGTAGAAAAGCCAGTCACAGCAGTACAAAAGGAACAGACTGCAAAGCTGAATAAACAGTACAATGAGATGCTCCAGGCACAAGCAGCAGCACAGGCAACCCTGCTCCGTGAAGATCTACCAGGAGGAAAGGTAGCGGGCTATGAGCAGAGTTTTGAGAAATCAACCGCTTTGCTGGAAGATCTGGAGCTGGAAGCCAAGACCAAAGGTATTACATTAGTAAAGAAACCCACAGAGACAGATGCAATTATAGAATTGAAGGATATGTTTCAAGAGGTTGATCCAGAGGTAGTATATGAGGAACGACTTTCTGAATTAAGGACTCTTAAAGATAATATAGATGATCCGTTACACCCAGAAACGCCAGAGAATGCCATGTTACAGATACAGGCTTCTGGTCGGGAATTAGCTGGGCTTAAAGCAGAAGATATACAAATAGCAGGGGAAAACTATCAGTTATCAAAGGATGGTACGCTTGTCGATATAATCAAGCTCCATAAAGGCGCAGATATGGGTACGGTGATTGAAGAGCGTGCAGAAACATGGTATGGTACACAAGAAGAATTAAGCCCTAATTGGGATAAAACAATAACTAAAGAAAGGAGAAAATATCATGAAAGAACGGGAGAAAAAGACGACCCAACACAAAGTAATTTGGAATGGTTCAGTGACAAGGCGAAGGACAATGCGATTGGTGCGGAACCAGTCGGGAAGGTCGGTGCTGCTCTACAGCGAATCTTTACCAAGTTCCGACAGTACGCCCAGGCTCTCCAAAAGAGTGCCAAGAAGTTTGCTAGGCACGTTAGAGAAGGCAAAGTCCCGAGTAAATTAAAGACCTTTTTAGAGCGGGCTATTGAAGAGCCGATCAAGACCCCAAAGGAAGTGGCTAAAGCGGTAAAAAAGAAAAAACCGACATACCAGCTAAAGAAAAGAAAACCTTTAGTTAAAGAGCTGTCTATCACTACTAAAAAAGTGAAGGCTAGGAAACCTAGTTCGGTATTAAAAGCTGATGTTGCAATATATTTAAATAATCGATCTTTGCAAATACAGGAGAACCATGGCATAGATCTAAGACCAGTTAAACTAAAGTCTGGGAATTGGGCAGAAGATACTCCAGAAGTAAGGGATATCATATCTGATATCATTATTGATGAAATAAAATTAGAAATAGACAGGAGCAAACAGGGCAAATTCACAGCACAGGGATGGTATACAGAGAAAATAGTAAGTGCCATGAAAGAAATGGAAAAACTGTTCCCAGAATTAAAAGATCCACTGCAAAGAGATTTATTCAAAACGGTTCTTGCAATTACAAGCAATAACCAATCGGTTAAAATAAATTTGAATTACGCAGTAGGGGAATATAGAAATTATTTAAACACTGGTAAATTCAACGAAAACTTTCTAGGTGGCGGTAAAGCACGTGGAGCAATGCGAGATCATTTTGCCTATTTAAATTATTTGCAAGAAGAATTAGGCTTAAATGGAATGATAGAATTTCTTACTACTAAATATGTTGCTAGAGATTTAGAAAGAATAGGCAAGAAACATTTCGGAGATAAATTTGTTGTTGATGAATTAAAAGATACTGAAGTGTATGGTTCAACTATATTTGGATCTAAAGTAGGTAACGGTTTCTTTCCCAATTTACTGGGAGATAACAATGCGCTGACAATGGATATGTGGTTTATGCGTACAATGGGAAGAATACGGGGCAATCTTGTTGAACGTAATTACGCACCTAATCTGAAAAAGTTCAGACAGGAATTGCTCAACAGGGGATCTGCGAAATATCATCAGTATGGTTTAAAGCGTGAAGATATAATAAAAGAAAACGAAGAAAAACTTATAGCCGTAGCAGATGATATTCGTAAAGCAACGCAGAGAAGGCGATTTGTAGGTGAGACACAGCTTGATAAAGATGCAAAGGCACTTATAATAAATTATAAAAAAGTAATGGATAGTCCTCGAAGTCCAATGGAGCGTTATAATAACCGTGAAATAATGAAGGAAGTATCCAGTAAATCTGGGTATGAAATAAATGATGCACAAGCAATTATTTGGTTTCCTGAAAAGAGATTATATCGTAAATTAGGGGTAAGAAACCCAGAGGCATTAGAGACAGATTATGACATTGAAGCAAAGAGACTTGTTAGTAGTGAACAAAAACGCTATGGTGGCAGAGCAGCCCAAGTCGTACCCCCCGAAAAACGTGGTGAAATTCGCAAAAGAGCTATTGGCGTTGAAGAAAAAGCCAAAAGACCAAGATACCACCTAAAAAAACTCACCCCTAAAGAGCGCAGACTTCGGAAAGAGCGAGAAAAATCCGAAGCCGAACAAGCTCTAAAAACAGCTAAAGAAACCTTTGAAACACTTCGGGATGTTGATAAAAAAACATCCGAGTTGCCAAAGTATGCCCGTTCCATCAACCTTGAGAAACAGGCTATTGACGATGCCTTGAAGCAATTAGAAGTTAACCTGGGTAAAATAGAGGCGAAGAAAGTCCAGACCTGGGATGAGACTGGTAAAATACGTGATGAAATATTGGGCGACTATGATAAAGCAATTAAGTTACTGCAAAAGGCAAAAAAGCAGGGTATAGTAAATGCAGCAGAAATGGATGCATTGAGACAAATTAATGTTAATGCCATTCATCGCCTGAAAGAGATGGTTGACACTGGTATTGAAAAAGACTTGATTAATGAATATGTGAAATATTATGAAGATATATTTAAACTGAATTCTGATGTATCTTCGGAGATAGGTCGGGCATTAAATATACATAAGAGAACTATCAGTGAAAACAGGATGGCTAAAGCGTTCACTGAATTATCTAGAGGCTTGAATGAAAGAGAATTGGCAGAATTCAAAAAGCTCAATTTCGAGAATCCTCTGGAGGTTAAACGGTTCATAGACCGCCTGGGAGATCCGACGTTTGCGAATTATGTATATGAATATTGGTACAATGCAATTTTATCTGGCATTCCAACACACATGGTCAACATTGCGAGTAACACAGGCTGGGGGTTGTTTCAAATACCAATGCGTGGTTTGGCTGGTGGTATAGATAAATTAATCACCACGTTCACAGGTAAACAACGTCAGAGGTTTGTCAATGAAATGATTCCTATGTTCGGCGGTTACCGCACAGGATTCACAAAAGGCGGCAGAAGATTCTGGAAAACAATTAAGACTGGCGAACCGCCTATGGATATCGATACTAAATGGGAAATAGAGATGGGTAAGAACCTGTCTGCCTTTCAAAGGTCTCCCTACAAAATATTGAGGTTTCTTGCGGTTCCTTTGACTATACCAACAAGAGCCTTGCGAGGCATGGATGTCTGGGCAAACTCCATTGCTTTTGATGCCCAGATCGCTTCACTGGCAAGAAGATCGGCGCAGAACAAAGGTTTGAAAGGACAAGAAAAGAAAGATTATGAGGAAGAGCTAAAGGGACATCCAACCAATGCGATGATAGAGGATGCCAAGACTTTTGCTAAATATAACACATTTATGGATGACCCAGGTGCATTTACACAGTGGATCATAAATGGAAGAGAGACTGTCCCAGGTTTAAGACTCATTGTACCTTTTGTGAATACAATCGCAAATTTACTTAAACGTGGGGTAGAGTTCACTCCTGGCGTGGGACTGGTAAGAGGAAAAGAATATTATAAAGACCAGCCAGCAGCAGATATCATAGCAAAGCAGATAGTCGGTGCAACAATAGCTTTATATTTAATATACAAAGTAGAAGACGATGAAATAATCGGTAAAGCCCCAGAAAACAAAAATGAAAGAGAGGCGTTTTACCGCCAGGGTAAAAAGGCATGGTCTATAAAAGTTGGGGATAAGTGGGTTCAATACAGAAGGATTGAGCCTTTCAATACGGTGATAGCATCAGTTGTCATAGCCCGTGATGCAATGAAAAAAGAAAAAGATGAAGAGAAAGCAACCGAGATATTTTTCAGAACCAGTGAAGGGATTGCAGAAAATTTACTTGATGTCAGTTATTTACAGGGTGTCTCCAGCTTTTTGGATAAACATGAAAAGAGAGAGGGAATGTTTCAACGGCTCGGTTCTAGTTTTGTTCCATACTCTGGATTCTGGCGTTCCATTAATCGTTCAGTTGAGGTGCTTACAGAAGGCGAAGCAAAATACAGACCAGCGAAAACTTTCTTTGATGCATTAACCCAGGTGATCCCAGGGCTATCCAAAGATGCACCAGCAAAATTAACTGTCTGGGGAGAAGAAGTTGTCCTTGAAGGCGGTGTGTTCAGGCAGTGGCTTCCTTATAAATGGTCAGAACAAACTAAAGACCCACTGGAATTAGAAATGCAGAGAGTGGGTATTTATCCTGGGCTTCCAGGCAAGAGGGTGATTATACGTGGTAACGAAATAGAATTCCCTGATGATTTTTACAGGGACTATTGTATAGACTTTGGCAAAAGAGCAAAGATAGCATTAGAAAGAAACCTGCGACCAAATTTAAAACCTGAAAGTGCAATTAGGCGTTATGATAATATATTAAGTAGTGAGAGAGCAAGATCACTAATAAAAGCAAAAAATGAATACCTCAAAATATACGGAAAATAAAGAATTACTGCACCGTCGGAAGCAGTGTCTGCTTAATTTCCGTTGTTAGTTATCTGTTATTATAATTACCGAGGGCGACCCATACAAGGTCAACCGTCAGTCTTTTTACATTGCCTTCTTTAACTCGATTAACCATCTTAATGACCTGACGATGTATATGATCGTCAAGCATTTCAACAGCCTCACTTGTTATCTGAAGACCTGATTTATTAAACTCACGCTTGAGTTTTGTTTTCTGTATCATTGTAATCCCCATGATTAACTGTTTACATAAGTTACATCTAAATAACGAGACACGCAAGAGAATTCTCTCGAGGAGAACTCTGTAACTGCATTAATAAATTAAGTTACGGTTATGATTCTATGACTGTTTCTTTCTTTTCACGGAAACTGGTAGGATTGAACTTACAGATTACGAAACTTTCCTTTAGGCGATCAGTTGCCCTGGAGCCATAGATATTTTCGATTTCCAGGGAATCAAGATTAGTGGTAATAATGGTTCTGGTTCTGTCGTGCCTTTGTATATATATGTATCTTGATATAATCAAACCGCCGAAGTAATCGTGAGAGGCTGCTGTACCTGGTCGCTCATCTCCCAGGTCATCAACAAACAGGCATTCCTTATCGAATTCTCTGTTGTGCGTTTTTATAGCATCCCACTTGTCAGTGTAATCGCTTTGTATATATTTAAGATAAGTTTCATAAAATGGTTTGACGGCTATGCATTTCCAGGGAAGCGGATTAGTATTGACAATATGCTTTGCCAGGTAGGTCTTACCGCAGCCGACCACGCCAGTGAACAGGTAGTGGAAAGGATTGCCGTTACTTAGATCCTGCTCCACCCTTTTGATAATATTGGGATTGTTGATATCATATCCCTCTGGAAACATTGTTAATGGGTCTTGGATCTTTCTGAATTCACTCATTAGAATTCTCCTTTTTTATCATTGACCTGTATTCTTTTCTTATTCGTTTATAT
>Ga0208030_1000795_pt1 | contig 20422 bp, 34 predicted proteins | sample MalvirDeepMed_M9_FD_184246 | JGI IMG/M metagenome (GOLD analysis project Ga0208030, IMG submission 184246) | Marine viral communities from the Global Malaspina Expedition - Malaspina viral metaG DeepMed_M9 (SPAdes) (version 2) | ecosystem: Environmental > Aquatic > Marine > Oceanic | place...
CTTCCATACGCAGCCCAATCATTTTTATCAGGAAGCTCTTGGAGAAAATCGGTTAGATAACCATATTCATTTTCAACTCTAATAATAAAATTAGGATTCAAAACTTTAATTCTTTGAATACCCTTTTTGGGATTATTAACATCAATAATTGTCTCCATAAAGCAGTCACCATACTTTACAGTATTTCGTATAATATCCCAATAATCCCTATCTAGCTGAATGTATTTGAACATATCATTGAGTTCATCTACTACCATTTGGCTCTCACTTAGGATAGTCCATCTTGCATTCCTTAAATTTTTCTGAGTTGCATCATCAGCGTAAATATCGAAAGCGGTCCCAATTTCAGGATAATCATCCATCTCTTCAAATCTTTTATACCGTTCCCTTCTGCTTTTCTCAATCTCAGGAAGTTGAAGAGTGGTACGATTCATAGTGCCAATAGCTGGCATCTGATCAGGCATTACTACATCAGCATTTTGAACTGTATCACCCGCTAAAGGTGCTTGCGGGGTAGGACCGTCATCTCCTTGCTTGGCTATGTATGGGGCAGCTTTAGTAGCAAAGAAACGAGCCAGGAATTGTCCCAATCTCCCACTTGGATAGAAATAAGGACCAATACGACTATCGGGGCCTCCTGCTCCAAATGAGGTGTAACCTATGGAGTCTTCATTTAACTTCTCATTATTTTTTACTTCATCAGCCATCGTACATCTTCCTCTAATTTGTTGTCCATTCCGTCCATAACTGTGGTTCTAAACGGCTCTAATGGTTTAGATTCTGCTTCATTATTAACTTTCATTTCTAGTGGGATATTTCCTCTTAATGTATGTAGTAGGAATACGGTACTGGATAAACTCATAATTAAATCATCATGTTTCCCCTCATCAGCGGTAATTTTCCCATTATCATCAATAATAAATGTTAAAAGCTCATCTATAGTTCTTTTTGAATTAATTTTAATTAAATTGTTACGAACAAACTCTTCCATTCTAGCTAATAATTCTTCCCTATTTCGAGTAGTAACTTGAAGTCCAAAATCATTTTTATCATCAATCCATAAATTATCATACTCAAGAACATTAAACATCCAATCAATGAGATTGTTACCTATTGTATTTCTTTCTATAATGACAGAAGCATTATTATATAGATTAGCTTCATTAGCTAAAATTTGAGCAAGCTCGTTAATTGGGGTTTTATTTGAATAAAATTCAGCTACCTGTTCTCCCGAATACATATTCACTATATGAAAAGCTGAATGATCACGGTCCCTCCCTAAACTAACATCTACCCCTATCCCATACTCATGCTCTGGGAGAGGCTCTTTCCATACCCTCATTTTATTATTGTATTTAATCCAGTAATCTTCATTTACCTCTTCTACTAGTCTTCTTAAAAGATACCCCTCTAAGTAAGTCTCGCCTGTCCCGAGAAATTCACATTCATATTCTTGCAGCCACTGTTTAAGAGGCATATTAGCTTTAGTAGTAGCTTCCCATTCATCAACATTAAGCCCTTTTGTAGCCAGTTCTTTATACAGATTCTCAAACCCCTCATGACGTTTATACTCAGGGTGTTCAGGCCATTCAATATCAATACGATTGAAAGAATTGGTATTATTTTTAGCCCCATGATATACATCGTAAAACCAATTACCCACTCCATTCACAGTGGAAAGAACAAAAGCTCTACCACCAGTAGAAATAATGGGATAGACAGCAGCCCAAATAGTATCAATATTCTCAATGAATGCAGCCTCATCAATGATCAGAAGAGAGCCAGCGAGAGAACGTCCTGATTGTTTACCTGAAGGTCTAGACTTAATAACAGATCCATTACTCAATTTCAAAGTATGCTTATTATCTTCCGCTATGCTAGGTCTGATAAAAGGAGGCAGTTCATTATACATAATTTTAATTCTATCTAAAACTTCTGTAGACTCCGCATCCCCCTTGGAGAGAATAACTACTTGTTTGTGCTTTTGAAATACTATCATCCACAAGGAATAAGCAGCCGAAATTGTGGTACATCCTGCCTGTCTAAACTTCCTCAATACATTAAATCTATGATCCTTCAATGCTTGAAGAATATCTTGTTGAAAGGGGTATAGCTTGAAGGGAACCAACCCACGTACAGGATGGGTAACCTTTACGTAGTTAGATATAAAGTATGTGGGATCTTCCTTACATCGTTTAAACTCTTTAATCAATTCAGATTTTTCCATTAAATACGCTAGTCCCCTCTATTATAGTGTATGAAACTTTTTGCAATAATCTGCACCAGGACTAAAGATTTAAGTCCCACTACTTCAACCTTAGTTAATACTTTATCTAGCTATGGAGTGGAGGTTAAATTATTAGTTAATCAACAATCTATCTTTGATGCCTACCAAAAAGGGCTAGAAAAATGTGATGCTAAGGACAAAGATATAATAATTTGCTGCCATGATGACTTGGAACTTAAATCTACAAAATCTCAATTTTTAGTGGGCATATCTAAATGTGTATCCCAAGAAACAGGGATTGTAGGAATAGCAGGAACAACTTTATTGGACTCTGATGCCGTGTGGTGGAACCAGGAGAGATGGCAAGCGGGACTGCATAGAGGATTTGTAATTCATTACAACAATGAACATAAAAAATTACATGACACCCATTATGGCTCCCACGGTCAGGTTGTAGCTTTAGATGGATTATTCCTAGCAGCCAGAAAAGAAGTTTGGGAAACGGTGGGATTTAAAAAACCCCCCTATTTTGAGGGGGAGTGGGATTTTTATGATATCCACTATACTACAACTGCCCACCATTTAGGATTTAAAAACTATACAGTCCCAATTAAGATGATCCACTACTCTAGTGGAGAATTAGTAGGAAGAGATTCCTGGCATAAAAATAGAAACGCTTTTATAAATAACACTAAATTACCAATAAGGATATAACATGGATACTAATATTGTCTTCTTTCACGAATTTCTAACGTGGGCCTTAGTCTGCTTCGGAATAAGTTTTACTATCACCTACTCGAAAGTCTTCACTGGTCTACGAAAAAAAGCCACCCAGCTTCACCCCATGCTAGGATACTTTTCAGGTTGTCCTATGTGTATGGGATTCTGGGTTGGCCTTTTTCTTAGTTACTTTTGGATCTCAGCTACAGGAAGCTTTATCCTAGATGGGTTTTTCGGACTTGCAGCAAGCTGGATTCTTTACTGTATTAGTTGGAGACTAGCATTACACGATCCTGCTGTCTAGTCAACACCCGTTGCCGCATCTAGCACATCTTGGAATCATAAATCGTTTGAGTGGCATCATTTTCCCCCTTTACTTGTAGTTAAATCAATAGTTTGATCGTAGGTTAATTTCTTACGTCCCTTCATAGTTTTAAATAGACGTTTGGCATAGTATATTCCCATTTTATGGTCAGTAGGGTAATGAAGTCCTGCCATAACTCTCCCACCTCCACATTCCTCGGCAGCTTTAATCAAATTTTTCTTATGTTCGGGGTATTTTTCTGCTAATATAAGAGCTACTAAATAGGCTTGAGTAGAATGCCCACCAGGATATGAAGGTGTCTTAGCTGTTCTAGTAGAAAAAACCTCTAAATCCATCCCAAAATAAGGTGCCAACTGTGCTGGTCTAGCTCTATTAAAGGAATTCTTTTGCTCTCTAATTAGAATTGCTGATTCTTTTAAGACCTTCGCAATATAATCTTCATCATACTTTAATCCGAAAATAGACATATAAGTTTTCATAGCAAAAATAGGATCCTTATCATGTCTTTTTATACTTTTAGTCATACCTTCCCCAGCTATATTAATAGCTCCTTTGACCGTCATTATATCTCTAGCTGCATTTAGACTAGAATTTTTAGGAGGTGGGGGCAATCTTATAAATCTAGCCCTCTCATTAAAGAGAGATACTTCTCCTTTAGGATGTCTCAACCTATTAGAAAAAACTAAATTATCAAGAGGCTCTTCCATCTTTATACTTTTCCTTGCCAGCCTGTTCCGCCTGATTTCTTTTCTTTACGAGCGGCTTTCTTAAATCTCTTAGCAAGAGCTTTGCGTGCAGGAGTACAGGTAGATTTACTCATAGGAGTACAGTAACCTTTGTGCTTAGGGTTAACAGCTTTTTGGATCCAGTCTTTCTCCTCACCTACTTTTTTTTTAAGCTTACTCTTTTTGGCTGCTTCAATCTTACGCTTCTTTTGCCAACCAGTATCCGTTGGAGTTGGATCTTCTTGCCCTTTCTTAGCTAATTCTTTTGCTTTATCAGACTCGGCATCAGGATCAGTATCTGGGCCCTTAACATTAGCTTCCATAGTATCCTCTGCATCAAGTTCAGCTTCCTCTTCGTCATCAGGAGCCTTAGATTGTTTAGGCCCAGACGGGAGAACATTTGTCATCTTTTTTTCCCTAAGAAGATTTCCTAGTTTAGTATAAAAACTTTCTTCTGTGGTATTTTCATCATCTTTTTCTTTTTTTAATCTTTTAGCCCGTTCAACTGGAGTCTCTGCACCTTTTTGGGGAGAAGAAAGTTTCTTTGCCCAATCCTCTGTATCATCATCCCCTCTAGCCCCTTTGTCAATCTGTTTTTTAGTTTCAGAGTCTTGCTCCTTTACTCTCTTCTTAGAGGGCTTCTTAGGTGCCCCTTCCTTTGATTTAACACCAGGAGCCTCATCATCCTCTCCAGTTTCTCCATGCTCGTCACCATGTCCTTCCCATAAAGATGCTGCTTTCTTATAAAAACTTTCCTTCATAGCGTTGACCTTCTTCTTAGAAGCATTTAGTGGTTTCTTATCGCCTAGCTTAATTGTAGTCTTCGGTGGGTGTATAGGCTTCTTTTTAATACTACGGCCCGTTTCGGTTTCGCCACCTGTAGATCGCTTTGTTTTCTCTCTTTCCAGACTAGCGGTTCCCTTTCTAACCATGTCATCTTCTTCCCTGTCACGGGTCTGCTTGTCGTATCCCGCACCACTATGGGGTCTACTTTGTTTACGTGGAGTGCGTATTCCGTAGGGGTCACGGGCTTCAGCCGTCTTCACCCCTTGGGTAGCCTTCTTATTCTTTGCTTCCCATTCGTCATCCGTTAGCTCAGGCTTATCCCCTTCTCCCCTTTCTCTTTTTCCTCTCTCGACCCTGCTTATCCCTCTTCCTGAATCTGGTTTATGTGGTCTATTCCCTTCTACTAACTTTGCTACTCTCTCATAAAAATTCATAACTGACTCCTGTTGCTGGACTTTATTAACGCATCTTTTCCACTCATCGTGGCCCATTCCACTTTTTTTCTTTTGAGCAGTGCAGATAGCGTAGGCATCATTCTTCTTTTTCTTAGCCATGGTATAGTATATAGTCCCCTTATTATAGTTTATTGCCAATAGTTAATCTTATGGCTTGGGACATAAATAAAATTGGTGGCTCGTGTTGATGAGTAGGGATAGTTACTATAGCAGCTTGGGCATACCATGTAGATTTAAAGAGGGCAGCGGGTAATTTTGGTAGGGCGAGAAACGCTGTTCCCCACCCAATTCCTGAATTTAAAACATAGAATGGAACTTGAATACCAAGATTTAATATCCACGACATGCATGGAAGATCCCAATGAACTCTTCCGTATGACCACCCCCACAGTTGTTGCCACAGAGGTCCTGCTGCCACAGAGAACATTACCATGCCCTGAGCTTCGTGAGTATCCCCCTGACCATAATCAATAACAAATTCTAAAGGGTGTCCTATTGTGGGCTCAGGAAATAACCAATAAGGATCATATAACCTCATTTCACAATCCCCACACCCATAAGTACCTAATACATTAGAATGAGACCCTTTTATTGTCCCTTGAGAAGTAAGACTGGTTACTAATAAAATAATTGCTAATAAAAATTTCATTGAATAACAAATTCTACTCCCTTAGAGAATCCTTCTATACCTCTATGAGCCTCAAACCCTCCTTGGGCAAATAGGCGTAATCCTACTGCGGGGAAATTTTTAGGGATATCAAAAATTTTAAATTTACCATACCCATTAGTCATAGGTACTACAAAAAATATTGAAGGGGTTACAAGGAGGTTGCAAGTTTGACCCGTATACAAAAGAACAGGAAAGTTCATTTTTCCTTGCCCGATCATGACCCAACCCATAGCAGGATCATAAAGCGCATTGTTATAAAGTTCTCCCCATAAAGTTAAGCCTCGATTGGGGAGAGATATCCAAAGCATAGTGTGCCAGTCATGACAATTACTGTTCCCGTATTGAATATTCATACGGGTGACAGGAGGCTGTATTAAATTTTGAGCCTTCGCTGAGAATGCTGTTAGTATTAGAAAGAGTAGGCCCCAAAGAGGCTTCATATTCAATTACATTTTTGCTTAAAGATCTACTAAGGTAGGATCAAACGTAGGACAATCTTTACCCATATTGGCAAGAAGCATCCTAAATGCTGGATTTCTTGTGGCACTAGTGTCAAACCCATTAGTGCAGTCATAAGCCCCAGGAGCTTTATCAAAGTTCTCATTATAGGTTACATCGCATACTCCCGTAGGATCGAGAATAGTGCCAGCAGCATCTTTTCTAGCTGGCCTTCTAATAACTCCAACTACACACGTATCTACTGTTCCATAGATTCCAAATCCACCTGAACAAGCTGCGGAAGCTATAAATAATAACTGTTGGGGGACTTGAGCACAACTAGAGAAGGTAGCATTATACATTATTCGATCTGTAGTTTGTACTCTAATATTAGCGTCAAGGAAGTTATGGGACACATACGGAGCAGGAGGACCGTTCAAAGGTCTGACGCAAGCGCCCCCTCCTGTAGTATATGCATCATTTCTCAGATACATAATTTCAACTGCTTGGGTATGCACATACCAGTCAGTAGTGGTAGGGGCACTAGTGTCACATCCCGAAGCTACTAAAGAGGATGTATTAGCATCTATAGGGTTATTAGTTCCTGCTGTAAAAATTGGGGCAACATCTACCATTAATTAATCTCCTGATCTATATTTATATATTACTTTCAACTAGATTAGTGATGCTAATTTGTTTATTTATATTATAAATATTTTTGTACCTCTATTTACCTGTCGGCGTTAAATGTCGCTGAACCTTGCCCCAGTAGTTCGTGGTATTGTCCCATCTTCTCAAAGAACTTTTATTGGGGTCAATCAGTTTTCCTTCTTTAGTTAGATAAGGTGGTCGAGGATCTCCATAATTCCCTCCCAAGCTTCCTCCATTATGCATACGAGCCACCAACTCACAATCTTTTAAAGTTCCTTTGCATTTACACAAACGATCCATAGCTCCATCTTTCTTGCCTCCCCCATATCTCTCTCCTCCTGGATCCCACGGACCATGCATCTGTCCCTTACTTCTCTTATCTTTTCTAGTCATTTTTCTTCTTTTTTTAGCAGTTGCAGCATGATCTGTTTTACCAGTCTTCCTATCTACTACAATAGCTCTCATCCAGGGAGAATCATTATGGGGGGCTTCGTCCGCACCTGGACTCTGGTAGGACTTCCCTGGCGGGTCTGGGATATTTCCCTTACCCCCTTGATTGGCATATCTAAACATGTAAGAAATAACTACGCACCTACTCCATGCTCTAGCCCTCTCTTCGTCATCTGCGTTCTTACACATGACACTAGGGGTTTTCTCAATTAACCAAGGATATTTCTTACATTTTTTTGTTTTTCCGCATTCGACCAACTTTTTCACTGCGATATCAAAATACCCTTTAGAAATTTGAAAAGGCCCAAAACTAGCTAGATCCCACCCAGGAGATTTTGCCTTACAATTACCCCCAGACTCCACTACTTCTATAGCCTTTAGCAGATCCTCTATGCAATACTTTTTTTCAGGTTTTTTAGTTCCTTGTCCTTGTCCGAAAGGAGTGCTTCCTCCTCCCGTAATAAGCCCTCCACCGAAAGATGTATTACCGAAACTTCCTCCTCCCCCATTATAACTTTGTCCAAATCCAGGCATATCTAAATTATATACTCTAGGCCCGAAGGGCCCCGAAATTTTTATTAGTTATTATTCATCCCCGTAGGGATCTAACTTGATAAACTTTGTAAGCTCTTCAAGCCTTTTCTTTGGAGCACTTAATCCACCAATAAGAGTATAAACTACTAACTTATCTTTAGAAGGGTCTTCATAGATTCCTCTATGCACTAAAGCATTACCAGTGATAGCTGCCAATGTAGAGAAAGCATGTTCCAGGTTGTCCATTAATCCAGCCGTATTCTCAAATATGGAGGTGCCCCCTACGACCACCCCAGCGGCTGCTTGGGCTGTCTTGAGGTCGAATCCTTCAGCTAATAGAGTTGTCTCAAGATTAGATTTTAGAGCCATAGCAACCCCTGTCTCGCTCTCAAAATCCTTAACGGCAGTTACACCCATAATCATACAACCAGAAGATTTCATCACACTATCGTAATCTTGTGGATCAAAGGAAGTGTAATCAGAATTCTGAGTTGCTAGCACATTAAAGATGTGAAATAAGCCAGCAACAGTATTGTTAATTGTGGGCCAAAAAGCTTTAACAGTTAGCTTCGGGTAAAGCTTCTTAATCTTTTGATTATCAACAATAATTAATGGAGAGAACTTCTTCTCCTCAGCCATTGCACAAAGTTGTTTCATCCTGTTGTAAGCATTCCTAGCTACCACAGGAGAAGCAGATTCACCAGTAGTGGGGAGAGAAGCAATAACTCCAATTCTCTCAGATGCATCTTCCCTACCGACATAAGTGAAATACTTTTTGCAAAGTTTAATTAAAGGTACGACTGAGCCACCACCAGAACCCCCAGCTATACCAGCACAGATAACAATACGATCAACACTCTCACCTACGATACTTTTTAACTTGTTGAAAACTTCCTGTTCCCTAGCTTCGAATGCGATGGCTGCTTTGGCTTGGTCCTTACCTGCACCTTGCTCTCCGTAATGATCAATATAAAATTTATGATTATCAGGCAAGTCTAACAAGTTTAGATCATTCTTCGCTGTGTTGACTGCAAGAGACTTTGTATAACCAAGGTCATAGAAAGCTTTGACCATTCTCCCACCACCTTGACCCGCACCTATAAAGGCATAAGTTAATGCACCGTTTGCCTTATCTTGAATCTCATCCTCAACAGCTTCAATGTTGGGTTCGAAATCCTCTAACGGGAGATCTGGTATAGTAGCGGCAAAAATTTCTTTATACTCTTCAGGCTTTTCAGGGCCACTTTTTGTTTCTTCAGTCATGATTAATCCTTCTGTATCTTGTATACTATGTAGTATTTCTTTGTAAACTATTACATGAAAGGTCCCAAAAATTATTTTATGTGGGCTCTAATAGTATATATTAAGGAGGATCAGAATGAACAAGTTCTTTAATTTAATTTTCGTGACAATGTTAGCACTACCAGCAACTACCCTAGCTCATGGCGGTAAGTATCGTGGACCAGGGGATGTTGTTCCCCCAGGAGCTAGGGGAGGACCAACTACTGGAGGGCCAGCAATACCTGGACCCATAACCCCAGGACCTCGTGCCCCAGGAGCACCAATCCCCGCTGGACCTACAACCCCTGGTTCAGCCCCTGGTGGTCCGTCTACAGGAGGACCCTCAGCCCCTGGATCTGGAACTGGTCCTAGGACTGGGCCTCGTGGTATTTATATTGGTGCTGATCTAAGCAAGTGGCAATTTTGGTGGGAATTTAATAAGGATCCATTCATCAACCTGAAGGATGCTATTCATGCTCCTGAAGTAGCTACTGGCTCCGATGAATTTTTCTTAGGCCCAACTCGGCGCATAGAATCAAAAGATAGTACCAAACCATCCGAGTCGGATATACAAGAAACAATTCTGCCTGCATTAAAGAGAGCATTGGATACCTCGGATAACCGTGATATAAACTCAGCCTGCATTATCGCATTAGCCAAGGTTGGACGCGATCATAATAGTTTTGAGATCCTTACTATCTTTAAAGAATATCTGAACACGCCAGATCAAGAAATCAGGGAAACCGCAGCCTTAGCTATGGGTATCTCAGGGATGAAAAGTGCTAAAACTATTCTTACAGACTTAGCATGGGACACAGCGGTAGGAAGAAAAGTTTGTCAACGCACGCAAGTTGACAGTCGTACACGATCATTTGCATGTTACAGTTTAGGTCTTATTGCACACCTGAACGACAATATTGATCTCAAATATGAATGCTTCACCGCTATTGACAAAATTCTATCTGATGAAAATGTTCATGACCGTAACCTGAAAGTTGCAGCCATCAATGGAATGGCTCTTTTACACCTCAATAAAAATAACTTGAGCGATAAGGAAACGAAACTTTTAGACAATATACTAAACTCCCTGGATGCTTACTATGACAAAGCAGCAGGACGAGGAACAGATCTTATCAAGTCTCATGTTCCCCCTGCAATCGCTAAACTTCTAGGACGAGGACATTCAGACAGACACAACTTTTACAAAGAGAAATTCTCTAAAGAACTCTCTTCAAGTAAAAAGAAGGGTAACGATATCTACCGTGCAGCAGCCATAGCTTTGGGTCAATTAGCTGAGTCTAAAGAAGCCAATAAAGCAGACGAGAAATACTCTAAGACTTTGTTTTCATACTACCAAAATGGTAAAGATCCTCAAGCCAAGTATTTCTGCTTGTTAGGAATGGGACAGATTGGAGGTGCTAGTAACAAAAATAAATTGTTGATAGAACTTAGCAACGGGCGTAAAGTCCTTGATCGTCCATGGGCTGCGCTTGGATTAGGTGTCATGAATTTCCACCGCTTCGAAAATGATAAACATGCTACAGTTGATATGCTCGTAGGTGACCGTATTTTGAAGCAGTTAAAAGAAGTTAAGGCTCCAGAAGCCAGGAGTGCATTTGCTGTTGCTCTGGGCTTATGCCGCTATGAGGAAGGCTCTAGTGAACTAATGGAGCTACTGATGAAATACCGTTACCAGGACGAATTCGCAGGTTACCTGTGCATGGGTCTAGCACTAATGAACGAACAAAAAGCAAAGGAAGATATTCATGAAGTGGTTACCTGGGCTGTACGTCGCCCCGAATTGCTCCAACAAGCTGCAATTGCTCTCGGTAAACTCGGAGATAAAACTGTAACCCAAACTCTAATTGGTATGCTACAAGAGAAAGAAACTAATCTATCCAAGATGAGTTCCATTGCATCTGCATTGGGATTTATCGGAGATCGTAGAACTATTCGCCCCCTAAAGAAAATATTGTTCAATGAGACTTTAACCCCTCTAAGTCGTGCTTTCGCAGCAGTGGCTCTAGGTGGTGTTGCAGACAAAGAGAAGTTGCCTTGGAACTCTAAGATTGCTCGCAACATGAACTATAGGGGTGCAGTCGAAACTTTAACCCAGTCTGGAACTGGAATCTTAGATATTCTTTAACATGGCATACAGCGATAAAGTTATAGATCATTATAATAACCCCAGGAATGTGGGATCTTTAAATAAAGATTCTAAGGATGTAGGAACAGGTATTGTCGGAGCACCTGAATGTGGAGATGTAATGAAGCTACAAATACAGGTAGATGATGATGGTAAGATTACCGACGCTAGGTTTAAAACCTATGGGTGTGGTTCTGCAATAGCATCTTCTTCTTTAGCTACTGAGTGGTTGAAGGGTAGCAATATAAAAAAGGCGGGTAGGATAACAAACACAGAAATAGTGGAAGAGTTATCCCTACCTCCTGTTAAGATTCATTGTTCTGTGTTGGCTGAAGATGCCATTAAAGCAGCCATAGAAGACTATAATAATAAGCAATGAGTACCACAGTTAATATAACCGAGAGAGCAGCAGAAGAAGTTCTTAGGGTAATTGAAGAGCAAGACTATGAAGAGTCTACGTCCATAAGAATTGGTGCTAAGGGCGGTGGATGTGCAGGCTTCTCCTACGTGTTAGACTTCGATAAAAACGGCGCAACTGAGTTTGATCTGTCTTACGAGCAACACGGGGTTAACCTAGTTATAGATAAGAAAAGTTCTTTCTTCATGATGGGGACTGAACTAGATTTTAACGATGGACTCCTAGATAGGGGATTCGTATTTAATAACCCAGAAGCTAAAAGCTCCTGTGGTTGTGGGACTTCATTCTCAGTATAATTATGCCACATGTAATAGCTCAACCCTGTATCGACGTAAAAGACAAGGCTTGCGTCGAGGTATGCCCCGTAGACTGTATTCATGGTGGTGACGAAGATTCCCAACTCTACATCAATCCTACCGATTGTATAGATTGTGTCTTATGTGTAGATGCTTGTCCAGTAGATGCCATCTACGAAGTAGACGATCTTCCCGAAGAGTGGGCACATTTTACTGAAGTTAATGAGAAGTTCTTCTCATCGAAGTAGGGACTTCATTCTCAGTTAACACTTAACTTTATTTAAGTTCCTTTCACCATTTTGGGACAGTCTTTGTGTTGTAGAATCAGGGGTTGTACTAGCTCTATCATAATTTTTGGAAGTATAGAAGCCATCCCCTGATTCTTAGTAACTTCAAAATCTAGAGGCATATCTTCGGCAATAATATTACTCCTACCAGACCCACATTTACAACATCCCATGAACTTCGTAAAACCTGCATAAAAAAGTATCTTCCCACTTGTGGGTTCTCCTCTAAGATCTTTATACCTTCCTGAAGTGCCACAGGACTCTTTATGGATATACTCAAAACAAAATGCTATGTTTGCTGGGTGCCATATCACATCGTTTCCGCATTTACCTTGTGCGTTTACCACTTTTTTGGCTCTATCATTTGAGTTTTTCTTAGTATGAAAAAAGTCACCTAGGAGCGGTCCAAGCTCACAGCCAAAGGGATCACATGTAGACTGTTGAGCAAATTTTGCGTTACCATCTACACTTATAGTTTCTAGCAAATCAGGATCATCAGCCAACACTATAACATTAGGATCTGGTGGGCCAGGATCACACTCTGAAAAGTTAAAGACAAAATCAGCACCCCCACTCACTTCTACTGTAGAAAAACATGCACAATTTCCTTTAGGTCTACCACCACTCTTTTTTAGCATGTCTAAAGAAGTTGGGTCCTCTCCTAGCAACTCATCTACTATAGATTTACTTTGAGAACTTTTAAATCCTTGGGATACTCCATAAGGGAGTTTAAAGTCGTTATCTTCAATATTTCCAAATCCAGCCATAATTTAGTCTCCTATGTATATAGCACTAATTTTGATGAAAAATTTTTTTCTAAGCGACTTCCAATTTATTTTTAGGAGTCCCAGCTTTTTAGAATTTTTTAAGTACCTAACACAGTATGATAGAGTCTCTCTATATGGGGCTTCAGACCAGGAACAGGAGTCCCAACAACGCGAAATCGTCCGCTGGAAAAACATGAAAAAGGCTTGACAAATAGACCGAAATGGTCTCTAATATACATATGAAGAATAGCAAAGAAAGCATCGAAACCAAGAAGTTCAACGCCAAGGTCGAAGCCGCTCTCCTGAAGCTGCTCTACCGCGAACCCCCAATCTCCGAAGGTTTCCGCAAACTTCTCTTGAGAGTGCTTGCAGCCAAGTAGCAAAGGGGGTATAATATACGCATGAAACACCGCGATCCAAACCTAGTTCCCCTCTACAGAGACCTTGCCGCCCTCAGGGTCATCATCTTTTTCCTATGCATCACCCTTGCAATCTGTGGTGTTATCCTCACCCTACGAGACCTAGTATCATGAAAATCACCCGCACATCAATGTTCTCTGGCGTCGAGAGGACGCTGGATCTCCCCATCACCGAAGCGCAACTCAATGCGTGGAAGTCTGGCACTCTCTGCCAGGACGCTTTCCCTCAACTCAGTGCTGACGAGCGTGAGTTCATCATGACTGGCGTAACCTCTGACGAGTGGGACCGTGAGTTTGGCGATGACGAGGATGATCAAATCCACGATCGCAAGGGGAGTGCTGGAGTATGACAAAGCTCGACATAGTGCTGGAGGATTGGGAGGTCGTAGGCGAAGCCCTCACTCCGTATCAAGCTCCCGAGTGCCAACAGTATAGGCTGCGTGGCATCGTCACTGGTCACCCACTCTTCGATGATGGGGATCATGTTACCACATCCCACATCCAAGACCGCAATGGTCGCTTCGCTAGGACCGAGAACCATACGTATCGTCTAGGCTATCCCTCGGAGGCTTACACGTTCTGGTGCATCAAGAATGGGAAGAACATCTGGAAGGTATAGCCCTAAGATCCTCAGCACTAAGGAGTTAGGTGCGCCCGGCCCGCAAGCTTCTCCGTAAACCCTTACTAGCTATAGAATTGCATCCATAAAAAAACCTCTCTCGATTTCCTGTTTTTCCCTTGCACAAAACCCTCCCATGGTGTCTAATATAACAATGAAGAAAAGAGAAATCATTCGTTCGTTCACCACTCGCGGCGTTTCCAACATCGTGCATCTGGTGAGTGCGTTCTCGCCATACTGCAACGCCAACCTGTTTGGTGTGGTAAATGGAAAGGGCGAAGCCCTCTCTGTGTTCTCTCGCAATCTGAAACTCGCCACGCGCCTGTTCGAAAACAGGATCATGCTTGACGATTTTACCGTCGAAGCTCCCACTTCAAAAGTCCTGAGAGGCTGGTAGTTTTCTTGAACAAGGGCTTGACAGCAGCCCCGATCTCTGATATAATATACACCCGAGAGAAGGGGGACATACTCCCGCACACCGTAACGTGGCTAAACTATGGGGTCAAGCTCAGGTGGGGTCAAGTCCCTTCTCTCACTTTGACATAATGGTCTAGAGAGTTGGAACTGCTATGCATTACGACTCAAACCTTCACCGTTTCGTAGCGGGTTTGAAGGGGCGAGGTATAGTAGGGGGTTCGATTCCCTCCTAGATCACCATTTTTCCCCTGTAGTCCTTGACAACCACAACCCTAAGAGGTATAATTTCAGCATGACGAAAACCCGTAGAACACCCGCAGAGATCATTGCGGAAACGGAAGCGAAACTCTCACGCCTGCGTATCAAGCAGGCCAAGAAGGACGCTTCATCTAATCCAGCCGTTGCTCCCCTGCTCGCAGAGCTTGAGGAACTTCGGAAGGATATCCGTGAAGCACGCAAGGGTTTGGGCGATGGCCCTCAATCCTTCAACGCCAGCATCGCCAAGCATGAGGCTTGGATCGAAAAGATCGAAACCAAACGATCCGACGCTGAGGACGTTCTAGCGATTGCCGCAGAACGCAAGACCAACATCGAGGCCCACATTGCAAACGTAGTCGATGGTCTCATTTCCGAAACCCCACCAACCCAACAGGAGAACTATGCTCAGTAGCATATCAAACATCGTGCGTTCAAACCAGAACGCTGTCATGCTTCGCGTCGGATCAAAGTATGGCAGTAGAGCGATCTACACCATCTTCGACATCAAGTCGCAAACCAACACCTATACGGGCACACTCAATGCGTGCAAGAAGGCGTGGAACAAACACTACCGCAACTCGCGGCAGTTCGTCACGCGCAATGGTGCTAACCACCGTTACATGGACTGATCAATAAGGGGCTGGGGTTGCTCCCAGCCTCGCCCTGGTGGTGCAGAACGTATGCGCTCGCTCCTACCCTTTGTACGATCGCAGATAGGGTTATTCAGGAGGACAGACGGCTTTCGGCCACCAGGGTTTTTCTTATTTTGTGCTTGATTTTCGGCCCCGGCCCCGAAGGGGCGGTTGTAAATCCTTGTGAGATATAGAATTGCAACCACAAAAAAGATTTCAAAAAGGCCCATTTAGTTGTTGATATTTCCCTAGATATGGTGTCTAATATAACAATGAAGAAAGAAGAGTATATCACAGTTCGTGACCTCAAGATCAGGGTTCGCCCTGTTCCTCACTGGTCACACGATCCTCTCCAGAATGGAGGGTTCTATGCCACGCTGGCTGTCGATGGTGGCAACGGTGTCCACCTTCCTGGGGATACTGCCCGAGAGGTCGCCGTCAGGCTGACCCATGATTCGGATTTCTACGCTGAGATCCACACGGATCTGGTGAGATCTAATCGCCCGATTCCACAGTATTACCTTGACATGTGCAGGGGTCAGGAGCTATAATATGGCTATGAGCAGAGAACGAGATATGGAGCTGGTCAAGCTGGCTATCAAGCAGGATCGGCATTTTCTATACTTCCTGAAAGGCTGGATGTCCAACGATCACCACGAGGAGATGGCGAAGTGCGCTAGGGCCGATCTGGAAGGCTCCGAAGAGGGCAGAGAACTCCTAGCGGAATTCGATGCTAGGCTTGACCAGACCCTAGAAATCTGATAGAATATACGCATGAACTACTCAACCAACTACTGCCCTGAGTGCGGCGTTCCTTCCCCCAACGATCCCTGCGACGTATGCGCGGAGGTGATGGTATACCTCACCCTCCCAGACCCCACCGATGAGGAACTCGGAGCCATGGCCGCCTACTACGATGAGCAGGAAGCTGCTATGGAAGAGCAGGGACGCATCGACGCCTACGATGACATGGACCACGACCACGTAGAATAATGAAACTACTCACTGAAAAAATCAAAAAGAGAATTCCCGCTCTCTATAGCCGAGAGTCTGATTCAGATATGCGCTTCGTGTGCAAGTTCTTCGATCCCTGCGGATCGTGGACATGGTATGTCCTAGAAGGCGAAGAGCTAGAGAATGGCGATTGGCGTTTGTATGGTCTGGTCGATGGCTTCGAAAAAGAGTGGGGCTACTTCCTACTGTCGGAGCTTGAGAGTGTGCGTGGTCCGTTGGGCCTTGGTATCGAGCGCGATGTTTATTTCGAGAATGAGGAGACTGCAAAGTATGTTTAGGTATCCCGACGATTTCCCAGAACAGTTTGACGATGTGGATGTGTCCGAAGCATTGCGCGAACTGTTGGCACTGAAAAAGATTTCGATGCTCTGGGACGATGACGAACAGGAATTCATGTTCTACATGACCGAAGAACAAAAGGTGCAACACGATATGGAAGAGGGTAAGCTATGAGAAAACCCGAACAACTCGACGCAGCCCAAGTTATTTTCCTGTGGGCGTTTCTCAGTTCAGTTGTTGCGTGGACAGTCATTGCCTGCGTGACCTAATTTTGGGGCCGCCGGGGCGCGAAGCGGGCAGTTATAACTCCTTGCACCATATAGAATTACAACCTAAAAAAACCTCCAAAAAGCATAAGACGCACGCTTGACACGCCTCCCCACATCGGTTATAATTTACTCACTATGAAAAATCCAGACTTCAACAAGCTCATCACTGCTCCTATCAACGCTGCTCACCTGTTCAGCCTCTCAGGGTTCCTGAACGAATCTTACCCTGGGCACAACGCGCAGGTGTTTTCCCAGCAGTGTTTCATGCAAGTGGGGGCTCAGGGTGTAAGTCTCCCCGACCAACTGAGTCGGGAGCATTACGATATGTTGCTGTCCCAAACTGTCGATTTTGCCGTCCCTATTTGCGCCATCCTGGACATCTGTGAGATGCTGCTGGAGGAGAAGAACGCCACTGATGACGAGAGCAGAAAAACCTCCATTAAGTTTTTGATGAGCCAGTGGAACGTGTTCCCCTTGAAGGCTGCCGAGTATCTCATTGACGGCGAGCAGGAGCCAAAGCGGTTCGACGAGCTTGGCCCAGAATCTCTCAACTAAGGCTTGACAAGCCCCCCTCCCCTCTGGTATAATATACGCATGGACGAAGACTACTACGACGAAGGTTCCGACATCGACAACTACGAAGACGAGCAGGTCTTCCAAGACCGCGAGGGCGACGATGACGAGGACGATCTCAAGGACGATGGCTGGATCATCGACTACCCTATCCACGAAGACAGCAGTTTTCTCGACCTGTCGAGGGGCTGCGACTGAACGGTGCCCAGTTGGCACACAACTCTCTAGAGGAGTATCTATGAAAGGTGATTTTGCCTATAATACGACACATGCTAAGATTCAAGGTCTTAGCATTCAGGCTGGCGAGTTGTTCGCTGATCTGTATAAGCGGGGGCGCAATGCCACCGACACCCTTGAAGCGTTAGAGGCTTACAAGTCTCTGCGTCGGTTGCTTCCGCGTGAGCATGATTGGGATGAAACTTCCCGTCATATTGGCGCGACTGCTGCTCACAAGGCAACGCAGTAGCGACTGGCCCAAGAGCGTGGTGGCCGTAAACTATCGCTGTTATTTTTGGGGGGTGAATTGGAAAGCCCAGGCGGTGATGCGCTCATGGCGACTGACCTGGAAACCAGGGTTCGATTCCCTGCACCTCCACCATGTTCTTTGATTTTCTGGGAGAGAGAGGTTCCTGTGGGCACACGGGAACGGGTCACATAATAACACGGTATCGTGTGTAGTGTGGCTGCATACAAGACCAATGGGCAAATGCCTGAGGTTGTATGTGGTGCCAGCTTAAGTACTGCGATGCAGCGGCTGTGTGGGTAATAGTTAAATCCCGCCCCTATCTCTCTCTCCCTTTTATTTTCTGAGGAGTCCGATACATTACGATGTGCCTTCTTTGCACCCTCTCGACGCTGAACTTGTGGGGGTGACATCATCGGTAAGACGATGCACGGCTTGGTGTGTGGCACGGCACGCTCCTCTTTTTATCTTCTTGTCTACCAGGGACTTAGAGGCCCCCGGGCGGCCATAAATGCCTGCAACAATTGAACTTACACAAACTCAAACTCAAAATAATTTCAGAATCCGTCGAATCCTATTGACAGCCCCACTAGACTCTGATACAATCTACAGCATGAAGACCACAACTGTATACCCTAAGAGCATAAAGAGCCCCTTGGTGCCCTCGTATCAGGTGCTAAAAAAAGGCTCTAACAATAAAAAGTTAGGGTTCAAAATTACATCCAATAAATGGGAGGGGAAGAACCTATATTCCCTCACCCTTACGGAGCGTGATACGTGCCCAGAATCCTGCCATCACTGGGAAGACTGCTATGGCAACAATATGCCCTTCGCGCATAGGTTTAGCACCCTTGGACTAGTTCAAGCGGTAGAAGAACAAATAGAAACCCTAGTAAAGAAACACCCGAAAGGAATTGTCATTAGGCTCCACGTATTAGGGGATTTTTATTCCTTCGACTACGTGCGGTTCTGGGAGGATATGCTATTGAAGTTCCCTACCCTATGCGTGTTTGGGTATACAGCAAGGGAACACGATGGCGTGATAGGTGGGTATATCCAATTCCTAAACATACAATACCCTGAGCGATTCGTTATAAGATTCTCACGCTCTAAAGAGACTAAGCGGATAGGATTATGGTATGCTGCGGAGGAAAGCTTTACGGGTCCATCCTTTACATGTCCTGAACAGACAGGTAAGCTGGATTCATGCGCGGAGTGCGGGCTATGTTGGACCGCACAGAGAACTGTTAGATTCCTTAGCCACTAGGAGGGTTATACAATGGAACGAAAGACTTATAGATTCTGGCAAAACAATTCTGGCGGCTTCTTCGATGATATGCCGACCCTTATTCCATCAGAAGGATATGTAGGCGAGGGAGAAAACGCTTTATACATCCTCGCAAACTCCCCTGAGGAAGCGAATAAAATCGCTCAATCTAAGGGTATTTACTTCGACGGAGTTTCACTAGGAACGGACTGTGAATGTTGCGGTGATCGTTGGTATCGAACTTATCATCATGAATTGGAGGAAAAATGACCGAAGAAGAAAAGAAAATTCTGTTTGAGCTATTTCCCGAAGCGGATATTGGCTACGATAATTCCGAACAATTGATAATTTATACGGGCCGATATGCTGAAAATCAAATGCCCGTAGAAGATTGGTCTGGGCTTGATTTAGGTGGGGAAGGATAAAAATGAAAGAATACACAATAATATTAGGCAAGGATGAGATCGAAATCCTAGTAAATTATCTAAATAGTGGGGAATTAGATTCTCCCACTATCGAGGATGCAATTTTGAGAGGGATTTTGCACCAAATTCAGGATCAAATAAAAGAGGAAAAATGAAATCTGAAAAAATCCAAGAAAAAATAGAATTTTTAGTTCACAAGTGGATTGATGACGCCCAACTAGAAACCATCCTAGAATACGCAGCAGACAAGCTCAAAGAATACTACTACGGGTTTACCGATGAGGAGGTCGAGGCAATGTATGATGATGACCACGAGAAACCCTAACAAAACCCTAACCTAACAAAACCCTAACGAAAGTCCCAAAATTCCCACCCTAACAGAACTATAACAAGGTGTACGCGAGGTGTAACATGGATATACGTAAAAATGAGCTGATTATTAGGTTTTTGTTAGTGTGGGAATATCTCCTGGCTGGCGTGATCATTGGGTGTGCGATATGGGTGCTGTGGTTGCTCTACCCTGGAAATAATTAAAATATATGGGGATGTAGCTCAATTGGATAGAGCATCGGATTTCTAATCCGAAGGTTCTGGGTTCAAGTCCCATCATC
>Ga0208030_1000797_pt1 | contig 20396 bp, 29 predicted proteins | sample MalvirDeepMed_M9_FD_184246 | JGI IMG/M metagenome (GOLD analysis project Ga0208030, IMG submission 184246) | Marine viral communities from the Global Malaspina Expedition - Malaspina viral metaG DeepMed_M9 (SPAdes) (version 2) | ecosystem: Environmental > Aquatic > Marine > Oceanic | place...
GAGCTACAGCGTTCAAACCGAATCCGCCCATCCGTGCCCTCGGGGGCGTCGATAATCTCCAGCGGGTCCACGACCACACGCAGCATCCCCTCGTGGTCTTCATAGGTGAACTTGTCTGGAGCCTTGAACAGATACCGCTGCGACGGCGGCGGGGGGAGCGCGGGACGGTCATACGCATCCCATTGCTCTGGGTCTGGGGCTTGGAGGGTGGTTGGATCAATGCTCATAACTACTCCTTCTCCTTCTGTGCGAGTTGCCGAACGAGTTCTGCGTCTGCTGCATCCTCCCGTTTCTGAATCACCGTCAACGCCTTGACGAGATTCGCCGGTTCGATTGAGGGGGGTACCACCACCGACGCCCCAGCCTTGGGGAGGCGGGGATTGGACAGGACCACGGTGCGCGGTCCCAGTTGCTGGTCAGTGTGCGGTGCCAAGTGGAGGTGATACTTGCCATTACTCATGGCACAGCGAAAGGTGTAGTCCACCCAGCGTGGGAGCTGGGATGTCAACGCTTCGCCAATCACCAGTGGTCCGAGGATGGGCGTGTTCTGGGCACTCTCCCCCCGACGCACACCTGCCGTGTAGATGTGGGGCAGCCGCGGTTTCTCAGCCAGCACCCCTTCACGAATCTGCAACTGCACCACGCCGTAATGGGCGCGGTTCGACGTGCCGAGCTTGAGAATATCGGTGCCTTCCTTGATGGTGACATTCCAGGCCCCACCCCCACCTACATCCTGTCCCTGTGCCGACATCTGGGCCAGTTCAGACATCAGGATTTCAGCGTAGGCTGTCAGTCCCTCGTGGACAATCAGTCCAATCTTGTCTGACGCCACACTGGTATACGTGGCCTTGGTATCATCCGTGCGAATCTGCCCCTGCAACGCATGGTTAACCCACAACCACGCATTGCCCTTGGGCGTGTAGACATCCACCACGCCATGCTTCTGGAGCGCCCGATAGGGCTTGGCCGAGCCTTTATCCGCGAGAAAGACGGCAGTTTTCTTGCCGGTGGTGACCTTGAGGTGGGTAGCCAGTTCAGCAATCAGGGTTGACTTGCCGTGGCCGGTGTCTCCATATAGGAGGACGCTCAAATCCGAAGGTAATACTAATGGTTGTATGCTCACAAATCCTCTCCAGGAATCAGCCGAGTATAGACGCCCCGACCATATAAAGCAAGCTCCCAATAAAATAGGCCGCAGAAAACAGGTAGACCGCGAACGCGAACCACCCCGCCGGTTCATGATTATCCACGCTGCACCTCCTGAATCTGCCGTTCGGCTTCGTGGTGGGGAATCCGCTGCACATACAGGCCCGAGGCCAGTGGGTCATTCCCGGTGCCCCGTTCCCAGCAACACTCCAGATAGGGACAGGTGCCATACTGCGGCTCACACGCCGAGAAGTTCTGCGGAAAGGGCGTCAGGTCCGTCGCTGACGCAATCTCCCGTTCGCGCAGGGACCGCTGGGCCAGAAAATCTGTCATCATCTTGCGGTTGAGGAAGATGGGTTGGGTCAGGGGAAAGCAGTCCTGCACCACTTGCGGATCGGTGTGGAGCAGATGGGTAATCCAGGCAGCAATCCCTGTCTCCCCCGATGTGGTGTTGGTATATTCCACGGTGCAAAAACGCTCAAAGCCATTTTTCCGTTTCGGGTGATATTGCGTGGGATACAGACCCGGTGACCCCAGCTTCCGATAGGCATACACCAAGGGGTGATACAACTGCCCCGCTCGGGTGGACCCCTTCTTCAGTCCCTGCACCCACGCCCCGGCCACCGCCTCCCCCACGGCCTTTTCAATCGCCAGCACCGTGAGCTGTTGCTGTAAGGCGTGCATCCACTTCCGGTTCTGCCACCCTCCTCCGAACGTCTTGAAGTCGGGATACCACAGGTCGCGTGTCTTCCGGTTCCGCAGCAACACATCGGGGCGCACCATATATAACACCCCGCCATGCACCATCTCCAGTTCCTGCTCAATCCCCACCCGCTCATACTCCGACACCCATTTGGGCCAGACCGACAGCGCAAACCCCACCAGCAACGCCTCGGCCAGCAACTGCTCGTTCAGCGTCGACGCGTGCCACTCTTCCATCTGCTGCATATGGGCCAGTGCCGCTGCGCGGTCATCCGTGCGCGTCAACACCTCCAGCCCCTCATGCACCAGAATCCCAAACCGCAGGGCCGGAGCCTGTATGCTGGGCACCACCCCGGTGCCCTGATACTCCGTCAACCAATACCTCCGGCGCGGACAGGTCCAGTCGGCCTCAATCCGCGTCCGGTCCACCACAATTAAATTTCCCATCCTTGTCTCCCTCTTGTCTCATGGTAAGATATCCCTCATGCATTTCAGCCAGTTCCTCCCCACAAAGGAAGTGAGCGTCTTGGCCGGGGCCTCCGGGTCCGGCAAATCCACGCTCCTGTTGCAGTTACTCCACGCATGGTCGGCGGGGCAGTCGTTCCTCGATGTCCCCCCTCCCCCCGATGGGGTGTCCTATCTGGCTGGTGACCGCTCGATTAACTCGCTGTATCACCGGGCGGCTGATGTGGGAATCGACATGGCGACCATATCACACGCCTCGCTCATCGACAACCAAGACGTCGATATCAAGATGTTTCAATACGACGCGCTGAGTTTGCTGTTTCGCCTGTTGGATAAACTCGGAGGACCGCTGTTCATCATTGACCCGTTGATTATTTTCTTGGGGGTGGACCTCAATCGTTACCATCTGGTAGCGCCCCAACTCATCCGCCTCAATCGTCATTGCCAAGACCGTGGCTATACGATTCTTGGCACCCACCACACCACCAAAGCCCGCTCGGACTTTCAATTCCTCCGCCCCCAAGACCGTATTTCTGGCAGCTCGGCGTTGAGTGCGTTTACGTCAACCCAACTCGCCCTGACGTCCCCTGATGAAGTCGCCCAGACAGGTAACCTGGCCCCCTCTGCCCGATTAGATATCGTGAGTCATATCGCCGCACCAGAAACCCACTGGCTGAGTCGGGACCCCAAGGGGTTGTTCACGCCCATGGGACCAGACGCCGACCGCGCCCTGCAAGCGGGAGGGGTGGTGGGGTTAGCGATTTACCAGACCGTCCCGGATGGCGCGTCTGTTACTACCCCCACGCTCCTTACCGCCTTGGATGGGGTGGCGAGTCGTGCGACGGTGTATCGGCATCTGGAAAAATTGGTCGAGGCAGGCTTGCTGGCGAAGGAGAGCCGTGGCAGCTACACCCGGCCCTCCTCCACGATGCACTAATCGTCTCGCACACCAACGGGTTGAGACGTGAAAAATCTCAGGATGAGATTAACCACTCCCAACACCTGCGCGATAGTTTCGGGGTTCTGCTCGTTCAGCGCACTCGACACCCCAATCGTGGCCAGATTCAGCCAGAACGTCTTCGATTTCCACCATGCTTTCATTCTACCTCCTAGGTTCGCGGCAGTCCCGCTGCCTCCCACATATGTTCAAACACTTCCTGCACCATTATTCCACGCTCGTTTGGGTCATCCTGTTGATTCACCATCCCTATGACGATCGTCACCGACGCTATCATCAGTTGGAACTCTGTCATGCCTGACTGTGACGCCAGATCCCGCATACGCTCGGACAGCTCCACCGTCTCTTCACACTCGGCTTCACTCAGGGAGGTATATTCCAGCAACTCGCTCGTTTTGTTTAGGGTCATTGGCGTATATCCCACTCCACATGAATATGCTGCGTCCCTCGCCGGCTCGTTTCTAGCACCACATCATATCCTAACCCTAACGTCTCGCTGAGGTAGGCACGCAAGGGGTCATGGCTCTGCGTCTTGGGCATGAGCTGCAAGTCCACGGCCAAGTTCTCGTAGTGCAGCGAGTTCTCGGAGTGTCGATGGTCGTTGCCGCTCGTCACGGCAATGTCGACCTTGTGCTTGGCCGACCAGACAGCTGCGCGTTGAAAGACGGTGACCAGGGGTTCTTCCAGATAGCCGAACTTGACTGGCCCCCGCACTCCAGTGAACACTAACATGGCTCACTCCACGTATAGCCGCCGACAGGAAACTTCCGCGCTCGGAGCCAGCCCTTGAACGACGTCCCTGGATCTTTGGTGCCAGCGAGACACCGCTCGCAGCCCTGACACTCCCCGTTTTTGGTATGCTCCCGGTCCCAGCCATAGGTCCATGCGCGGGCACGCATGGCCACGAAGGGATTAGCGATGCGGGCCGTGCCCGCCTGCATAGCCTGCGAGCCGCGTTGGATGCAATCTCCCAGTCCGCCGGGGAGTTCCAGACTGCGTGGCTGGATTTTTGCGTCTCGGGTCTTACTGGATACATATTTGCGTCGTTTTGTCATATCGTGCTCGGCCTGTTCCTGATGTGTCCGTTCCCAGTGGCGTTTGTAGGTGCGTAGCGTGCCCATATTATTCTAGCTCCGAGTTCGCCTCGATACCGGCGAGGTAGTCCGGGACACTTCGATATCCTGCCTCCCGAGACCTCTGAATAACTCGCTCTTGGTCGTGCTGCGATGGCGAGGTGAATGCTGCGTCCACGCCCGACTCCGTGAGCAGGACTTCCTGGGGACTCTCGTCCTCGACGGCAAGGATCTCGTCGAGGTGTGTGGTCAGTGACTGAATGCGGTCAGCCAGCGCATCTTTCCCCTCGGCAATCCCGTTGATGCCCAGCTTGACCAGCGCGTGCCGCACCACGTCACTGACGCCAAGATGAAACCCGTCCTGCTCAAACCGCTGTTGGATGTAGTAGCTAATCTGCTCGTATTGCGTCGTTGGCACTTTGACGCTCAGCAGTTTGGTATCCCCGTAGCCAGATAGCAACGGGTCTTTGGGTGGTCGACCTCGGCCTTGCTTCTCGTCGCTCATATTGTCCTCGTTTCTATGGTCAGTGTGTCTGGTTAATATATGTGTTTATGAGACTATCTCCTAATAGTAAATATATATGCCTGTGTACGTGAGACTTACGTAAATCTCACCCCCCTCGAAAACCCCTGTTTTTCCTGTCTCATTGAGACGCTCGGTCGCGCTCGGCTCGGATGTCTCACGGGGTTGAGACTTACCTAACGCTCGTGTCCAGTACGACTTAGGTCTGGTTTTGGAGCGTAATCTCACGGATCGGACCATGTTCAGGAGTCAAGGTGTAGAGAGGCTGGCCCGGAGGCCAGCCGTCGAGGTTACCGCCATGGCAAGTGATCGAGCACATCGAGCACGCCGATATCGACTCGATCCTTGATGCGTCCCGGCTTCCACTTCGCCGCTTCCCATGCTGCGATCTGCTTGGCCTGTCCAACGGACCAGCCACGCGCTACCCAAAAGAGATACTGTGGAATGGTGGGGATAATGGCGCGGCAGCAATCACATAGGCCGGAGAGTCTTGAGGTCCCTGCCGTGACCCCGTAGGCGTCAAGGCCCTGTCGAGCGGAGTGACCGTAATCATTCTCGCGGAAGGTAGGTCGGCGCAGTCCAGCATGCCAGCCTATGTGGCACGGATCGATCTCTGGTCTGTTTGGCCATGCTTTGGCGAACGCGACACTACGACCGCCTTCAGTGCGTACGCGTGCCACCAGCTGGCCGCCGTCTGGTGCTACTTCCCATGCCAGACTGCCGTCGGCGTGCCATAGTTTCAGGTCCGCTTTTTCTTTTCCGGTGTAGAACCACGCAATGGCGAATCGGCAGCGACAACAGGGATAGGTTGAGGTGTATTGTGGCGTTGTTGCATAGTTCCCGTAGCAGTCCCGTGGAACATGCGCGGAGTCGGGTGACGTGTATCCGGCCCATGTATCCGCGTTTGCGTCATACCGAGGATTGACAATGCGTCCCGCGAATTCTTCAGCGGTAAATCCGGTGCCATGCCGCTGGCAGAGATGTTTGCACCGGGTTGCCCGTGTGGGTCCTCGACGTTGTTCTGGATGATCCCAGCTGGCCGCCGACGATTGACTGGGCCACTTGAGCCGATACCATGCTGGCGCCGTGCTTGATTCGATCCTAGGCATATGTCGGTTCCTCCCTGTGGAGTTTTTTGTAGAGCGTATGTGGATTGTGAATCGTAATACCGGGATATCCTACGTAGGCCCAAATATCAGAATGTCGCGGTTCGGGCAACATGCCATCCCAGTCCTGTGCGTCCGAGAAAAAGACTCTTACTGCATTCGGATCAACGTCGTTTTCCACTGCTTTCCAGCTGGCGTAGATACGTGTGCCACCACCGGCTCGACGCACGCCGTGTTCAATCGACTTGATATCCCATGCTGGCCACGGTCCATACACCTGTGTGTCATGCACGTAGACGGTGGACTCCCCCCAGCCACCGTCTAGCAATCCCGCTAACATCTCACTCAGCGCCTTCGTGTTAATACTGCCGCTGGCGTCGATCATGATGACCGCATTGACGCCCCGCGTGCGCGTGCGGCCCGGCAGCATATCTAGCTCTCGATGTTCGCGCCGATAGCTACTACCTCGCTCAGTTTTTGCTCCGCTGACTTCAAGCCGTGCGATCAGTTCATCTACCCACGCCGGACGCGCTTCCTGTGTCGCGGTTTCAGAACGCCCGACGCCCGTGCCATCCCGCCCCGCCGATTCACTCTGTTCGTACTCCATCACGCCATCAGGAACCCACCCTTCACCGTCCCGCTTGTCTTGCTGCATAGCCTCAATAATCTCTTGCACCAGCTCAGCATGAATTGCGTTGTTCTCCGCGTCTTGAATCAGGTCTTCGCCGGGTTTTGTCTCAGCGTATGCCTCCTGTAGTTCTTCATCTGTCGGTCGTTTGCAGGTCGCGAGATCCTCCGGTTCAATCGGCTCGGCTTGTGTGTCGCCGTCTTCACTCGCTGTCTCACCCGGTTCCTCTCCGGGTTGAGGCGGTCCCGGTTCCCCATCATCGGCCGCTGTCCCGTCACGTGGTCGCACTGGCCCCACTGGCCCACGCTCTGGGCCATCACCGTTACCACCTACCCCGTCCCGTTCAATCAATTGGTCGTAGGCGAGTTCGGGCGGCAGGACATCCAGATGCATTCGGTCGTAGCTGCAGCATACCCCGTCGATCAGACTGTCTAGTTCTTCTAGCTCCGCCGCTGTCCACCAGACGTGGATGGCACAGTCGCACACTTGGTTGAACGTTTCGTGGTCGCGCTCGCCCTGTCTCGCTTGATGTCCCATGGCCACGTGCGCCGCTTCATGACGCAAGATTAAATTCCGTTTTCGGTCAGCATCGTGCTGGCGCGGATCATCGTCAGCATAGACAGGGATTTGCGTGTAGGCGTTGCCTAGGAAGAGCGTTACCTTGCCGTCTAATACAGCCGACGCCGCCGTCACGATACCGGGGTCCACTCGGACTGTATCAATGGCCGCAAGGAATTTTGCCGTGGTATGGCACTGGGCCTTCAACCTCACGTTATCCGGCATCATTCACCTCTTTCAGATGCTTGCGCCAATTTGACTTGAATCTTTTGAGTGCCAGCGTAGCTCCGGCTTTTACTCGGGCCTTGTCTTCAGTAGGATCGCCGTGGCTCTCCAGCGCCCCTAGTGGTGAGACCGGACGCCGTGTTCCGTAAAAAGAATCCAGTGCAATGGCCATCTCTCCGCTGGTATCCGCTCCCGCACGCCGGGCGAGTTCTGCTTGCACCGCTTGGGCAACTTCCGGCGTCGAAGTGCCAATGTAATAAATCAACCCCGCTGCCGCTTCTGTTGGCGTGCAGCTCCGCGCCCAGTCAATCGCTGGAGTGTCAGGAACGCCTCGAATTTTCGCTCGAACGCTCTCTGCATCACGCTCTGTGAGACAGCCATTGAGAATCAGATCCTGCACTCCCCGGTTTTGCCAAAACACCTTGCGCGTTCTCATCCACCGTGCAATGCGGTGGCAACTGCCTGGATGGGTCCGCCGCTCTGGCCATGACGCCGGTTCCATGGTAGGTTCCAAGTGACCCAAAAACGCTTCCACCGGTTTCAGCTCGGCTCGCTCAAACAGCGGATAAGCGGGTCCGGGATAGGTAGCTAGCGTGAGACGAGCGTAGATGGATTCATGGATGCTTCTCTTCGGTTCGTTCATGGCACAAATAACGCTATGCGGCTTGACTATTAGGTTGCGTAGTCGCCGGGCGGCCAGCAGTGAGAGCATAGGACTCAGCGTATCTGGTGGGACTTTGTCCAATTCATCGATGAATAACACCCACTTGCCATTCCACGCCGAATCAAGGTATTCAGCCGGGATAATACTGGGGTTGGTAAAATCGAGAATCGGACGCCCTGCTGAATTTTTGGATCGCACAGGCCAGCCAGCTACGTCTGTAGAATCATCTGCTCCTGCGAAAACGGTCTGCAAAGCTAGTCCGCGCTGAGTGCAATAGTCCTCTACCAGCGTGCTCTTGCCACACTGCGTCGGCCCTACGAGACACGGTACGCCTAGCCCCGCTCCGCCCTGAATCAGTCGCCCATCAGGCCGCTGGTCGGCACTGGCGTCAAACCACTCCATTAGATCCTCGTCGTATTGTGTCCACTTCCCATTACGCTCTGATTCACTCATTCATGTCCCCCTCAATCTATGGTCGATATGTCGATTGTAGCACCAGCAGACAAAAAAAGACCCCCTCAAGCCGTGCAGCCTGAGAGGGCCTTGAACTACCCGTTGATGATTCGCACCTTGTTATCAATGTGCTGCTGGAACCTCTCAGCGTCGAATCGAGGATTCGACTGTCTCAAGATGTCTACCACCTCTTCGGCCCACCACTCATAAACACGCTGGCGATCTGGATGATCATCCGTCATACGATTGATAGTTGACTGCCACCGGGCCAGTACATCAGCCCACTGCTGAAAATCTTTCTTGGTTTGCATTATTTCCCTCCTAGCACGCAGTAAGCGATTTGTATTAATCCCCCAACGAATAGCACCAAGATGAACACGCCCAACGACGAACTCAGCCAAACCTCACCCATCTATATGTCCTCCCTCAGCACGGGCGATCTCCGCCTTTATCATTCGAACCTGTAGCCCCGACACGACGCCCATGTTTTGCAGCTCCCTCAACCAGCTCCTGAGAATAACGAGCCGATCCACCCCCGTGGACGTATTGGTGAGCTTCGCCAGCCCCAGCACCCGAGAACGACTCCGGGCCTCTTGAAATGGCCTCATAGTGCTACCTCACCAATCGACTCAATCCGCCATGCTTCCGCTTCGGCTGCCGCCATCAGCGGGAGATCATCCCCCTGTGGCCCCTCGCCAGTATGTCCTGACCACGCCTTCGCACGAGCTGATCGCAGCTTCACGGCCTGGGATCGCTGCCGGTCCAGCTCCGCCATCACCTCTCCCAACCTCCGGATCGTCGCCTGCGCCTGTGCTTGCTCCTGCGCTGCTTGCTCCAACTGGCCATCTAAGGCGACCACGCGAGCGTTCGCCCTCCGCCAATCTTCCCGGGCTTCGGCCTCCGCTTCCGTATTCGCGGACCGCCGCGCCGCCGCTGTTGACAGTCCTAAGCCTATTAATCCCATGTGGTAATTCCCCCCATAGATCCATGCCCCATGCATAGATTCGCGCATACTCTACACGCTGACCCTATATCCGTCAAGGCTAAATGCTCGGTTAAAGGCAGGGGTCTCGTTGTGTGTAGTGTCATGACGCGACTTCGCAGTTAGCTTTGGCAAACTCGGCAGCCGCCGAGGTGGGGTGGGAGGGGTCTTTTGAACCGAACGGACTCCCCTAGTACCTATCTACATTGTGGAAAGGTCCTGAGAAATAGCTTGACTGACCATGGGGTCGTAGTGTAGATTAACTAGTGAGGGAGGACACACCATGAGCACATTGGGACCGACGAGGCAGACCCGAACAGTGGAAACGGTGGAACGGCGGGGCGTGAGCTATGCCGTCGCGGCAGATCCGAAGAGTTTTGGGGAATTATTGACGACCATGCGGCAGCGGTCGTTGTTGACCACGCGGATGTTGGCGGGAAAATTGGGGGTGGCTCCGGCCTCGGTGAATCAGTATTTCTATCGCAAACGCGGCTCCGGGGGGACGAGCACGTTGAAGTGGTTTTTACGCTTTGCGGAGGCGTGTGGGTGTAAAGTGTATATCACCTTCCCCGCCGGGAAGATGCCAGGGACGACCGAAGGCATTGTGCCTCCGGGGTCACTCATTGGGATAGGCAAACCAGATGTCTAAACTCCAACCAGGCCAGGCCGAACAATTTGCCCTGATTCTACTGTCCGGTGCGCCCGTGGTCGATGCCGTAAGCTACTTTCTGGACACCAAAGCCTCAGACGCCCAGCGGCTCGCGGCCCAGCAGGAGTGGCCCAACCAGGAAGACGTCCTCGCAGCCATTCAACGCTACACGGGTGGTGAAAAATGGCACGAAATGGACGACGGCACCCGCATGAAGGTCGCGTTGAACAAACATTACAACGAAATGGCCTATTTCCTCTGGACCGCCAACTATACCGATATGACCGGCAACGACAAACTCAAAGCCGATACCTGTCGAATCGCCCTGGAAACCAAAGTAGCCGGGATGGCGGGCCAAGAATCACCCCTGGCCCGGTTCTACCACGACATGCTGTCCAAATACGAACACCAGGGTGCCGTCAGCTAAATGGCCACCACCACCGTCTCCCCTGTCCTGCGCGATCGGCTGATGTCGGAATTTCGGGCCTTTCTCTGCAAGGAAATCAACTTCGTGCCCTTTGAACACCAGGCCGCGTGGTGGGCGACGACGGATGGCTATGACTTAACCGAGATTGTCACCGAGCATCCCGACGATCCGGCCACAGTCGTTCGACTGCCTGGAGGAGCACTGGAACGCCGCTTGCTGCGCCCGCGCAGCAAGGGACGGGCCAGGGTAGTGGCAGAATTGGGGGCCTATAAATCGGGCAAATCCGCAGGAGCCGGACTCTGGGGGGCCGCGTTTGCTGCCGTCCCGGATGCCCTGGTCTATCTGGTGGGCAACGAATACGACATGACCACGCCAGAATTTGACTACATCCTGGAAGCGTTGTGTTCGGAACGGGGGCTGAATCAGAAGTATAAATCACTCCAGAACCGTCCCAAAGATGGCCGATTGTGGCTCGAAATGGAAAATGGGGCCAGATTCGAAGCCCGGAGCTGGGAGCGGTCAGAATCCCTCAAGGGGAAAGAAGTCGACGCCTATATCTACTGCGAGGCGTATCAACTCCCAGGGATTGAGTGTTTTACCTCCGTCTCCCAGAATCTCCGGGTCCGTAAGGGCTATGCGGTGTTTCCGACCACCCCGGACAGACCGTGGGTGGGCATCTTTCACGACAACGGCCACGGCCATCCTGACTTCCCGGAATGGGTCTGCCGGTGCGGCATCCCGGCCACCGTCAATCCCTACAGCTTTGACCAGGCGGCTATGGACCGGGATAAACACCTCCTGACCCGCGAAAAATTCTCCATCGCCTATCTCGGCAAATTGGGGGATTACGTCGGGCGCGTCTATAACTACCAGCGTGGAGATAGACAAATCACATTACGGTCCCACCCCACGGTATGGCATAATCCCGAGGGAGAGCCAACGAAGGAGAACTTTAAGCTCCCCTCGGATTGGCGGATTGAAATTGGCGCAGACACCGGCACCTACTGTTCAGCCGTCGCTGTAGCGATTGACCCAGAAAACAATGCGTTCGTGCTGGATGAACTCACGAATTACAACTATGTCGCCAACACCACCGAACTGGACCCGACGTCTTCCATCATCACCTGGGCCAATGGTATCCAGCGTATGGCGGCGTTGTGGCAGACACGCCCTGTGGCGTGGGTGGATTCCAACAGCCAGTTCAAAACCGAACTCGGCCACCATGGCGTCCATCTCCTGGCCAACAAACGGGGGCGCGAAGTGAGGACAGAAGCGGCGCGGCAGTATTTCCAGCACAACCACATCTGGCTCGCACCGTGGCTCAGGATTCTGCCCTATGAACTCGAAAGCTCTGTCTGGCCCGACCAGGCCACAGCAGCCGGGAAGCTAGAACGGCTCAAAGTCAACGACCACACCCTGGATAGTCTGGAACACGTCCTGTCCCGGCATCCACGGGGTGAAATCACCAAACCCCCACCGACCTTCCAGCCCCCGGCGGGGAGTGTGCAGTGGATGGGCAGTCCTGTGCGGAGACGGAAAAAACGTGAACCGGTGGATAGCCACCTGGGAGAGCAGTAGTGAAACGAGCCGAGATGGAGCAGCGATTACGGACGGTGGAGGCCAAAATCAACTTCATCATGCATACCCTGGCGCTCACGCGTAAGGACACGCAAACCGGGAAAGTTGATTCGCGCACAATGGATTCCCTTTTTGATGAGGCGGTGCGACGTGAGGTGGATGCAGCGACGATTGCGAAAATGGCTGATGGTGCCCAACCAGGACCCGCTACAGTTGCAATACCAACGCCTCCAAGCAACCCTTCAGAACTTGCACGACAGAGTAGCGGCACTGGAGACGCAGACGACATCCCCCACGGCTGAAACAGTGGTGCCGCGCAGCACCGTGGATGACGCCACGCTGTCGGCGATGCCGGACGCGCATTTGGGAGCGCAGTAAATGCCCGAAGACAAATCCCTCGACGAATACACCACAGACTACAACCGTCTCCGTGCCCAGAAGGCGCGACGGGTAGGGTCTGTCGAATTACGGATTCTGACCAATCTGGCGTTCATTTCGGGGGAGCACTGGATTGGGACGCAGAACCGGGTGTTGTTCACACGCCGACGTGACCCCAACAAGCTCCATCTGGTCTTCAATATTGCCTCCCAGTTGCTCTACAAGATGATGGGGCGGTTAAGTAGCGTGGCTCCGGTATTCAAGGCCCGTGCTGACAAGATGGACCCCAAGTCACTCGCACAGGCAGATGTGATCGACAAGCTCATCAAAGCCCTGGACGAAAAGCTCGACCAGCCCTCGCGCACCTGGGAAGTGTTGTGGTGGATGGCGATTGGCGGGGTGGCGTTTGAATACGTGCCGTGGGTGAAGGATGCCACCATGGAACCGCTGCCCCAGTTTGATGAGGACACGGGCGAATTGCTCTGGACACATTTGCAGGAAGACTCCATCGTGCCGGAGTCGAAACGGCAGGAATTATTAACCCAAGGAGCACCCAAGGAGTCGTTTCAGGTTGTGGAGGAGATGGTCTTGGCCGGGGATGTCGGCAGCGAAGTCATTAGTCCTCTCCAGGTCTTCATTGACGCCTCGGTGCGATCCGTGGCCGACCTCTCCCCCGACCAGGCAGTCTATATCGCCAAAATTCGCACATTGGGGTGGATTAAGGCGAATTACGACCTCAGCGACGAAACTATCGAAAATATCAAGGATTCCCAGGAAGTGCGGATTCTCAGCACCGATATCCGCCAATTTGGCGATCCCACGGGGTCCGTGCATCTCCAGGACCTGATTCCACGCATTCAAGGCAGCCGGGACCAGAATGACCCCGACCTGGCCGTGGTGGTGGAACGCTACATGCCCTGCTCCGAGAAAAACCCCCATGGGAAGTATTCGGCCTTCGTGCCGGGGGAACAAATCCTCCATGATGGCGATAATCCCTATATGGACATCCCCTTGGTGGATTTCCACTGGGCACCCACGACCACCAGCTTCTGGAACGGCGATTACGTCTCAGACCTCATTGCCCCCCAACGCTTCCTCAATAAACGGCTCTCGCAGTTGGGAGAGCAGGCCAATGCCTCGATTTATGGCGATGAACTCCTGGGACCGCCCCTGAAACGGGAAGATATCCCCGTCGACTACCCAGCACCCATCGAAAATGGCCTGAGCGAAACCGGGGTCAAGATGGTACAGCGACGGGACCCCCCGGAACTCCCGGCGTGGTTCATGCAATCCATCGACCTCACCATCAAGCTCATGCGCGAGATTGCCGGGGGCGTCGACCTCTTTTCCGAGCAGAAATTCCCTGGCCAGCTCCGTGGCCCCATGGCCGTCCCGATGTTGCAGGAAATCATCGATACCCAGTGGGGGAACCTGTATCAGCACATTGGGCACCAGACATCAGCCGTCAAGCAGATGCGGATGAATCGGGTCAAGGAGTTCTATCCGGCCTTCCGCACGATGCATTACACCGATAAAAACATGAAAGATGAGGTCTTTATCTTCCAGACCTCCGAAATCTTGCGGTCAGGCACAGAATATAACGTCACGGTGGAACGGGGCAGTCTGATTCCAGAACTCCGCGCCCTCCGGGAAGCCCGGATTCGGGAACATCTCCAATCCCCCCTGAGTATTCTCTATATCGACGAACGCACCGGCAAAATCGACAAGGAGAAGATTGCAGCTGATTTATCCATGGGAGACACCGCACGCGAGGATAGTGCCTCCCAATACCGCAAATTGGCGATGTCGCTCATCGAACGGCTCTGGGAAGGACAGGCACTCCCGCCCCATATTCCCATGCCGTTTTGGAATCTGCGGGTGGTGATGGACGAATTTGAGGCCGAAATGGCCACCACAGAATTTCTCGGCGCGTCTCAGGAGGTGCAACAGGGTTTTGTCGACTTTTGGAATCGGTGCCGTCAAATCCTGGTGGAGGCGTCCGAACGCCGTCAACAGGGCGCAGACAACGCCCAGGTTCAGGGAGCTGTGGCACAGGCCGCGCAACAGGCTGCCGCAAAGGCCGCCGCTGAAGCAATCGACATGGCTATGGACTCAGCCAAAGCCGCCGCTGAAGTCGCGCCCGAAGCCCCGGATATGCTGGCCAAAGCCATGATGCAGCAATCACAGCGAGGACCACGCTAATGGCTGGGAGGCTGATTCAAAAAGCCTTAAATATCGGCAAAGACAAGCTCCACACCCTCAAGGGCACGGTGCGCCCACTGGAACGGCTCAAAGACCCACTGGGCCTGCCAGGACCAGGCATGTTCGACCCCACCAAGATGACCTGGGAAGAATATCTCCAGCAGCCTGCCCAGCTTCGCGGTCCCATGGCCGACAAACTGAAGCTCGCCCTCCTCTCTCCGGTGCGCCGCAGGAAGAAAAAACCAGGCAGCGACAAGAAAACTGGCACCCGGAGGCCCACCGATGGCTGATGTCCGTCGACCCAAACTCGACGCCAAAATGGCCATGATGATGCGGGAATACAAAGACAACCCCAAGAAGTTCAAAGGGGGGCGCAAACAGGCCCAGGCTATTGCCTTTTCCAAGGCTGACGTGCGACGGCGGCAGAAAAAACGCTAACAGCTTGACATCATCCCCACCCCATATCTATACTCCAATAAGTGCCGTGTCTGAACACGGAACGCGAATACGGAACGGGGCACTCTCTGGCAAGAGAACACGCACCGTGACACTCGCAGACCACTCAATGAGGCATGTATGACTGACGAACTGGAATCTGTCGGCGACGAGCAACTTGAGGGGCAAGAGGCCCCCGTCGCTGACGCGGAGGGAACATCTTCCGAGAGTTGGCCCAAAGAAGTCCAGGCCGAATACACCCGAAAGTCCCAGGCCCTGGCAGATGAACGCAGGCAATGGGAGCAGCACCGCGACTCATGGAACACCCAGGCACAGACGCAGCAGCAGCAGTTGCAGCAATATGCTCAACAATTGCAGCAGCAGCAGCAGCAAGGGGCTACACCACAACAACAGGCGCAGACCAATATGGTCGAGCAGTTGAAGGGGATGTCCTACCTGGATGGTCCGACGGCAGCGGCGCTGGTGGAACGCATTATGAGTGAGGGGATTGCCCCCCTAAATTCTGCGATTCAACAACGGGACAAGGCCCTCGGAGCCATGTATCAGAAATACAAGTCTCTGGAGGACTCCATTGGCCAACAACAGGGGAAGCAAGTCGAATCAGAGTTAGAAACACGCTTCGCGAAAGCGCGTGAGGAACATGGACTCCCGGATGAGGAATGGGCACATGAATATCTGCGTGACGTGTATTACTCACACGAAGGCGCGGATTTGAATAACTCCTATTCCGATATGGTTCGCAGCCGCTTGGATGCGATGCGAAAGGGTATCCGTGATATGGACCGACAGACAGCCCAGCAAGCCAAAACCTCTCCCTTCCCGTCAAAAGGTGGGGAGATGTCTCCGGTGAAAGGGAAGACTGGCGGCTATAAAACCCCACAACAGCGTGCTGACGAACTCTGGCCGATGATCAACCCTGGCTCGGCAGAGTAACCTCCTTAGACTAGGAGTATTCTATGGCGAGTACCACTGATGTCATCGAAGCCCTGAAATACACCTATGGTGTAGATCAGGTCCTCTACCTGGTGAATCAGGAAATCGTCACCTGGAATATGTTCCAGAAACTCAAGAAGCCATTGGGTGGTCGTGGGCAGTTCATTATGCCCATCATGACCAAGAACCCTGGGGCCTGGACCGGGTTAAGTGAAGGCGGCGCATTGCCCTCCAACCTGAACCCAGACACAGAAGAAGCGTCATTCAGCCTCACAGAATTTGCGGGGCTGTATAACATGTCGTGGAAGCTGCTCCAGGATGCCCGGAACTCAAAATTTGCGTTCCAGACGGCTTTGAAGATGATGGAGCAAGGATTCAGGCGACGTGTCCTGAAGCTCATCAACGGCGACCTGTTGTCCGACGGACTCGGGAAGCTCGCTGTCTTGCCTGCCGCAGACGACCAAGCCACAGTCACGGTCAACGCCCTTCCAGGGGTGGATATCGGGATGGTGGTTGACGTCATGGATGCGTCAGACAACAACGCCAAGGTCGGGAACTCTCTGACGGTCAATGCCGTGGACGTCCCGAACCGCACCGTGACCCTGAGTGGGGCCTTGAGTGGCTCTGCGGCCACTGACTACATGGTCATCCAGGACACGGTCGCCACCGGTTATTCCTACCACACCAATGGGCTGTTGGGGATTATCGATGACGCGAATCCACCAGCACCCAAAGGGAATTTTGGGAATATCAATCGCAGCACGGCTGGCAATGAATTCTGGGAGTCAGTGGTGTTGAGCAACAGTGGCACCAACCGGGCGCTCACCGAGGACCTCGTCATGCAGCTTGAGGACTCTGTGCGTGAGAAGGGCGGCGCGTCACTGAACTCGTATATCTCCAATCTGGCCATCGTGCGCCGGTATCACGAACTCCTGAAAGAAGACGTGTTCTTCTCGATGGGGAAACCGTCGATGCTGGATAGCGGGGCCGGTATCGGACGATCCGGGGGCGCACAACAGAAGGGCAAAGAGGGCGGCGACGGCAAGACCATCTACCGCTTCTCCGGCAATACCTGGCATGTGGACCCCTATTTCGCAGCCAACACCATCGTCGGGATGGACACCAAGCATTTCTACATCGGTCACGGTGAGAATGCGGTGCCACGCCCGGTGTCAGAAATCTTCGACGGCACACCATTCTTCCGTCAGACCTCCAACACCACCTTTGAGGTGGCGTGGTACTGGCAGGGTGAACTGTTGTCCGACAACCCGGCTGCCGGGGCGAAGATTGAGGACGTTGCAGAATCGTAAACTGAGTAGGTGGGGGGAGGGGCCGACGTCCCAGCCGGCTCCTTCCCTGTCACTTCGCCAGGAGATTAGGAATTATGGGTATCAAAGCCATTGCACGACTCGCAGCGGTGCATATCCCCTATACCATTTCAGCGGGGGAAGCTGCTGATTGCCATGTTTTCGTGGCCGACCAGGACTATGAAGTGCTGGATGTGCGGGAGACGCACAGTATTGTGGGCGCAGGGAGTAGCACCCTGGATGTGGGCGTGTCAGCCTCTGGCACAGCTCCAGCCAGTCTGACCACGGCCCTCAGTTCGGCGTTTGCCCTGGATAGCACGGTGAATGTGCCTGTGCAGGCGACGTTGACCTCGACCCTGGCCAACCGCAATGTGGACAAAGGTGAGCAGATTTCACTGAACTGGACAGGCACCGTGTCGGCGTATGAAGGGGCGGTGCATATCGTCCTGAAACCGATACGGACCAATACTACGTATTAAGGAGTCCTATGGAGACGTTTGACCCGGTGGATTACTCGTTGGCCGAAAATCAGTTCTTCCTCAAACACCTGGGGGAATCCCCGGTGGTGGCGATGGAAGATGACTTGCCAAAGGGTGTCTCCCCCGCAGCCGTCCGTGATGTGTTGGGTGCTGTCTACGAACTCGACGAACTCAAGAAGCATCGCGGCAAGGAGTGGGTGGGCGTGACCGCGCTCTCCACAGCTATCCGGGTCTATCTCCATGAATGGGAAAAATGGCGTGACCTCTCCAATCGTGGGGCACCACGCTGGCCGACACTCCATGCCTGGGACGGCAAAGGTCGTCCACATCGGGGTGGGATTGGGTCGGACTCAGCCAAAATCGTGACCTACATCGACCAGGATGGAACACGCCATCGGTTCGCCGTGCCGCTGCATACCAATGAGGGCACAGACTTCACCCCACCGTGGATGCAGGAAGCCGAGCCGGTGCCTGATGAGTGTGTCATCGACGTCGACAAGGGATTCATGCAGTGTCCGGTGGACAGTTGGGCTACCAACTTCAACCCTGACTCGCGTCAGTCACAGAACATGGCGCGTGCCCGTATGGCCAAACACTGCCGGTCCTCGAAAGATGAGCGGGTGCGGGAATTTGGGTTGAAGGTGTTTGGATAATGACACATGCTACAACAACGGGACAGTGGACAGACTCTGTCGGTGCCGGTCGTCACACCTGCACCCCCAGACATTGAAACAAGCACGCATTTCTGGCATCCCAATCGGTTTGGGGTCCAGTATGGGCCTGCCACGTTCCGGCGTGACCTCCAGGCAATCCATCCAGACCTCGACGTCACCTGGCATCCACTCAAGGAGCGGTGGCTGGTGTGGTACAAGCGCCCACGGATTCAGCACCACCTCTGTCAAGGGTGGCTCCTGCTGTTCGTGGTCGAAGACTCACAACACGCCTATGTCGGACTCGATACACGCGTCCTGGCAGCCGTGTATGAACAGAGTGGATTCAAATGGGGGTCAGGAAAAGCCTACTGGGCGCGTGTCGAAGGAGAATCCCAACGCGAAGCTGCGAGCCGTGAAGCCGACCGTGAGCAAGAGGTGGCGGATGTAGGTGCTGACCACTGGGACCACACCAAGATTCAAGTCAGTATGTGTGGCCCCTCGTCAGGAAGCAAGTTCGTCAATCACCATGCGGGAGACTAAATGGCTACAGGACAAACCCTCCTTGACCTCATGGAGGTCATGGACCGGGGATTGCAGCTCCAGTCGGGTGAAACCGGCGTTACACGCGGGCTGACCGCAATCAACGCGGCCCAGGACCACTTTGAGTCCATCCTGGCATTGGAGCCAAATGTCCTGGGGTCGACGGTGGGCACGGTTACCACCACAGCCGACACCGAGTCCACGACCTTTCCTTCTACCCTCCTCCGCCTCGATCGGCTGCAATATATCGACGCAGCTACAAGTCGACCAGCATGGGATTTAGATCGTGTGGGGTATACCGGGGACTATTTCCAGTCCCGGATGGTGCTTCCCACCTTCCAACTCGGTGGGAGCACGACAGGCAAACCGCTGCGCTATTGGACCAATGGGACGCTTATTTACTGGGACCCCCTGCCGGACGCGACCCACACCATTCGCTACTATGGCTTTGTGCCGGCCAGTGATATCAGTGCCGCTGGGACCTTTGCCTATCCTGACATTGCCCTGATGCCCCTGGCCACCTTTGCCGTCAAGCTCCTCCGGGTTGGGAAAGATGACGACAACTCCGAAGTGACCGACGTGGGCGGTCGTGTGTTTGGTCCCACCATCCAGGCATTGAGCCGCTTCAATCGGGATCGGCCTCCTGGGTATGACTATCGCTATATCCATACAACATAGGAGCCGAGGATGCAGCCAGCACAACAGAGCTTTCAGGACATCTGGAGTGACCAACTCGTCAAGCGGGCCAAGATTGACGGGGCATCGAGTGGAGACAACACCCTGGTCGCTGCGGTGACCGGCAAGAAGATTCGGGTGCTGGCCCTCTCAGCCACCATGACGGGCACTGCCGTCACGATTCGGTTTGAGAGTGGGGCTGGAGGCACTGCATTGACGGGGCAGATGGGGCCAACGGCTGGCCAGACCATTACGCTGCCCTTTAACCCTGTTGGATGGTTTGAGACAGCGGCTGCCACACTGCTCAATATGGAATTGAGCGGGGCACAATCAGTGGATGGTGTGCTGGTTTATATTGAGGTCTAAATGGCTGACATTCAAGTTGCCAACACCGATGCGGATCTCTCGGGCAATACGGTCGTCACCGAAGAGAACGCCTATACCATCACGGGGCTGCATACCTTCAGTCGGTCCACCAATGCGCCGTTTGCCTGTATTTCGGGCGCGGCGTATGTGCAATATCTGGACGCCGACAAAGTGGATGGCGTGGAAGCGGCGGCATTGCTGCGGGTCGATGGGAGTCTTGCGCTGTCTGCGAACTGGGATGCGGGCGGGTACGAGATTCGGTCGTCTACC
>Ga0208030_1000798_pt1 | contig 20375 bp, 16 predicted proteins | sample MalvirDeepMed_M9_FD_184246 | JGI IMG/M metagenome (GOLD analysis project Ga0208030, IMG submission 184246) | Marine viral communities from the Global Malaspina Expedition - Malaspina viral metaG DeepMed_M9 (SPAdes) (version 2) | ecosystem: Environmental > Aquatic > Marine > Oceanic | place...
GTAAGACAAGCCGAGGCAGGGTAATGGTAAAAAACGGCAAACACAACCAAGTGGCTGTGGGGCGTTGAACGACATTGCAATACAAAGTTAGAAGGAGGGTTTAGAAAAAGCACAAATTATTTAACACTTCGCCTAGCCGCTGCGATATTACTTTCCGCGCCCTCTCCCCCCCATCAACACTAACAAAAACGATAGCTATCGCGGACACTTCAATATTCTGTGATAGCACGAAGAACGTGCATTGTTAAAATTATGATAATAAAGCTAAGAGGTAATTTTCGCTCGGAGTAGGAATTTGATGGGTATCAAAATGCGTTAATTGCCAGTTACGGTGCGATGAAACGTAGTATTTTTCAACGCCAAAACATTGTGAATCACGGCACTTATCACCACAAAATTGTCGACTTCCCAATCAATACGATATGTTATATTATAACAATAATAACCACACTATTTACCCGTGAATGATCATGAATAACGTCAAGCTTCCCGTTACCGTACTCTCTGGCTTTTTAGGGGCAGGAAAAACAACTGTATTGAGCCATATTCTCAATAATCGTGAAGGCAAACGTGTGGCCGTGATTGTTAATGATATGAGCGAAATCAACATTGACGCGGCCATTGTTAAAAACGATGTGTCTTTAAATCACAGCGAAGAGAAGCTCGTTGAAATGAGTAACGGCTGCATTTGCTGTACTTTACGGGAAGATTTACTGGTGGAAGTTAACCGCTTAGCCACCGCTGGTAGTTTTGATTACTTGTTAATTGAATCTACTGGCATATCAGAGCCGCTTCCGGTTGCAGAAACTTTCACCTTCGCCGATGAAAATGGCGTGTCACTTTCAGATATTGCTCGCTTAGATACTATGGTTACCGTTGTCGACGCTGTAAATTTCACTAAAGATTATGAAGAAGCGAAATACTTACAAGAAACCGGTGAATCACTTGGCGAAGAAGATGAAAGAAGCGTTGCTGATTTGCTGGTTGACCAAGTGGAATTTGCCGATGTTATCTTGATCAGTAAAACGGATTTGGTAGACGAGACACATGTGGCGAATTTAACCGCCATTCTAAAAAGCTTAAATACCTCGGCGAAAATAATACCTATTGATAAGGGTAACGTTAACATTGCTCAGGTTCTAGGCACGCAATTATTCAACTTTGAGAAAGCACAGCTTGCCCCAGGCTGGCTTAAAGAAATGCGCGGTGAGCATACCCCTGAAACTGAAGAATACGGTATAAGTAGCTTCAGCTACCACGCCCGTCGCCCTTTCCATCCAGAGAAATTTTATAACTTCTTACATACCACCGAAAATTATGGAAAGTTGCTGCGATCTAAAGGCTATTTCTGGTTGGCCTCGCGTCCTGAATGCGCAGGTCAATGGAGCCAAGCTGGCGGGATTGCCCATTACGGTTACGGTGGCATGTTTTAGAATGCGTTACCTAAATCACAATGGCCGAAAGATGAAGAGTATTTGGCCTCAATAGAAAAGCAGTGGATGGAGCCTTTCGGTGATATGCGCCAAGAGTTAGTTTTCATAGGGCAAAATCTAGATGAAGATAAAATTATAGCAACGCTAGACAACTGCTTACTAGATGACGAAAGCCTATTAAAAGGTGCGGATTACTGGCGCGCTTTACCCGACCCCTTTCCCCGTTGGGAGGAAGCATAATGTCTCAGATATTGGCGGTCACCCCTTCACATGAAAATGTGCTCGCATCAAATGAAGTTGCTACACGTCAATCCAGCGCTTCATCGAACCCCACAGTACTTGCTGACGTCTATAACAATGAATGCAATATTGCTATTTGGCAGCGATCTTTAGACCCAGAGTTAGCCACACAACTTGAAAGCTACGTGCAAAATGGCGGGAAGCTCACCGCCGCACGGCAGCTCAATGTTGATAATGCCGTAAGCTATATTAAAACCCTTGCTGACGAACAGCCCTTCGCACCGCAACTCCATGCCTAGATTGCTGAGCTAGTAGACATGTTTGCGTACTTATTTGAGGCCAACACCGTAGGGTTTCGATTATCCACCCTTGATAGAGCAATGTGCCCACGTTTTCATGTTGATAGAGTACCCTGCCGGTTAGTCACCACCTTTCTAGGCCCTGGAAGTCATTGGATTGAACACGCTGCAGTAGACCGTTCTAAACTGGGGCATAGAAGCAACTCATCTAATGATGTTGAGTGGGGCCTCATTAGGTCTATTCACGATATAAACGCATTACAAACTGGCGATGTGGCATTACTTAAAGGCGAGTTATGGCAGGGTAATGAGAACGCTGGCATAGTGCATCGCTCCCCACCCGTGCCCGCCAATCAACCGCGTATTGTGATGACTTTAGATTTGGTGGATTGAGAGACAACTTTTCTAAAGTGAATCACTACTTCTGTACAGTTTCGTATCGTTAAAACTCAATGCATATTTACATGGCTAGCGGAAGTTAGCGTAGGTAGATTAATAGGCGGCCTTTTTGGCGTTGCTCTTGATGTCTACACTGCAATCACCATGTCATATTGAATTGAGTATACATAATGAATACAACGCTTCTAAAGGTTTGCGCCATATGTGCGGTTGCCGGCATCAGCGGCATGCTGCCGCTTCCCACTCTTGTTAAAGCCGTTGTTGTCGTTGCGGCACTCATTGGATTGTTATTAATAAAGACAGAAGACGGCGAATAAAAAAGCCACCAAGAGTTGACTTGGTGGCTTCTTATATATGTCATGTTGTTGATGTTAAAAGCTATGCCTTTAAATCAACAAGCGAGACGGATGATTACATCATGCCGCCCATATCCGTCCTATAATATTGTTTATAAAAGATATTTAGATCAGCATAAAAACTGATACCCCAAAATATACCCCGAACAATATAAACTTAATGATGATTAACGATAAGCTTTATTTTTTCGTGATTTTTGGACCAAAGTAAACAATCTGGATGTCTTTCTGCTCTGGAGGTATAGGCCATTCAAAATAAACTCTAACCTGAGGCGTTTTAATTTTTCCATGAAAACTGTACTTTTTATTTTTTTGGTCTCTGGAGTCTAAAAACTTTAAGTCATGTTCAAAATTTTTCTTATCCTCATCAGTTTCGTCTGAGAACCAAGCTTTTCTCCCTCGAAAAAACTCACTAAGTATCTCTATTGTTCGCTCAGACGCTTCTCCCTCTTCGGTTCTGCTCGATAAGTACTCTTCTAACACTCTACAAAGCTCATCCATTCGCTCAAAAACAGTTCTGTTATAAGGAAGCGTGGAAATCTGGTCAATTAGCTCAGGCGAGAACAATAAATGAACGTATTTACTTTCGAGTACATCTAGCGCGGTTTCCCAATTTACAGGTAGAGGGAGTGCCGTTTTACTACAGGCAATTAACTGCTCTTCACTCCACAAATTGACAATTTCATAATTACCGAAAACTTGTTCTGATAAACCATGTTGCACTGCAAGTGGGCTCTGGCTGTATTCTCCCGAAAAACTATATGATGTTACGTCCTGTTCCATTATGACTTTGCGTCCGCACTCCCCCAGCCCTAAATCCGTGACATCTATATTATTGTGCTCGAAATAATCATCTTCCTGAAAGGTCCTCCTATCGCACCAGAACGGCCCTTTTTTACTTACCCACGCCATAATCTGTACTTTTAAATCTCTGGGGGCCTGAGCAAGCACTAATTGTGAGAAGGTTTTATCACCTAAAACTTTTATATCACCAATATTTCTTGGGCATAAGAAGCTGTCGTTTATATTTTTATAAGTAACTCTCAACTTTACTATTTTTTCTATGTCGGAGACAAAATCATGTACTTCGTGATATCTACCTTCAAGTGACAAATCATTCAGAATCCATTCCATTGTGTTCAAACCCATCCATTTAGTCTTGCTATATCTTTATCAGTTTGGTCAAAAAAGCCGTCGGGCCACATATCTAAATTGCCTATCGGATCAATTTGAGGCGAGGAAATTAATGGTGACTCATCTTCCTCATCATTTCTTGGCTCAAAAAAGTGGATTGCAACATCTGTATTAGCAATTTTTTTATCAGCCACGGCTAGTCTCACGCCATTTAAAACATGATCACTATGTGTTTCACAAACAACCTGAACACCTGAAGCAGCCATAGTCCCTAAAAAGTACCCAATTTTTGATTGTCCTAATGGATGTAGGTGCGCTTCAGGACTATCAACGATTAAAATCTGGCCTTCTCTTGCTAGCAAACCAGCAACTAAAATTGGGAACGCATATGTTAGGCCATATCCAATATTGGCGGGTCGTTTAAATTGCTGTTGTTTACTAGTTCTTAATTCGAGTTTTACGAGTGGTAACCGCTCCAGCTGTTCTACACTCGCCTCTGCGCCGGGAAATATTTCGTTAGCCCAAGCATTGAACTGACGTCTCAGTGTAGTGGCGGACTCGTTTTTATTTTGCTTAGAAATAGGAAGCTCTTCGTCGACAAATTTTGAAAACCACCAAGGCGCAAATTGACCGCATTCGCCTGCATCAGCGTGAATAGGGAAAGATGTACTTGGAATTGGATATACATCAAGCGTTCCATTTCTTGATGCACTTATAAAAATGGTCTCATTTAACATGTCAAAAATTTCTGGCGAATCACTTTGTTCATCTACCAAGTAAGGTAATGAAATAGCCTCTCTTATTCTCGCGTCTAATGTGAGCGCTAGTTTGCTAGATTCATTAGAATAAGAAATTTTGATTTTCTTCTCTGTTCCGAAGTGACATCTAACATCACCCACAGTTCCTAGCTTCACGCACTCTCCATTTAGAGGTGCAGATAACTGACCACTTGAATTTTTCTCAAGCTGCCGACCCAAAAGCAACGTCTGAATGGCGCTAGATTTACCTGCTGCATTAAAACCTGTGAATAGAGTCAGCTTCTCAATCGGAATATTTTGCTTTTTAAAACATTTAAAATTTTCTACATAGATATTCTTAAGCATTTTTTTCCTATATTATCCTTTGTTAAGTCCCTTTGCCTGCTCTGTTAATTTTGAAATCAGTAAATCTTTGTGTAAGTTTTCTAAAGAAAACGGTTCGAGTACTACTACTAATTCAAAATAAAGATCGCTTTGAACATCTTCTTTTTTCCACCAATCAGTGAGTTGTTTAACACTTTCCACTTTCGAAAAGAATTGCTTTGATATTGCTAAAATATCTTCTTTGTTAATAGAATATCCAATCGCCGAAAAATGTTCCTCGACAATATCCATATAGATAATTTCATCAATAGACAAGCTAGCATCACTACTTAGCACCTTATTAGCTAGCCTGTGTCGCGCCTTCGCTTCAATAGTATTGTTAGTCGAAAATGAAATAGACGATATGAACTTATCGTAATCCATCAATCTACAGATTCGTTTCTTAACCAAGTCTTTTGGCAACTCGCTTAAAGTGTTTTGGTTTAAGGCTATTTGAGAGGCTAGAGCATCAAACAAAGAGATATTAAGAACTGAGCGAGAATTTTCTTTGTCGCCTTTTACAAGCGACTTTCTAAATGAATGTTTGCCAAAAAGAGTATAACTCATCGTCATTGCACTGCTGAAATCATCAGCCATTTTTATTAGCTCATGAGCTTCCATTTTATTCATTTCACTAAGTGCGTCCGCGAGAAATTCCTCCATATCCCCTTTGTACGTTTCATATCCTAATATATAAAACGCGCAAAACCTATTTATGACCTCTCTATCTCTCATTGACTTAGTGCGTAAAGACTTCCCTGTGGCATCTAAAAAGCTTGTCATCTCTGAGGCATCTTTTAACCATTTGGTTGACTTCCCCGAGTAAAGACAATTCCTCATTTGCTGTCGCGTTAAAGGCTCACCGCTGTTAACTCTTTCAAAGATATCTAACCTAGCTCTCTCTGGTGCTTTGGGATCAAGTATGTAAAGTGTAAGTTGCGTGTCTTCAATTCTTTCCTGTAAATGAATAGGCAACTCTTCAAATTTCTTCCCCGATATTATTGAGTCAGGATCAGAACTCCCAACATCTTTAAGAGCAAATTTATTGTTTAAATATCGATGAAAAGTGGTCAGTCTTTGCAGTCCATCGACTACAATAATTTTCCCATCAGTGTCTTCTGCAACATATAGGACAGGAAGTGGTATACGCATTAAACTAGATTCAATCAACCTTGATTGCTTAGTTGGATTCCAAACAAAATCTCTCTGGAAATCAGGATCTAATTTGTATCTACCCTTATCTATACGATTAACTATGTCCCCGACTGTTCGAGGTTCTTTTCTTACAAAAACCGTGTCTAGAGGATAGTCACCCCAAGATTCAGAGGGTGTTTCATCTAACCCTTCAATCTTTTCTTTTTCTTTTTCTTCTTTTTCAACATTGTCGTTAGTTTCCATTGACCATCCACCATCTAGGTTCTTATTTGTGTCTCTTGAAGTTTTCAGCCTGCTCAAATATTTCTTTGTAGACTTCATCTCTATCGATAGGAGGGTATCCCCACTCATCCAATAATATGATTAGGTCAAAGTGCAGCTCAGCTTTGATATCGTCGCGTTTGTTCCAGTCCGTGTATTTAGCTTTGTCATCAATTACTTTTTTTACTTCTTTGGAAAGGTCTAGCAACCGATTTTCTGGGTAAGTAAAGTCATACTTTTTGGCTAATGTTATGAGGATGTCATAAAACGCTTTTTCTTCGAAGTCTATGCCCATCTCACCAAATGATGACATCTCTTCTCTTAATTCGTTATATAAGTTTATTATTTCATCGGAAAAGTCGTTAATCACTTCTGAACGCAAAACATCCTTCTCATCTCGTTCATTATATTTTTCTACCAACGCATTCATCTTTTTAGAAAAGTCGATGCCTTTTACTTTGTTAGTTTTTTTAAACTCTCCAATGGCTTTTGCTAGCATCTGTTGCAGCAATTGCAATTTAGTATTTGGCTGTTTTATAACTTCTAACTTCGCTAAATAATCATCGTCGAAAATATCTATCTCTCCGCCGTCTTTCTGACCGAGTTTAAATATTTCCTCCACACCATCACTAACCAATGCATCTTTAACTAAATCTCTAACTTTTCTATTCATTTGATCGACATCAGGAGCTCCACCTGTTGTTATCTTGAATACTATTGTCCTAACAGCAAGATAGTAGTGAATTTTATCTTTGTGGACTTGGGTAAGCTCACTACTACCGACACAAATATCGTAGGCTGACTTCAGACGTTTTGTCAGATCCATAAACGTCTTTTCGTGCTTCTTCGTTCTTAAAACAAAGTCAGCCGAGGCGTTTAAGCAATGCAACTGTTCCAGCGCTGTGCCAGTGAAATAAGGTGTGGTATCAAACTTATGAAATAATGCATCCAAGAGGCTAAGATGGTCTTTGACGACAATTACTGATTGCTTGATATCTTCCAAGTTCTGCGCTTGCCCACCAGTATATTGGGAAAGAGCCAGATTCATCTGCTTCTTAATACCGATGTAATCGACTACTAAGCCATTCTCTTTACCTTCGAATTTTCGATTAACCCTCGAAATAGTTTGAATGAGATTATGCTTTTGAAGTGGTTTATCAATGTAGATGGTATCTAGAAAAGGTACATCGAAGCCCGTAAGCCACATATCTACGACGATTGCAATTTTGAAGTTAGATTTACCGTTTTTGAATTGACGATCTAGCTCTTTTCGATACTCTTTATTACCTAACTTGTTCCATAAGTCTTTAGCATCGTCTTTATTGCGAGTCATAATCATCTTGACCCGCTCCATCGGCTTAACTTTTTTCTTATCACTTTCTGATAGGGTTGCACCGTCTTCACAGCCTTTTACTTCATCCCATTCAGGACGAAGCTCAAGCAATTCTTTGTAAAACTGATAAGCGATTTCACGGCTACTACAAACGAACATTGCTTTGCCTTTCTGTGTAGTCCCTTCCTCAACTCGCTTTTCGTAATGTTCCACAAAATCGGCTGCTATGGCTGCTATTCTGTCGGGATCGCCAAGGATAGTCGATATGCTCGCCATCGTTTTTTTGCTTTTCTCAATTTGATACTCGTTCGTACCTGCTTCTTCACATTCTTTATAATACTTTTCCACTTGTTCAAGTTGCTTTCCATCAAGCAGCACTTTTGCCGCTCGACCTTCATAAACAATACGAACAGTAATTTCATCGTAAACCGATTCTGTCATTGTATAGCTATCTACAACCGCACCAAATACATCCAGCGTTGCGTCAATCGGTGTACCAGTAAAGCCAACATAAGTAGCGTTTGGTAAAGAATCGTGAAGATACTTAGCAAAGCCGTAAGTCTTTTTCACTCCGTCTTCAGTGACTGTAATTTTCTGTTCTAAATTGGTTTGACTACGGTGTGCTTCATCCGAGATACAAATGACGTTAGTTCGCTCCGTCAGCAGCTCCAAATCTTCAGTAAACTTATGAATAGTAGTCAGGAAAACACCACCACTTTTACGACCCTTTAGGTGTTCTCGGAGTTCAGCACGGCTCTCTACGCTAATGATGTTTTGATCACCAACATAACCTTTTGCATTGGTGAATTGACCTGAAAGCTGATCATCCAGATCGGTACGGTCAGTAATTAGAATTATGGTTGGGCTACCCAATTCGACATCTTTCATCAGTAGGCGAGATAAAAACAACATTGTGTAACTCTTACCACAACCAGTCGCACCGAAATAAGTACCACCTTTACCGTCACCATTCACCAGCTTACCGTGCTCATCAAAGCACTTCATATGTTGTTTGATATTAGCAAAAAGCTTTGTTGCTGCGTAATACTGAGGATAACGACAAACAATTTTTTCTTGTTTGCTTGAGGTATCAGGTAAGTAGATAAAGTGACGTATCACATCAGTAAGGCGCTTCTTATTAAACAAGCCGCTGATCATCGTAAACAGCGAATCAATACCATCTTTATCTAGCTTCTCTTCACCCGTTATTTTACGCCAAGAGTAAAAGAATTCGTATGGGGCAAAGTACGACCCCATTTTACTGTTCACACCATCACTAATCGCACACAGAGCGTTATATTTGAAAAGTTCAGGGATATCTCGATCATAACGAGTGGTTAGCTGCGTATACGCATCATAGATGGTCGCATCTTCACGTATTGCACTCTTAAATTCAAACACCACCAACGGTAAGCCATTGATGTAAAGAATACCGTCAGGGATACGCAGCTCATAGCCTTGTATCTCCATTTGGTTAACAACGCGGTAGATATTACTGTCTTGTCTTGGGAAGTAACTCAAACTCGATTCAGCGACTTTTAGCTGGTCACTAGCCTTTGATTCAAGAGCTGCAACAACACTTTCAAAGTCGATGAGCTGAATGTATAAATCTTTCTGGCTTGCATCTTCACGCTTTAACAAAAAGCCATCAGAGACAAACTTCATTATGGCTTTATTGGTATCATAGAGATCAGAAGCTGGAAGATACTCAAGCTTATGGATAATTTGCTCTATCTCATAGGCTGTGATGCTTTGAGCATGATAACGCTTAGCTAGAAATTCACGAAGATCAGACTTAATTAGCACATCTTCAGGTGCTCGCTCAATAGCCTCCCCACGAGTATGTGGATAGCCTTCTTTCCCTAGCAGTTCAATGATGGCTTGTTCTAGCCTTTCTTCTGTGAATTTCATAACTAACTGACCTTACGCAATAAATTTTCTTTTAATTTTTGTAAAACATTCGTTAGCTCATAAGTGACTTTGATTTTATTAAAAATAGCCGCAGTTACAGGCTTAAACGCTTTTAATACAGATGAACTTGGACAACACAGGTACACACCAACCATATTTTTTTGGTTTATTTTCGGCTGTGCCGCTCCAGTTACTAAGTGGCCAAAATTAGTCTTTTTTAGGGCAAGGTATAAATACTCATTGGTAAGGTTTTCTGAGCCTTGAAGTATGTGAGCGTGATTATTCACCCAAAATTTGCCCCAGACATACTGCAATGCTGGATAGCCCTGCTCATCTACAACATTTGCTCCATCTTCAGAGAAAAGTACATACGTGCCATCAAAAAGGTAATCATTAACATAATCAACAATAGACATAGCACCATAGTACGGGTAATCCCCCTGCATTTTTAAGCGCTGCTCTCCTGATAAGGGTTTACGCCTAGAGTCAAGTACTTGACATATATCTCCTAACTTTTCTGCTGACCACGCTTGAGGAATATCAGTCTCTAAATACTCGTTAAATTCCATCTCACCACCTGAAGATTTGTAAGATTTCCCTTCTAGTTCAGGTTTCCCGATGGATTCTGCGTATTCTTTTGATATTGGAAATTCAAAATCAACAAACCATTGCTTGTAAATGGCTTGAGCGGTATCTTCTAGTTTTTGAGTTAACTGCTCGTTAAGTGCAATACGGTCATTCACCACATTGTATTCACGCACGATCTCACGCTGCTTTTCGATAGATGGGATTGGTAGTTCAACATCACACATTTCTTGCCAACCAAATAGCTCTCTCACCGTTCCGTGAGACATATAACGAGCATATCGATCAAACTCTGAACGTCTGAACCACATCATCAAATACTCAGGATCAAGTCGCTCAGTATCGACTATCTCAAATACTGTGTAAGAAGTAGAAACAATGCACTTATCTTCACCAAGGAGCGCAACTGATATCTTTTCACCATTTCGAGAGGTCACGGGTCCATATGCAAATTGATGGCGCTCGACCACTTTATACTTCGACATATCAGTGCCGACAGTATTAGCAATTGAAGGAATAAACTGTTTAGTAATGCTCACACCAAGCAACAACTCAACGCTGAGATCTTTGTTCTTAACCGAGACTTCTTTTATGAACTGACCTAGTTTTTTATAGTTTGATCTCATAACCCAACTCTTTGAAAACGTTTAAAAGTTCATTTTTCGACTTTTCTTCTTGAGCAAGAAGACCGCTAAATTCTTCTTTTAGGCCATTCATCTTCTGGTCAAAATCAATGTTCTCATCACGGTTAGTAAACTCAATGTACTTACTTGGTACTAAAGAATAATCCTTTGCGGCTATCTCTTCTTTTGATGCCGAGTAACAATATTCCGCAACATTTTTATAATTGTCTTCAGCTTCTACTTGTTGCCAAGTATGAAGCGTATTGGCAAAGTCTTGAATGTCCTGCTCAGAAAACTGAACAAACTTCTTCTCAAACGGTTCACCACGTTGACGCAGATCCATAAACAAAATCTCGTCTTCACGATCACGATAATTGCGAGTGACATCTTCGTGAGGAACAGTATGCGCTTTTTTGTTCTTGTTCAGAATCCACAAAGTCACACTGATATCAGTGGTATAAAACATATTGCGAGGCAATATGATAATGGCTTCAATAAGATTGTTATCTATGAGCTTTTTACGAATTGCTTTTTCAGTTCCATCACCCGATAAAGCACCGTTTGATAGAATAAAACCAGCAACACCATTTTCAGAGAGTTTAGAAACCATATGCAATATCCAACCATAGTTAGCATTGCCTGTTTGTGGTGTTTCATAACCATCCCAGCGATAATCATCAACCAGCTCATCCGAAGCTCGCCAGTCTTTTTGGTTAAATGGCGGGTTTGCCATAATAAAGTCAGCTTTAAGACTTTCGTGCTGATCATTGGCAAAGGTATCTTTTGCGGCTGCACCAAGGTTGGCAGAGATACCACGAATAGCGAGGTTCATTTTCGCTAGTTTGTAGGTTGCGCCTGTGTACTCTTGACCATACACAGAAATGTCTTTCTTGTTGCCTTTGTGGTTCTCAATGAACTTCATTGACTGAACAAACATACCGCCCGAACCACAGCAAGGGTCATAGATTTTACCTTTATAAGGCTCAATCAGTTCTGCGATTAGATTAACGATGCTCTTTGGTGTGTAGAACTCGCCCTTTCCCTTACCCTCTGCAATCGCAAATTTAGACAAGAAATATTCGTAGACTCGACCGACTACATCTTCGTGGGGATTAGCTAGGGTGTCGATGTTGTTAATCACATCGATCAGTGCAGATAGCTTGCTCACATCCAAACCAAGACGAGAGAAATAGTTATCAGGCAATGCACCTTGTAATGCTCTATTGGTTTTCTCGATGGTGCTTAAAGCAGTATCAATCTTTAGGGCAATGTCTTCTTGCTTAGCGTTTTTCTGAACAAAGCTCCAACGGCTTTCTTCGGGAAGGTAAAAGACATTTTCTTTAGTATAGGCTTGTACAAGATCTATGTACTTTTCTTGATTATTTTGTATAAGCTTCTGTCTGTGCTGCTCAAAAGTATCACTAACAAACTTAAGAAATATTAAGCTTAAAACAATATGCTTGTACTCAGAAGACTCGACACTGCCACGTAGTTTGTTCGCCGAGTCCCAAAGTGATTCTTCAAAAGATTTTTGTTTTTTATTTGCAGGTTTTGCCACTGACAAACACTCCATTGTTTTTAATGGCAAAACAATAACGCAGAACTAGATATTTTGCTATCTGCAAACATTTTTGTTTGTATTGACTATCTAAATTTACCGAGCCATTTCATTGGTTACAAAATTAGTATTTGAATTCTCTGCCTCTTCGGCCTCCAAATACTCAATGGCCAATGAGTTTTTACGGTCTATTTCCATGTTTTTAGCCATTAACCTCATTATCTGTTCTTCCTGTAGTGCATTTGCTCGGTCTGAAACCAAGCTTTCAACTTCTTCTCGATTTACGAACCAATGGCAGTTGTCCTTGTGTCTGGAGCCTGCTACATAACTCAACGCTCTATCCATTCGTGTGTTGTATAGCAAAAATGTATCACCGTCGATAGTCGCACCTTGGCTACTATACACAGTACTAACATATGCTTGGGCTAAATAGAGGCGACCATGCTCATCTGAGTATTCTGACTTTTTAAAGCGCGTTTTATCCCCATTATCCAAAATGATTGAAAAGTACGTATCGCCATCAATTTGTTCGATCTCTGTGATAGTACCTAAAGCGCCATTCGTGAAGTTTCTCGAATAATCGTTTTTCGTAAAACGTATGCGCTCGCCTTTTGCAAAAGCAAAGGGTACAGTTCTATTGGATATCACGCACTCAACTGTAATGTCCTCTGTACCTAAAATGCCCTTATCCTTGTAACGCTTTCGGATTATGTTACTGATTGAGATGGCCTCTCTCCAACTCTGGGTCAAAATCATTGACTCTTTTGTTGGGTTTAACTCAACATACGATTGCCATTTATTGACCAATTTTTCTTGTGCTTCATCTTTATTGGCTTCGATGTTCAATAAGCCTCGGGAACAAAAGTCTCTTAAAGCGCCTCTAGCATTACCACTTCTTAGTTGATTAACAGCGTGACGTGCCCAAGCCTCGTTTTGTCGCCGAATAGTACTTAACCTTCTACATCCAAACTTATCAGATAAATACCTTAAACTCCCACCGTGCTCGATGGCGTCGGTTTGTTCTTGCTCGCCTAATAAAATCAATTTTGCGTTTACTGAATCAACCAGCCTCATGAGTTTCAATAGATCGAGTGAGCCTATTTGCCCTGCTTCATCAATCAATATCACGGTGTTAGCAAATTTACTTGGCGTCCTTTTTAGTTCTCCTAGCAAGCTCGTAATCGTTGAACTCTTTATTCCGGTATCATTTTCAAGCTGAAGTGATGCTTTCCGAGAGACCGTAGCTCCGCGAACTTTAATATTGTTCCTCTCATAAGCCAGCCTCATAGAACTCATAGCAATTGATTTTCCAGCTCCGGCCTTGCCTTGAACGATATCTAGACCAGACTGACAAACTGAATGTATTGCATCGATTTGCTCTTTAGATAACTCAAAGCCCAAACAACCTTCTTGTGACTTGATAGCGTTATCAATGTCATTACTATTTAATTTGTAGGTCTGCTCTGCATTCAAACGAGTTGCAATGCTTATTAAATTTCTTTCAGCTTGAAGCATGCTTTTCGTTGTATAGAATGTCTCATTTGCCTTGTGGTTCTCTAATAAAACTAATTCCGCACTGTTTAATAGTTGTTTTACGGTGTCTTCTATGCAGTTAAACGGTATATATTTATACTGTGCTTCCTTTGCGACAACTTCGTAAATATCCTTTAACTTAAATACTGCATTCTTCGCTACTAATTCAGACAATATGTATTGCAAAGGAAGAGATTCAGGAACACACTCTTTTCTCTCGCTCCTTAAAGAAGAAAAGTATTCGGAACTATATTCAAGTGAAGAAAGCTCTGTTTTCCAAGTTTTTAATAATTCACTTCGTCCGATATCTTGTTTTTTTTCTCGTGTATTTAGAGCTATAAAATCGCCAGCTTTTGATGCTGCTCTTTCAACACCCAATGACTTCATTGCTGCCAAGATTGCTTGTTTTCGTTTTGAGAAATGTTCGCTTATTCTTTTGTTAATACCTCGCACTTCAAAGTGTTCTTGTTCAGCGACTTCCTCGATTTCATAGCCTATCTCACGCAAACATCTGGAAAGCGACGATCTATAAATTGCACCAATAGCTTTCTGCCACGAGAAAAAATACTTAGATTCAATTGTTCCCCAACTTAAGTCGGTTCTCGGCGCAATATTGGCCACCAAACAATGTGTATGGATTTGTGGATCTAGGGCACGAGAAGAGCAGTGTTGAAATGTCGCACCAACTAAACCAACTATTTCTTCGTGAATTAGTCCGTTATGTCCACGCCTCGTTCGAGCAACTGTATCTTGTATAAACGTAAATGCTTCCTCAACAGCCTGCTGCTGAGCACTTTCAATCTTTTGTTGCATCTCATCAGATTCACCAGCCCATAAAATTGATACAGACTTTGGTGCTGAGAATGTCAAATCCCATCCATGACGGTGAGTTTTTCCAGCACCTCCAGACAATGGATTGCCCTGTTGGTCAAATCCATTAAAGATTTTTCTATATTCATCTTGTTCGACTAATTGACCAAGTTTTAAACACCTTGAACCTCGCCCTATCCATTTTCCTTGGGGCTCACTCTCCTTACTGTAATAGTCTTCTTTATGATTCGGCTCATAGTATGAAATATTGTAAATTTGGCTAGGACTCATCATGATTTTGCCCTCTTACTTTTTACACTTTCAAGCCTACTTCTGCCTATGGCTGACTCAGCCTTCTCAATGCTTTGACTTTTATGATTGGAAACCCAATCCGCTGGACAATGTTCTTCACTCAGCAAAGGTATTTTAGGATAGGGCCAACGTAACTTATATACCGCTTTATAGCCGGGTATAAGAATGTAACCAACTACACCTTTTGAATCTGGTTGCGGCAAATGAACAAGATCGGATGCTCTAACAATTGGAACTGTTTCACCGTGCCAGTTTTGAGAAGCATTGCCCGTTGGCCCAGCACTGGACGTTCTGCGCTCGACGACACGTTCACCAAACACTTTAGCAGTATAAGGAGCTGTCTCACCTGCGGCCCCTAAACGCATTGACGCAAATATGGTAAACATATTAAGTAAGGTGTCGGCACCATTGTCAGAATAGATTTCCTTGAGTTGTGAAACTGACTGAGTCCCACCACATATACGACAGCCCTTAGATCTTCCTAAACTCATCCATTCACCAAGCGCCTCGTTTTTTGGCAAGTTTGCTAGCTCATCGATAAATAACCATAGCTCTCTGCTTGAACAATTAGTTTGGGATAGTATGTGGCTAGTCATTAATCGAATAAGTGTATTCGCAACTGGCGCACCAATATCCCTATATCGTTTGTCGGCTTGAACGATAATAATGGGCTTTCCCGAATTAGGATCTTCAACCCAATCCTTCATAGAAAAACCGTTTTCGAACGCCCTAGGCCACGCTTCTGCGAGGGTATGAATCCACCCTAATGAACCATCTAATTGGGCAAAAAATGATTGTGTAGTTTTGCTTTCTTCGACTATGAAGCGCTGTGCACGTGGATAGTGCTCACCAAGTAAGACCCTTAACTTTGATTCGTTTAAAAGCATCATATTTGCAAGCTCAACCCACCCCCACTGCTCTTTGGTTCGATTCAAGATAGTTATCATTCCTGCAAAAATTGAACGTGCTCCCTCGCTCCATAAAGGATCTTTAGAGTCAGGAATAAGCTGATCGGCGATTAGTTTTGCTAAAACCGCATTGTGAGCATCAGCTTGAATATTCCATGCTGTTCCTCTTTTGTCCCAAGGAGCAATTAGTACAGTTGTAGTTTTATCAAAAAACTGTGCTGTAAATTCGCGCTTTTCATCATAAATAAAAACTCGTTCACCTCTTTTTATGATCTGCGCAATAAGAGAGAGAATGAAAACAGTTTTACCAGTGCCTTGATTACCAAGTACTAAAACGTTGCCCGATTCTCGAAGCTTTGAAATTTGTAGTTTTGGATGAAGCTTTAGTCCAAGTTGTGATCCTTCTTCTTTTGCCTTTCTTAACGCATGTTGCAATGCTGTTTTGAACTGAAAAAGCTGAGGCCCATTGACATGAAAATAAGAACTCTGTCCACCATCAACATATAAGCGTTTTACTATTAGATACGCAGAAAAGGTGGCTACTGAAAGAGCAAATAGAAAATAAAAAGTAAGTTCTAGCTGCAGACCGTTTCTATTTACAAAGTCCCAGTACTCAGACCAGTTTTGCTTTCCTACATCAACAAAAAGCGCTTTTATTGGTGATACCCAATATTCTGCATGCAGTTTGATAGGAGATAAGTCTCCAATCCAGTTCCAGACAAAGGTTAAGCTCAATAAAAAACTGCAAACCCAAATAACAACTGAAACACTAACAATGAAGGTCCAGTTTTGGCGACTGTGTGAAGGAGGAGTAGAATTAATCATAGCTTCACTCCTTTGGTTTTTAATGTCGCTTTTGTCTTTTCGATTTCTTCATCAGACAAATTAAGCACTGCACACAAAGTGCTGAAGTAATCCGATTTTTGCCGCTGCTCCATCCTTAACAACAATTGTGTTAAGCTAGTATGTCTTTTGTAGTTATGAAGTAGACTTCTCAAAACTTCTGCAATACTGCATCCTTCATCTTCAGCCATGTGCTGAAGTGTCATATAATCTTTAATTGTGAAACGAGCTGTTATACATTTAGTAAAAGGTTTATCCACCTGTAATCTCCGAAATCATGAATACTTACGCGAGCTCAAAGGCAATCCAATAGGTGAATCGATTCGTTCCACCGACTTGCCTTGTAAGCTAAGTGTTTAGGGGCATACAGACGAATTCGAGGGGCTGTGCGAATTCATCTGCGATGCGTGGGGTTTGACTGATTATTTCGGTTTAGAGATGTGTATTAATTTGATATACACGTCGAATGCAATGGCTTGCTTGAGAGTTAGCGAGCCTTGATCAAATGAAGCTAACCGAAGAAGTTCATTTGGGCCTATTTCTCCCTGTTTTGATGAAATTTCAATCAGGTCACCAAGATACATCAATGCACCGTTAAGAAGTTCATTCGACGGTTCATGATCTGAGTTATGTAATTCGCATGCAGACTCATAAACAAATTGACCTAATGTCTTTAAATATCTCTCTGAAAGTTTCTTTTCCTGTATAGATTTATATCTTTCAAAAACCTCTAAAGCCGGATTAAAATTTTGAAGTTTGAAATCTCTCATAAGCTACCTCGATTGTTATTACTATTGACTATCCACTGGTCTATATCATTTAGATTCCAGAACTGAGTCCGTTCCCCAATCTGAATTGGTTGGGGGAACAGTTTGTACCTTCGCCAACGCCATAGAGTCGAACGGCTAATTCTTAATAGCTTGATTAACTCACTTTGCTTAACCCAACGAGCATTTTGGTTAAATAGGCTGGTTTGTGTACTCATAGTTTTTCCTCTTTTTTTCTATATACATTTACGAGTAACCTGCGAAAGATAAAAAACGTACATGTGAGTTTGAATTTGATATGTAAAGAAAGAATCGATCCGCCTGATAAACGAAGTATTAGTAATCCGCTCCGCTCTAGATAACAGCGACAGGCGGCCAATTGTTACTGACTCGACTAACTCTTAGGGATTTCTATGGGCAATGTGTAAGCAGGTGTAGCTGAGAACTCGTGTGGTTTCTCGTTTTCTTTCACATATATGTGGAACTAGGGAAAATCGAAAAACGTATAATTAAGTACGAATTTAAAGTGTGTAAAAAATTTCAAAAAAAGATTGTACGTTTTCTTACTGCGTTGGGTTAGGTATAACTGAAGACAGAAATATACAGAGGTACACCAACATGAATAAACTGATGCAGCCAACAGATAAAGAGCTAGTACAAGCCTTCATAAGAGGCAATCAAAAAAGCTTCGAGAAGCTTAAAGAAAGGTATCAACCGACAATCATAAAGATATTAAGAAGGGAAACCAGTAAGGGGGGATTTTATAATGTACTCTCTATTAATTTTACCCATACAATTGAAGATTTGGAGTCAGAAACATGGGTCAAAATTTTCAAAGCTATTACCCGTGAAAATCTGACCTATAAGGACGATATGCTGGGGGGACTAATTGCTACAATTGCTAAAAATATTGCCTCAGATTTTATGACTCAAAGAATTAATAAGCGAAAGTCAGGTAATTCTTCTGACAACTTTGCGTTTCCACGACACGGTGACATTGAGGTCGATGAACCCGATGCACTTCCCAACAACGATCGGTCTCCAGAAGCTGAAACACTTGATGAGGCTCGTATGGTTTACGCAACATCAAAACTATCAGAGCGATCACAAAAAGTACTCTTCTTGAAAAGCCAAGGTTTCACTAAGGAAGAAATTTCATCTGAACTTGGGATTTCTATAAGTACCGTCTCTAATGATTTGCGTAAAATTCAGAGTTTGGAAGTCTAGTTCATATAATTTTAGTTGATTAAGCTTTTATGCTTTCTAAAAAATCGGCCCAGCTCTGCATCATTTTTCGTCTCTCACTGAGATAGATAGAGCGATTGTAAGCTCTAGATGTAGCTGAGCCGGTTAAGTGGGCTAATTGAGCCTCAATTACATCGTGATTCCAACCTTGTTCGTGCAGCAGAGTCGATGCTGTACTCCGAAACCCGTGAGCGGACATTACATCCGCTTTATACCCCAAACCTCTGAGCCTATTAGTTAAAACGTTTTTACTCATAGGAATTGAGCTATCAATTTCATTTGGGAATACATATTTCGAATATCCCGTGAACTCTTTAATTGCAATTAATTGCTGTTGAACTTGCTTGGCCATTGGCACAAGGTGTTCTCGTCCGCGCTTCATTATTTCGGGAGGAATTCTAATTATCCCATCATCAAAGTCGATAAACTCCCATTCTAAAAATCTTATTTCTTTTGGCCTTAAAAATAGCCTCGGAATAAGTTTTAATGCCTCGATCGAGCAATAACCACCAGTTGAGTTGCAGTCAATATCATTGATCAACTGCCCCAATTCCTTAGGGGTAATAATCGCTGCTCTGTGCTTCACCTTAACAAATGGTTTCAATATATCCTTTAATGGTAAACCTTGAGCTGGATTATGCCTCGTTAGTCGGTGAGCCAGAGCATATCCATATACTCTATTTATCACCGACAACACATTTGGAGCCTTTTTTGGAGTTCCCTTAGCTTCGATTTCGAGCATAAGTTCTGTGATGTGCCCTGCATCTATCGTATCAATTGCTAAATTATTAATACTTTTGGTGTCTGTAGTAAGCCATCTCTTTACTCTTTTCGCGGAATCTGGAGTCCAAGAGTCTTGTTGTTGCTCCCACCAACGCATAGAAATTTGAATAAATGATTTATCAGGGTGATTACCAAGCCGCTTATTTTGTCTTCTATTCTCCATTGGGTTTATTCCTTTGGTAAGAAGAATCCGTGCATTCTTAGTGGCTTCGCGTGCTTCAGACAGGCTTATCAGTGGATACTTTCCTAAAGCCATTTCTTGATACTTTCCGGCAAACTTATAGCGGAATCTCCATAGCTTTGACTGATTGCTCTTGATCAGCAGAAAGAGTCCATTACCGTCCGACTTCTTGAACATCTTCCTATCAGAAGGGCATTTCAAACTTTTCACTTCTGCCGCTGTTAAAGGCATCACTATCTTCCTTGCTAGGGGTATCACATTGGGGTATTGATAAAGATACAGTCTTTTTTAAACGATTTAAAGAGGGTGATACCCCAACAAATACTTCGATGGCAATGGGACTTTGTGAAACAGATCTGAATATCATGAAGCAAAAAATCATAAAAAAAGCCCACAAAGCAAAGCTTTGCGGGCCTTTTTGAAACGCTATGAAACGTTGTGCAGTGGGCGTATGATGATTACATCATGCCGCCCATTCCGCCCATGCCGCCCATGTCAGGCATTGCAGGCGCAGCTTCTTCTTTAGGTAGTTCAGCTACCATTGCTTCAGTAGTGATCATTAGTGAAGCAATTGACGATGCGAAC
>Ga0208030_1000799_pt1 | contig 20362 bp, 7 predicted proteins | sample MalvirDeepMed_M9_FD_184246 | JGI IMG/M metagenome (GOLD analysis project Ga0208030, IMG submission 184246) | Marine viral communities from the Global Malaspina Expedition - Malaspina viral metaG DeepMed_M9 (SPAdes) (version 2) | ecosystem: Environmental > Aquatic > Marine > Oceanic | place...
CAATATTTTTGATAACACATCTTCAAAAATTGGATTAACAGATTATTATTTAAAAAAACAAACCAACTCCGCAGACCCTGGTAATGTATCTGATGTGATGCCTGACAATTCAGCCATGTCTTATCCGCACTCAACTGATGATATTATAATGGTTGTGGAAAAATATTTAAGAATAAGAGACAAAAACGATATTACATTGCCATCAAATTTTTTAAACAGAAATACAGACTTAAAAGGGGCGATTCCCTTAAACAAATTTGAAGAAATATTTTCTGCGTTATCAGAAGAAGAAAAGCTTGATAAAAAATTATCTGATTTTTTTGGTAATTTACAATTTACTTATCAAGATTCTTTAAGAGATGTTATTACTAGAATGTCAGGCGAAGGGATGTCCAGGACTGGGTGGACAACATCGCAATTTGCTTTATTGGAAAAAATAATATCGCTAAACAAAGAAAAAGAAGAAGAAATCCGCTCGGCGTTCAAGTCCTTAATGGTTCGAGGTCGAACCGAGGATGTTTCCATTGTGATTACTGAAGACCTACTCCCACAAGGCGTTACAAGACCCCCGTCCGGTGTAGTAGGTGATCTTGGAGTTTTCTATGGCCTTAGAATATGCGTGTCTCCAAATCCTGCCGCCGAGGCTTATTCTACTATATCGGCCGAAATTCCACAAGACGACACGTCAGAATTAGAAAAAGCTTACAGATTTCAGGATGGAAATTTATTAATTCCACTAGTTTCCGCGGAAATAGAGGTTAAAGATGGCTTATTGTCTGAATTTAATGCCCCCGGTGGCTATGATTTAGAATGTATGGTTGATAAAATGACATCGTCAGCTGATTTTTCTATTTTGTTTGACAAAATATTTCCTTTGAGATTATTTTCTTCTTTAACTGCTCTTTATTGTTCGCATGGATTTCCTTATTCTCTGGGTCAGGGAACGGATGAACGAGATCCCGACGTTGATGTGGATCCCGAAAATTTAGAATTTGACAGATCCTTTATGAAAAGAACCAAAAGACATTTAAGGTCAGATTTTCAAAGTAATTATCTGGCTAGAACTTTAGACGGAGATGCCGACGAAGACGATGATGATAGCAGAAGAGAATTATTTAAGTTAAGTAATCCATTTGCGGATATTAACTTAAGTCCAAATTTTATTAGAGGCCTTGGCTGGTTTCAAAGGCGAAGACTAGTTTCTAATCCTTATGATGCTAATGGTATAGAATGTGCCAGTCCTTTAAAAGATTTGTTCTAAAGGAGTATTTATAACTGGAGGGATTGAAATGCCACTGTATGGACCACTATGGCCTCTTAAAAGAGGGAACCACGATACATATGAACTTATTTTAAATAGAAAACAACAAATCAATTATTATTTGAAATCTTTATTGTTAACTTCACCAGGAGAAAACATCAGTGATCCGAGGTACGGAGTTGGACTCAGATCTTTTTTGTTTGAAATGAATAACGTTTTTACACACGATGAGATAATCTCAACGATAAGACAACAAATATCAGTTTATTTATCGTCGATAGAGCTAGTTGATGTTGTAATAAACGCAACCGGCAAAGACATAGATGAAAATTCTTTAACAATAAAAATAATTTATAGAATTGGCGAGGAATTGGAGGAATTTGATATAGATCTCAACCCCACTAAAGAAATAGGATTTTATTAATAATGAAAAATAAAAAAAGAATAATAAATTATACTAGTAGAGACTTCAACAGTATTAAGTCCGATTTAGAAAACTTGGCGAGAGTTCATTATCCTGATACTTACAAAGATTTTTCTGAAAATTCTTTTGGCTCCTTTGTGCTGGATGCTGTTGCATATGTTGGCGATATGTTGTCATTTTATCTAGATTATCAGGTTAATGAAACTTTTCTTGAAACCGCCATCGAATACGACAACATTAGAAGACTTGCGAAAAATTATGGTTACAAATTTAGACCAAGACCTGCAGCGTATGGGTTGGCAACATTTTATGTAATTGTCCCAGCAGCATCATCAGGTCTGGGTCCTGATACAAAATACATACCAATACTTAAAACCGGCTCAGAAATCAATGCTAAAACTGGTGCAACTTTTGTTTTAACAGAAAATGTTGATTTCAATCATCCTAAAAATGATGTTGTGGCGGCAAGATTTTCTGATACAACTGGTAAACCAACAAGTTATGCGATAAGAGCTTATGGCCAAGTAAAATCAACTGTATTGTTCAGAACAACTAAAGCAGTCGGCGGTTTTACAAGATTTAGAAGAGTTAGGGCTGGCCCCGGCTCTATTTCAGAAATTATATCAGTTGTAGATTCTGAGGGACATGAATATTTTCAAGTTGAACATCTATCTCAGGACGTTATTTATATTGAAACAACGAACTCTTCTGTTAGGACGGACGAAGTAAGATCAATTTTAAAGCCAAAAGTAGTACCAAGGAGATTTGTTGTAGAACAAGACTCCCAGGGTACATATTTACAATTTGGTTTTGGTTCCGATGAGGAGATATTGACAACTGATGTTTTGGATCCTTCTCAGGTTTCATTAAAAATGTCTGGAAGGACATATATAAGTGATGATTCTTTCGATCCTACAAAATTATTAGATTCGAATACTTTAGGTGTTATACCAAGCAATACGACTTTAACAATTATTTATGAAGCAAACGACTCAGATTCTGTTAATGTAAATGCTGGTGGATTAGATAATATGTCTATTTCATTAATTGATTTTCCAAATAGTGACAATAATAGTTCTGTAACAGAAGCGACAGCTAGAAATTCTATTGAGGTTTCAAATGATGAGCCAATTGTTGGTAACACATCTATTCCGACATCAGAAGAAATAAAGGTTAGATCTTACAGCTCATATGCTTCTCAAGGCAGAATTGTAACTAAAAATGATTATGAAGCTTATTGTTATATTATGCCGTCAAAATTTGGATCTGTTAAGAGAGCCAATGTCATTTCAGATCCTTCTTTTACAGATAAAAGAATCTCTATATATGTAATTAACCAAGATAATCTTGGCAATTTAGTTCAAACTAATCAAACGATAAAAGATAATTTAAAAGTTTGGCTAAACAAAAACAGAATGATAACTGATAGAATTGATATTTATGATGCGATAATAATGAATATTGGTTTTGATTATCGTATAAATGTCGATCCAACACGAGATAAATTAAGTGTTTTAAATTCTGTTAATAGAAAATTAAAAAGCGATATGAGTGAGAAACTGTACATTGGAGAGCCTCTTTCAATTAGTAATATCTACAATACGATAAATAAAGTTAATGGTGTTGTTGATGTTAAAGAAGTTAATATGAAAATAGCGACTGGTGGTGGATATAGCAACCCTAGTATTTCAATAGAAGATCTTCTATCTAAAGACGGTACGCGCATTGTACCTCCAAAAAATATTATTTTGGAAATAAAGAATTTTGACAGAGATGTTAGAGGTACAGCTCAATGATAAAGAGATATTTCGCAACAAAAGATAACACAATTAGTAATGCATTTGAAGAGGATCTTTCAACTAGAGCGACTGGCTCCAATATGGGTGCTTCTGATATCTTGGAAGTTTTTTCAATTTATGGCCAAGGCACTGAAACTTCTTCAGAATTATCTAGGATTTTGTTACAATTTGATACAACTGAACTAGCCGCAGACAGGACAGCGGGAACTGTCCCGGCCTCTGGTTCTGTTACTTGGTATCTGAAGATGTACGATGCTCCACACGCACAAACAACTCCGAGAGATTATGCTTTACTTATCAGCGCTGTTTCCGCTTCTTGGGAGGAAGGCTATGGCCTTGATATGGACAACTATCAAGACCTAACAAATGATGGAACTGGTTCGAACTGGGTTAATGCGGTCGGCGCAGCAGTATCTGCATCAGCAACGGTTACCGTTGTCAATGAAGGTTGGGTCGAAGCCGGTGACACCATTGCTTTGATTGCTACTGACGGAACAGGGGTTACATGTACGATGCATGCATCCACCACCACTTCGACAGCCCAAACCACTGCGGTGCAAGCTGCTCGAGATGGTGCCAATACTGCTGCTGTTGCATCAGAGATTGCGACGGCTATAAATTATAGCTCGTATTTTTCTGCGACGGCCGCTTCCAACGTAGTGACTATAACACAAGCGACAGTTGGTACAGGGGGTAATACAACTATTACCATTACTGAAGGCGGCGCAACAGGGTTTAGTAAAACTGATTTTACTGGCGGCGATGGCCCATGGGTATCTGAAGGTGGCGATTATCATACAGCTGAGGCCAGTTTACAAGTAGAAAAAACGCTTTCGACAGGTCTTGAAGATTTAGAAGTTGACGTTTCTCCCATTGTTGAACAATGGTTAGCCAGCACAAAAACAAATTATGGCTTTGGGATTAGACTCACAGATGCTTACGAAAGTACTCCTTATTCTTATTTCACAAAAAAGTTTTTTGGAAGGGAGAGCGAATTTTGGTTTAAGAAACCAACATTGGAAGCCAGATGGGACGACATTCGCAGGGACGATAGAGGAGCTTTCTTTTTATCTTCATCGCTCGCACCTGCCGAGGATAACCAAAATACGATTTTTCTCTACAATTATATTCGTGGAAGACTGAGAAACATACCGGCAGTTGGTGCTAATGATACGATTTACGTTTCTCTTTTTTCCGGATCAGATAACAACACCGAACCAACTGGAGACGCGTTGTCGTTGACAAATCTTTCAGATGTCGATGCCGGCGCGGTAACGGTTATCACTGGTAGTTATGTTTCGACAGGTATTTACAAAGCAGCAATTGCGCATACGGGGTCATCAACATTAACCAAAGTTTTTGATGTTTGGTCATCTTCTTGGAATGCTGCAGGCGGTACTCAATATTTTACTGGTTCTATTAGTGTGAATACTTTCTCTGGTTCGAGTTACACAGAAAATCAAAATTATACTTTATCAATGCCAAATCTTTCCAATCAGTATCGTTTTGGAGAAACTCCTAAATTAAGATTGTATGTTCGCGAAAAGGATTGGTCTCCAAATATCTACAATGTAGCAGTACAAAGTTCTATTTCCAGCCTGCTGATTTCCAGCGCCTCGTATCAAGTTAAAAGAACGATTGATGATGAGATAGTTATTCCGTACGGAACTGGTTCTTTATATTATACAGGGTTGTCATATGATTTATCCGGAAGTTACTTTAAATTAGATACCGGAATGCTTGAAAAAGGCTATCAGTATGAAATTTATTACGCTTTTTATAATGAAGATACAGCTAATTATGTAGAACAACCGTACAAATTTAAATTTAGAGTAGCAGAAGAATGAGTATAAAAGATTATTTCAGCAATCTTGGAAATAAGCAATTTAATAAATCCAAAACGGTACAAACTGCTTCTATATTATTAGAATCTAGTGATTTTATCGATGCTAAAAGAAAACAACAAGAAAGGTTTATTCCACATGTTGATTTTACAACAGCGTCTAATTTTGCCAAATTTGGCTCTGCTGAAATGTATTATGACGCAGCATTCAAAAGGATTTATCAAGAATATCCTTATGATGGTACGTTAGCTGAAAAAATTGAATTTGAAAATTCTTCGTCATATTTTGACAAATATATATTTGATAATCTATACCCCAGAACAAATGGATATGCAAACTTTACCGTTGCTGCTCAAGATGCTTCTTCGGTTACTTCCGGTTCTAATGGTTATACGGATCCGACCACGAAAGAATACATTAAAATTTTTGGAGGTCCTCACACTGCTTCAAATGGCATGATAGGAAAAACTTTAGACTCAACCTTTAGCGCATCAGTAATCTATGATGTCTCAGAGCGACGAGGATCAAGTTTAGAAATCACAATGCTATCTGGTAGCACCATTGAATTCTGGATGAAAAAACGAGCGGAACCGCTCGTTACTAAGGAAATAATATTCGACCTTTGGAACGGAGAGTCTACTTCAGATACAACATATGGCAGATTGACTCTTTATACATCTGCTACTAATGATTCTCTTTATTTAACTTTACGTTCTGGATCTACAGGAATAAATGATCAATTACTTTTGGAAGATGCTTTTGATGGAAACTGGCACCATTATGCTTTAACCTTAAAGTCTTTGCAAGGAGGGCTTAGTGTTAATCTTTACAAGGACAATGTTAGAGCTTTAACTTCCAGTTACGCACAAGATGTTTCTAATATAATTGGATTAACGACTGGTACACAAGCCACAATCGGCGCAATGATAACAACAGAGGCGGTCAGCGGTGATGGTGGCTTAGGCCATGCTAAACTTTCTGCCTCCCTAGATGAATTCAGATTTTGGAAGAAAGAAAAAACACACGAAGAAATTGATAACACTTGGTTTATACCAATTGGTGGAGGCACCAACAAATATGATTCAAATATAGATTTGTTGTTTTATTACAAATTTAACGAAGGGATAACAACAAATTCCGCTTTGGATGCAAAGGTTTTAGATTATTCCGGAAGAATTGCGAACGGTAAATGGGTGGGTTATTCTTCGGCAGGAAGATCCACAGGATCAGCGATGGTTGAGTCCGGTGTGGTACTTGGAGAATTTGAAGATCCTATTATTTACTCAAGCCACCCAGACGTTTCCTCTTCAATGGCAAGATACAAAACGTCAGGTAGTTTACTTGATAGATCAAGCCCATCAATGTTTTATAGACTGTTCCCTTCATGGATGCAAGAAACGGATACTGAAAACGGAAAACAGTTAAAAATATTATCTCAGATTATCGGGACATATTTTGATAGCCTTTGGCATCAAATTGGTGCTGTTAATTTATTACATGATAACACTTACATTAGTAGCTCTAACCAGCCGTATCCATTTGCCAAAAATGTTCTTTATTCAAAAGGCTTTGTTCTTCCCGATTTATTTTCCTCCTATAGCGATACCGAGAAGTTGTTGGATAAAAATACTAACAAAAAATACAAGAAAAGTATAGATGATGTAAGAAATACAATTTATCACAATCTCAATCAAAATTTATTAGAAATTTATAAATCAAAAGGAACAGAAAAATCTTTTAGAAACTTTTTTAGATCCCTGGGCATTGGTTCTGAATTGATTAGATTGAATATGTACGCTGATGATTCAACACACATTTTAGAAGACAATTATTACAATGATTCCGCGGAAAAAAATTATGTTAATTTTTATGTCGAAGGCAACGCAGGCGCGACAATCCATTCCCAAACTAGTTCGCTGAATTCTAATACTTACATTGGGTCTCCGTCAAATTATTCTTCGATTACTATGGAATGTAATTTAATACTTCCTAACAAAAACAAATTTTTTAGTGAAGATTTTATTTCCACAAATTTCTTAACATCTTCTGTTTTTGGTTTTCATACGGCGGAAACAAACACAATTGAATTTCCGCAGACTGCGACAGATTATGAATTAAACGTTTTTGTTGTCAAAGAAAAAGCAGATTTGGTTTTAGACGAAAGTGAAAATCCTAGAATAAAATTTTTGTTATCAGGTAGCGCAATAGGTGTTTTATCCAGTTCTTACATTGCTAATCAATATATAGATAATAATTGGAACATAGCTGTTAAAATAAAACATGAAAAATATCCGTTTTCTGAATTGGTAACCGGTAGTAATACTTCGAATTATATGGTGGAATTTTATGGAGTAGAGTCAGAGGGAAACACAAAAAGAAATTCTTTCTCTGTAACCTCAAGCAACCCAACATTACGCTGGGCAACTTACGGAACAGATCTAGATAAATTTTCTACCCACAGCATGGTTAATTCTGATAAAAGAATTTATGCTGGAGCCCATAGGCAGGATTTTATAGGATCTGTTTTACAAGAAAGTGACGTAAAAATAGGTTATCTTACGTTTTGGAATTCTTATTTATCAAATGAACAGATAGATGAGCACTCATATGATGTTAGTAATTATGGTATTAATAGCGCCCATGATCTCGACACAATACTAGTTTCCACCACCGTTAAAATACCCAGGTCTGAAACATTGGCAATGCATTGGGCATTTAATACCAATACTTCGTCGAATGGTAATGGTATTTTTAGAGTTTATGATTTATCATCTGGTAGCTCTACTAGTCGATATGGGACAAACATAATAGAAAAAATGCACGAAGGAAAGGGTCGCTTTTTTAATGCATCAAGCACAAAATGTTTTGATAAAAACTTTATCTATGTTTCTAAGAAAAGAGATATAAATAATCTCTTTTCCTCTGATGGTGTGAGGATAATGACTGATAGGAGTGAATTGTTTTTTACTGATAATGACGTTTCGGATGTTGTCTATTCCTTTGAAAAAAGTTTATTCGGAGCCATCTCAGATGAAATGATAAAGTTGTTTTCTTCTGCCGCTGATTTTAATAATTTGATTGGGCAACAAAACCAAAAATTTCATATGAAATATCATGATATGTCATTATTAAAAGATGTGTTTTTTAACAAAGTTGAAAATGATCCTGACTTGGATAGATATACTTCTTTTTATAAATGGATAGATGATTCCATTTCTCTTGCGTTAGGACAGTTGATACCCGCCGCAGCAAAATTTAATTCAAATATTTCTGATGTTGTAGAAAATCATGTTTTAGAAAGAAATAAATATCTAAACCAAGTCAATACATTAGTCGAGAGAAATCTGATAAAAGAAATTTTTGCCAGCCCGATGCGCGGAATTTCCGAATTACTTTATGATTGGGAAGTGGGTCATGCTCCAACAGGTTGGTCTGATAACACTGCTACTATATCTAGTACTGAAAATACAAGCTGTTTGTGGCAAAAAGATAGAAAAGAAAAAACACAAGCAACAGCACCGCGAAATAGTGTCCTACCATCAGCAGTTCTTGCAACAACGAGAGACGCAATTAGAAATATTAAAAATAATCACACTTTATTTTCATCTGGTATTTTACAAACAAAAACAAACAAATCGACATATTTTGGCTCAACTTATGCATTAAGGAAACTGGCCAAACCATACAATTTCGAAACAGTTCAGAGAACTATATTACATGGCGGCACCAATTATCGAAGATACAAAAACAAACTTTTGATGTTAGAAGCACTGCAGCCGCATGCCAAATCCGGCCCAGGAAAATACCCAGCTTGGATATACGGCCTGGTCGGATTTGCTCCACAAAATGTTATAACCATTGGAGAAGGCTCCGGCCAAGGCTTAGAAATCCCTCAAGATTGCGATGACGCAAAGCCCCCAAGTGAAAAAACTTTTTACAATTTTGTAACTAGGAATGGCAGATTTTTTGGAAAAGAATATCTACATACAGTAAAAGGAGATTATTTAACTCCTTTTACCTTTGTTGAAGATACAGTACACACCGGGTACAACAAAGCTGTTGCAGATTTTTATGCTACAGATGTTGTAGTGACTAATGTTCATAATGACGCAACTTATGATACAAACGATATTCCAATGCAAGGAGTATTTACCGAGACACATGTTGGTGGCCATCAATCTAGACATGTCGATGTAAACAGATTTGATAAGGAGAAAGCTTCATTATCAAAAATAGAGTTTATCGATAGTGCCAAAAATAGAGCAGAGGCTTGGGGATTTGTTATGGCCGAGGTTGGCCCCGGCGCATTGGCATCTGGTTTTGTAAGTCCGGATTATGGTGGTTTAAAATACCCAAATGTTCATAAGTTGGTCGCGCATCGATTCAGAGATGAACATGTAAAAAGACCGATAAGTGTTAGAAATATTTTATATGATGAGAACTCGAGCGTTGTAGGCAATTATCGCAAGGGATATGAAATATCTATGCTGCAAAGAACTGACCAAAAGCGCTGGTATCGCGATGCATTTGGAAACGATTTAGATTTACCTTCCGTGATCAAGACAGCATTACCCAGTACAACAAACCACATTACCTTAATAGCACAAGAAGCCAGCGCGAGTGGCACAACCTTTTCACCGCACGTGGGTTTTGGATCCGGCTCTTTAAGATACGGAAATGCAAAGAATTTTGCTGCTCCTAGAACTGATTTAACAAGTTCAACTTGGGAAGTTGTAACAAGATTTTCCGCCCCTGGAGGACCAGAAATTCAATCAATTGGGTATCTCGATGTCCAGAGACAGACTTTTTCTGTTTACAACGCACTTCCGTTTCGTAATCTTTCGGTAAGGTCATCAGCTAGCGGCGAAGCTAATACGATAAGAGCATATGATCACATTGGGCAAAGAAGGGGTTTGAGAACCCTATTGTCTCAACATCAAGGCAGAGCGGGTATCGATTCTCTTTATGCTGTCACAGTGGGCCCAATTCCGTCCATTGGAACTGGTGATGTAGAATATCACACTTCGGGTTCTTTTCAAAAACAACACAGAAACATTTCTAGAAGATTATTGGCCGAGTTTGTAGGTGATATAGTTGGAACATCTACTTTTACCACAGGTAGTAGACATGATAACGGCTTTATTTCTTCCGCATTGCCAAGAAGTGAGTTTGGCTATTCTTGGATATTATCAGCAATTAATAAAACAAATAGCACCACTGAAGGAACAATACCCGATTTCAATACTCAACCAATACTCGGATATGCTCCAAGAGATGGTTTGATTAAAAATTCTTCCGGGACATACGTGTCGGCAATCAATTTTCCAACAGCATCAGCAATTTACGGGAGTTAAAAATGGGAATATCACTTGATCATGTAGGATTAAACACTTTAATAACGGATTCGGCAAGTTTTAGCACAAACACATTAGGTTTTGATTTAATCTCTTCCACCAGTAGTTATGTCAACACCAGGATTGCTACAATTCAAGGATCGAACACTGCTGATTCTACAACGGTTGCCGGAGGTGTTTATGCAGAATACTTGGTTGGATTAAACACAAAAAGAAATGGCCCATATGGCTATTCTACTTGGAAGCAAATAAGGGGCATCGACAATCCAATTTCAAGATATCACAAAAAGAATAGTGATTTGACATTTTTTGTCCAACCAGGGGACTTGTTTTCTGATTCAGATGGAGCTCTTGTTGGTAGAGATAGTAGATCGTCTCTCTATAGATTCGAAGAACCAGTAGTAACGTCAAAGACTCGTCCATTAATTTGGACCTTGGGTACTTGGACAACGGTAACCGTTCCTGCACCTGGCGGCGCGGTACCAGTCGTCATTCCCGAGCTCTTTCAAGTAAAAAGTTCAGTAGGTGTAAATGATATTTATTTTTCTAACTTTACAGCCAATCAATTATTATTAAGTCCAGCGCAAGCCGACGCGTCTTTGGTACCCTCGACAGAATATCAAGAAATTACGAGCATGTATCTCAACGGAGTAATTGAGAGTCCAGGATCTCCGATAGATTTTTTTGATTCATTACGATACAGCGAAACGATTTACCCCAAAGCACGAAATATGTATAGAAAAGAGACAAGAACAAGACCAAGTTATAAATCCTTTTTTAGAGCAAGTAGGAACTTAAGAACAGTAGGTTTTGATACATCTTCGTTTGGTTTTGTTACAACTGTTATTGATGAAATCACAGGCGATCATGAGCGTCAAACTATCTCTCAAAGTACTTGGCCACTAGACCCGTCAAAAGATTTTTTAACCAGAACATTGCCAACAGACTACTATCAATCCGAGAACGGTAATTATGACGAACATCAGTTTTTAACATTATATGACCCAAAAGGCGTTAGTGGCAAAGACACCTTGTTCACGACGAAGACTTTTTCTTCTGGAGGGGCTGGTATTCTATGCAACAACTATTCACAACTTGTGATGAAGCATCCGATAAGTGCAGGGTGTCACTTACCTCCGGATGCGCTTGACGCCGTGTTAGGCATCGCACCATATTATTCTAGAAGGCACACATTAGGGAATACTCAGTCCGTTTCAAATCCCACAGGGATGTTAATACCTGAAACAGGAGGACTAAGTAAATGCTCCTTTGGTACTGGAACGGCTCTCTGGGAAGCCGGCACCTCGGCGGGTAGCTATAGTTATACTTCCATTCCACCTTGGCTCTCCGGCCAGCCCGCTGGATCGATGACGAGAACTTTCAATATTAAGTCTAAAGTTCCGGTAGAAGATAGTTATGATGAATTTGCTAAAAAAATAAAATTGAAAGGGCAAAATTACTCAATTTTACCAGAATTTAGAATAAGTAATCACGTTGAAGCTTATTCACTAGCTGGCCCGACACATATACCAACCACCATGTTAGAAGTTACTGGTGGTGGTGATAATTATGATTCATCATTTGAAGATTTTTACATTACATATTCTCATAGTGACTTCATGAGACGTTTTGACTTGATAGCTTCCGATCACGCAAATTTTGCGCCAAACCAAACCTTGACGCTTAGATGTAAAGTAATCAAAAAGTTTCTTCCTTATGAAGGGTTTTATCCTTGTCAAAGAACTGCTCAAATGGCTCAAATGTTTCATGCAAGTTATCTAGATAATGTTCAAGGAACATGGGGTATAGGGAATTTTGGCTGGGGCGATGGTTTCATCATCAACCCCGGTGCTGGCGCCGCCGTCTTTAATGCTCTTCCGAATGTGCTTGCTTCCAACTGGATGAAGCAATATCTATTAACTCCATTATTTGCACCGGGTGTATTATTCAACACAATTAAAAGCGGGGTTGCTTGTGATTATCCAATATTAACCACTTTACCATCAATAACATCATTCTCTGGATCCACCTCTGCATCCCCAGCCGACTATTTACTTACAAATACATTTAGTACCCCCGACAGGGTGCCATTTGAAGCACTCTTGGAGCCGGAGGCTTATCTCGCAAACAAATTTCTCGTCGGAATGGAACCACACCTGAGTGGGAATTTTAAAAGTGCTTGTATTTGGAATGGCGGCGCCGGCGGCACGTTGTATAAAAAAATGGCCCAGAATTTTTTATCAGAGGTGCCAGAATTTTTCTTAAAAAATAGAAGTTTTACCAGATATGTTTCCAAAAGACAAGGGGACCCTGCGTTTGGAATTCAGGAAAAAGATAAAGTTTATGGGATGAGAATATCAATGTATCGTTCCATGGCAGGGCAGGTGGTTTCCTCCGTGTCATCTTCCGACGGGAACGAAATAGAATATGTTGTCCCACAAGATTTACTCACCGGTGATACTAGAGAAACTATGACAATGTATTCTAGACCAACTGCTTTTGGCCCAGGTACAGTTGGTTTTACAACATTGTCTTCTTCACATTTTGCTAATTTTGAATCGGACAGGACAGACAATGTAATGGAAGGCTATCATATAAACAGATCGGACGCCTTTAAATTTTACAAATTGGATGAGGATGGAGCGAGATCTAAAATATTGTATGAAAGAGATTCTCGACATGGTTACAATTATCCATTCACTCCTCCGTATTATCATGGTCAAGCTTGGATTGATATTTTTTACACAGGGTCTTCTGATAGTACGAACGCTACCGTAGGCGAGATTTTAAATTCTATCTCAGCATCTTGCATCAGGTTTGATCCTGAATTTATCTATCCCCCGGGTCAATTGCGGGTTGAAAAAGGAGCACAAGCACTGTATAGAATTAATGAAAATGCAATGCAATTATCAGCGTCTGTTCTCTTTAGAGGTAGCGCTCAAATACCTGGCGTCGACGGGGCGAGAACAAATATTGGAAATATTACCGTTACGACTGATCCTGCTTCGGATAATCGCTGGGTTATTCAAACAAAGTTTGAAACCCCGATATTAAATTTTAATCACATTACAGCAAATACTTCTTCCGGTAATGCTGTTTATGATGACCTTTTAACTTTGCCGGTTCATGGATCTGAATCTGTTCCTCGAGGAATGTGGCACCAATATGGAAGAATTCCATCTAGCACTGAAGGGGTGTTCTTAAACGTAGGCCCAATTCCTCAAGCTTGGATGGCGGTTCATCATCCGCAAAACGCTTCCACAGCAATCCCATGGACTTCTGAAAACAATTTGGCGGAACTTGTTGGTTTCCAACAAGAACAAAAGAAACTGGGGCAGCTAGCTGATTCAAAAGTAATTGGAGAAGCAATTGTTGCTGTTCCATTTTTGCTTAATGGTCAAGTAAAAGAATTTTTAGCATTGGATAGCGCGCTAGTCAGAGGATATATTGATAATGTAGAAATTTCCGGAGAATTCGCCCCGACACTTTCGAATACAATTAAAGATCAAATCAATAAAATGAGAAAATATGTTTTCCCTCCAACGTTTGATTTTATCAGCAATCCTACAGTAGGTCCATTTGCAATGTATATTTTTGAATTTGAACATGTTTTAACAAAAGAAGATTTAAAGGATATCTGGCAAAATTTACCTCCGGAAATTGGAATAACATTCGAAACATCGGAGGTGTCCATTACTCATCCTCTTTTGAGTAGTGAATTTTTAGGCGGAGGTATAAACGCCAATAGTGTCTCTGGGAAACAGCCTCACTCGATGCAATCGCAATTAAGATGGATGGTTTTCAAAGTTAAAAGAAGAGCAACTAGTAATTACTTTGCAAAGATTATTGCAAGAAACTCCACGGCTGCGTTTCCCCGTCCTCCCGAACCGCTCTCCAGAGCAAACCTTCAATCCCCTCCTCCAAGTCAAGCCCCTCCCTTCTTTGCAGCAGCATCCCCAGCAGGTCCCACGGCTGCGCAGCAGGCTTTTGGGTTAGGGTCTGTAGCCCAGCCAACTGCACAACCAGCTTCTTCCGGCCTGGCCATGAATCTCGGTGCCACCACAGCTGGCGCTGCTCTCCCGGAAGACATGGCGATTGCTCAAGAAGATCCTTTTCAATACAACTGGCCATATGATTACTTTTCATTAATCGAACTAGCCAGTATTGACGCAGAGGTTTTGTTTCAACCAGATGCACCGGTTGTAGCAGCGACCACCAGTGAAGACCAAGATGATGAATTGCCAGAGGATGCATTCGGTGATCAAAGTAATGTATACGAGACGGGCGATGATTATCCGGAACCGTTCGAGGCGCAGGCCGCAGGCACGATTTCTTTGCCAGAAGAAGAGTTCAATCCCTCAGATTGCCCAAACGACTGGGGCGAGCTCGGCTGCAGAGCTTACCGCTCCGATATGGCACGATGGAACCGTCTTTATGGTGGACTTCCAGCCAACACCTCTGATGCTCCTTCGGGCTTCGGCGGCAGCCCCCTGCCACACCCTGCTGACGGCAACAATCTGATAGGGGAAGTTCAAACAAGCCATGGTTATTCGATCGATAGAACCACCGCGACTTACCAAGCTGTCGGGATGTCCTATCAGGAAGCAGCATCAAAACTAGTTCGATTTACAATGCACTGGAATGATGTCCATGTGACAAGGGGCGGTGCGTCCTACACTATACCCCGGGTCACCATCTCTCGCTTCCTTGGAAGCGTCGAGGAATGGACCACCGCCAAGAACCACTACTATAGTGTTCGGTATAATTACTACCGCAACAACGCGGGCCTGAGCCACAACAAATCAGAACAGTATGCCGCTCAGGACAAGGCTGCCAGATTCATAGAAGGATACAACGATGTTGGGGTGTTGGAGCGGAATATTTATGATGGAATAGGTTTCATGCAAGGAGTCAAACTCTCATATCTGCCAGGAGACCCACCATGACATTTTTTGATCAAAAAACAGAAGTGATAAGTTTGGAACTAACTCCTTATGGAAGGTCTTTGTTAGCGGAAGGCAAACTAATGCCGAAATATTATGAATTCGTTGATGATGATATCATCTATGATTTTTCTCACACCGGAGCTCCCGTCGAATCTCAAGAGAATGCTCATAATAGAATTATTAACGAGACGCCTCGTTTGAAAAATATGACAAATAAAACCGGCGTCGAAACCAGTTTTAAAATAAGCGAAACCCTAGCCGAAAAAAGTGATCGACTTGATAATACAAGATTGACTTATGATCAAAAATATATAGGTTCAATGGGGAAATCTAGTTATATATCCGAAGAGACTGCATATTATCAGGTGCAAATGTTGCAAGGTGAAATTACAGGATCTCAGACGGTGACAACAAGTTCTGTTATTTCAAACATGCAAATTCCTCGGCTTGAATTGAGTTTCAATGTTTATGCCACAACTGCTTCATTAAATACAGATAGCCCGAATAATTATTTGTATACATCAAGAGTATACGATGACGGTAAATTTGTCATCTTGGATTTTGAAGAGCCATTTATATATTTAAAGGAATTTAATTCATTTTATGAGAAAGAAAATTTTGAGATTGAAGTTTACAGTTTCGAAAGCGAAACATTGATAAATCAAGAAAATATCGATAAAATTATCCCATTGTTTTTTCAAAAAAGAGAAACCAATATCAAGAATGGAATTTACATTGAGCCAAATATACAATTTGCAGGAACGGACATGGATGCCCTCGACCTAGAGGAGGAAGAACCAAATCCAAAAAATTTAGAGTATTATTTTGAAATCTTGGTAGATGATGAAATATCCCCAGAAGAAATATGTGAAGTTGTGAATAAATTAGAAGTCAATAACCAACTTTTGGATAAGGAATTGCTCTGCCCGGATCAAAGAACTGAGAGGTTTGATATTTATAGCACTAGAGTGACACCAGAAGATTTGGAGGATTGTGATTAATGACTATTTTTGATGTCGGGGCAGAAAATTTGCCAAATATTTATATTGATAAGATAAATTTATATGACATTGTAGACGATTCTTACACGTCCATGTCTGTTAAGTTTTTAATTAAAGATCACTATTCTGACCGAGCTTGGTCCGGAGAAAATCAAATGTTTGGTAAAATAAAATTAAAGGTTTTGGTGGTTTATGATGAGAAAGAAGAGCCGGCTTCCACAGCCCAGTATCAACAAGTTACAAGCAATTTAAATAATGCCGCCGGGTTGGATCCACTTATTCATGGAACCGATTTGCAGTACGCCCCTGGGCTTTTAGCTTCTGTTGGTCATGGTTTTGATGTTGCAATTGGTTTCGAAAATATTGATCTCGAAAAAGATTTAATTACTTTTGAAAAACAAATAACATTTGATATCAACAGATATCCTAGGAAAATATTGAACCTATCAATCTATGCTTGTTGTTATTATGATTTTGATGACGAAGATTTTAGCAACCCTCTTTTCACTAAATTTAGTGGGCCTGTTATATCTGAAAAAGTTTTGATCAATGGGCAGATAAACAGACAATCTGGATACTTTTATTTTCCTGAGACCGACGAGGTGTATGGAGGACCTGTTCATTTAAATAATGAATTAGAATTTATGGAAGGATCACAACATCGCGGCAAACCACATGAAGTTCTTAGATTTGTCGAAGTGCCGGACTTTAAAATAGATGCCCAGGATCTAATACCATTACCAGAGCCTCAAATCCCAGAAGATTTTCAAGATCCAACAGCCTCAAATCTTGCCGGAGTCCATATCGCCACACAAACCGGTGATGATTCTTTAATTTCTCTTTGTTTTGTTAATTTGAAAGCCTCGGCTGTTTATTCCTCTTTGCAGGCTAAGAAATTATTTCAATATAATCCAAATATTTTTAATAGTCTTTCTTCTGGTTTAAAACTCGAACGGATTAGTGTGTATGCGAATCAAGACCAGCCCAGTCAGATCCTGCAGAGCGCTGATGATGACAATCAGCTAGCAATTATTTCAACAACTTTAAACAATAATGTATTGAATAGAACGGAAAAAAGAAGATTCTCAGGGACGGACGCAGGGGCAACAGAACAGCCCTTTGATATTGATCTATATGTTCCTCTTTCAGATATTGATTCACAAGACAACACCAACAGTTTTTTTAACGGATCCTCAGCTACGATAACACAAAGAGATTATGATGCATCGACTTTTTTAAGTTCTGTTTATGAGATAAATTTTTTACAAAACGAAAATATTCGTACTTTTTTAATTAAAGATTCTTTGTTAGAAACTGCCGAGATGTTTGGCGGAAAAATAAATTTTACCAAACCTCAATTCCTCGGCGGTGCTGATGCTAGTTATACTTTTGTGGTTGAAGTATCAAATACATTTACGGATTATATTTTTGAGGTACTTGGCAAGTTAGCATCGTCGATAGACTACATGAACGACTTTCTCCAATTGGTTACGGTTCAAAATCTTTATGACTATCAGTCCAATTCTTATAAACAATCTTATAAACAGACTGTAGCAAACAATTTAGGATTTGGCAATATTTTTGAAACTAGAATTCTGGACTTAAGTACAGTCAATATTAATCAAAGTACATTTATGTCTGTTGCAAAAAATTATCGTGAAGGCTTCAATTTATTACAACCGACCACTGATGATGCCATCCTTCGGGATGTTTTTAGATCAATTTTTCCATTTACGGGAAGCCCGGCAAAGGTAGAAGCTTTAATAAATAAATTCAATCAACTAATCGCTTTGATAAGATCCGAATATCATTTGACAGCACCAACTTCGGTGGAAGATTCAAATTATCTCCCCCCTGGAGCTGGTTTTTCTCTTGCTTCTCCTAAAAGTACCGATTTTGGACTTTACGATGTTTCACTTGCTTACAAAATATTTTCGCGTCAAACACCAAACACAATCCATTCGCTTTCTAAACAACAAATGACAAATCGGGCAAATTATGAATCAAAATATTATGGAAATTTATCAACACCTGACGACACTTTAAACTCTCTTAGTAATGCAAAGAAGAGTGATTTTTTGAATATCAGCCAAACAAAAATGAATCACTTTACACCTTTTGGCATTAAAAACGAAGATCAATTGATAGATTTAACAATTCCGATACTTCAAATTAATAGTTACAAAGTACTTATTTTTAGATTAAAAAAATATGGAACTTTATCAGATACAACGATATCAACAGCAGGAAACAATGCCGAAACTGGCATGTTAGAAACCCTAGGTACTGTGGTGGACTTTACTGGAACAGGAACAGAGGATCAAGAGGTCATCATCCCAGGGGCGCACCCGCCGGATGACTGGACAATTAAAATGCATGAACAATTTTCCTCCGACTTCCCTCTCTCGGAAGACGAATTGATAATATCTAATTCAAATTCTCTTATTCACCAAGCAACAATTGCCGATAATATTTTAGACTTGAAAGAAATACCACCACATTACAAGGCAATGATGCTAAGTAATTATGGACACCCAGATTATGATGTAATACAAAACACCAACTTAAGAAGGGTTATAGCCGAGACTCAGATGAATCTTTTTAAAATTTATTGTATTGTTGGGTTTGAAACAACCAATGGTTTTTTAAACCTTACGGTACCGAGAGTTGAGCCGTTATCGGAGAGTATCTTGACTTCAGTCAAGCCTTATTTTTGTTATTCTGAGCCTGTAAATTTAAGGGCATACAAATTTTTCAATGATAGAATCAATACCCCAGCTATAGATAATTTTATTTATCTTGACGGCTTAGTAACCTCACCAGACAACATTCATATAGCTTTGCCGGATCCAAACATCGACGATATGATTACTTTCGATGATAATACTTCTTATTACACATCAAATGTTGTAAAACAAGACCCCACAAAAAATGGTGTTTTATCTCTATTTAGTGATACTGAGCCAGCTACCAGTGCTACTCAAGCACCCGCTGGACAAACTGCTGCTCCAACAAATCAAACAACAGGTACCTACTAGTGTCTATTTATTATGATTTAGAAAACTATCTCGCCAACGATACACCCTCTGCCATCTCGGATAGACTAAGAGGGGAAATAGGAATGTATCAAACCCCGAATGGTTTCAAAAATTACAAATCTAATAAGTTAGCAAGTTTTTCGATCAGTTCAGTGGACGCTCGAGAGGATCAACTGTTTCCTTCTAAAGGACACAGAATTACTCTGGTAGGCGGCTTAGAATCGTTTAGAGATCAAGCCCAGTGGAATGAACATGTAACATCTTTAGTAAGCACAAACAAGTTTTATTTTAATCACGCATTTTCAATAAATATTATGGAAAATGATAATAAATTTTACAATATTTTTCATCACCCTGAGTATGAAGACTTGACAAAAGCGATAGATACAAACTTATTATTAAATTATAATATCCTTAACATAAAAGATAAGGGCTCGAATATTAAAGATATGGCTGCTTTAAGATCGACTTTCGAAGAAAATGTTCAATTAGATTTTGAAACTGATGATTATTTGCGCGGCTTAATCGACAATTATTCTCGAAGATTAGATAATTATATCAATGGGGTAACCCAATTTGGACAAAAAAATGAAAATATTTTTTTCATCAACAAAGATAAAAAAACAACAAATTTAAAAAATTATCCTTTTGCTTTATCGTTTGGGTCATTGTTAAAAGAAAATGACACCTCTTTC
>Ga0208030_1000812_pt1 | contig 20149 bp, 32 predicted proteins | sample MalvirDeepMed_M9_FD_184246 | JGI IMG/M metagenome (GOLD analysis project Ga0208030, IMG submission 184246) | Marine viral communities from the Global Malaspina Expedition - Malaspina viral metaG DeepMed_M9 (SPAdes) (version 2) | ecosystem: Environmental > Aquatic > Marine > Oceanic | place...
CCTCGCCAAGAGCTTGAATTCCGGCGCTTCCGATCTAGAGCGTGCCATTGAACGATTCATTCTGGCGATTGACGGGCATCGGGTAAAGGCGGCGACCACAAGTAGCCCAACGGCGGGCGGCGTTGGCGGCGGCGGTGGCGGCGGCGGAAAGAAAAAGACCGGCATCATCAGGCAATCCGATTTGAAACCAGGCGAGAAAGTCGATCCCAGCGCGACCATCGTGGACGACGACGGGAAACCAATAATGTCTGGCATGTCATGGAACGGACCGACCACCGAGGCCGCAAAGAAGATGAAAGTCGGGAGCCTTAAAAAGTGGAAAACTGGCCTTGATTTTGCCTCGCTCGGCGACATAGCAGACCGCCCCATGTCGCAATTAAAGACATGGAAAACTGGCGGCGACATAGCAGGACGACCCAAGTCAAAGTTGAGGACATTCAAGGCGGGCGACCCCAGACCCGCACTCGGCGAAGGGTTGGGAGGGATGGCTGATCTTAAAAGACGGATCTCGTCCAAGGGTGAAATAGGCAGCAAGAACAATCGAGCATATGTCGAAGTGGTCGGCGGCGGGCCGAAGGAGAAGTAGCGATGGCAGACATCACATCACCCTCAGAGTGGATTTATGGCGGGCGCGACTCGTATCCGGAGTTCAATGAGGTCGTCATCACGGACGGCGACGGAAAGATCGTGAGTGAGAATATGCAGATGAGAATTGTGCTTGTGTTTATGCGTCACCGCATATTCCCTATCAGCACTCCGCGCACATTACCGGAGTCTGATGTCTTGTCCTCCAGTTCGGGCGGGCTTTACGGGTATCAAGGATCGAAAAGGGTCAGCCCAGGCGCAATTCATACAAGCGGGACGCGGAAGTGGGTATGCACCTCTGACAACCATACGCAGGATACGCTCGGCGCTAAGTGGCTTATGCATCAGCAACGGTGGGAGCAGCGGCAACCGTGGGAAGATTACGAGTGGCCCGGCGAAACTTCATAACGCATGGATCAGAAACGCAAAATCTTCAGGACTGACTATGGTGGCGCTGGTCCATTCGCCATACTTGGCGAAGGCATCGGTGATATTGGGCGGGCGCTTAACGGTCTGCACTTTGCAAACGACGGCCAAGTTGTCACTGATCGGGATTTCATCAAGCTGCGCCCGGAGCCACAGTTCAACTGGGGATGGTTCCCGTTTGGGTCGGTTACGGCAGCTACGGAGTCAGGCGTCGGCAAGGTGAGGGTATATCCGGGCTATTTTTCAATCGGCGGTCGGCTGACCGTGGCGCACCTGATGGACGAAGAGGTGATCGATGTAACGGCGACGGGTCATTGCATCTTGCGTGTCCAGAAAGGCAGCCCGACAACCGATCCTACATTTTACTATTCAAGCTCCCTGTCTGCTCCGAACAGCGCGACGTTCTACGAGTGGATGATATTCTCCGCCGACTGGGACGCAGAGACGGAACAGGTCACGATCACGCATCGGGGCATCGGGAACAAAACAGTTTATGCAACGGTCTAACATATTGCTAATGTCGGCGCTAATGTCGGCGCTGTCCTTGCGTGCGTCCGCGCATTCCGTCACCAATGACAAGGGTCACGGATGGCATCATTGGGACATCGAGCAAGGCGAACATTATACCAACACGATGTTTCTCGACATTTACGACGCGATTGTTGAGCGATACGCCGCCGCCGACGTGGCGTTGCCAAACTTGACGCATGCGGTCGGCGCGTGGTCGCCAGCGGTGACCAACTACGTTGTAATCACGTTGACGAATCGCGCTTGCTTCTTTCCTTTCACTCACGAAGGACTGGTCAACATTCCACCCGCGATCAATCCAAACTGGCTTGATGACCGCATTGAAGTAATCGTCCCGTATTACCTGCAATGGTGGAAGGGTGACACGAATGATCAAACCTTCACGACGTATCTGAACACCCTGGACGGCAGCGGATCAAACTATCCGAACGCCTTTCCGGTATGCAACATGGCGGCTGTCATGGACTTCGCCGGCGTCGGATACGTCACGAACCGCACGACGAATGTGTGGGACGTGGTGACGGGCGGCGATACTTACTGGTTACACACGCCGTCATCGACAGGCAACTACACGATGGTCGAAGGACACATGACGACGAATAGCTGGGTGCAATATCCAGGCGAAACTTTCCCGTATCGTCAAGGCACGCGAGACATCCGTTATTTCGGGACGAATAAATCGACAGCGTATTTCAACACGAACAACATGACAACGAATCCGAGCGTCGGGTATTCGGGGCAAAACACATTCAACCTGAGCGGCTCGGTGTATATCGTCACGAATCAAACGCTGGAAGAGAAAACGTGGTCGATAAATATGGGACACTCAGGACCGGTTCTGGATTTGACGCTGGATGATTTATGGTACAGCGTATCCGTCGCCGAATTTGAGGATGACGCAAATTTCGGCACGGTCTTTTCCATCAAGTACGATCAGGAATTGACGCTGTATTCTTCGGCATCTCCCCTTCAACATGCTCCGCCTCCCTCGCCTAATACCTGGCCGTTCACCACGCTGTATGAAATTTACAAAGAACGGTATCTTGTTCTCGATGCGCTTCGATGGACAGCCGCAATCGGTGGATCTGGACAAACGAACTTTCATCGGCAACAGGAGGAAGGTTATTACGCATTCGGAACATCAACGAACGAAACGCCATCCGGCATACTTGCGCCTGGAGCATCTTGCGCGGAAGCACTCGCCGCAGGAGACTCGCGCTGGGGTCTTGACTTTTATTGGGCAGAAGCAGGCCCAGTCGCCATATCGAATTTCTACGACGCCGCTGTGTCATATCAAGCCTTTTGTTTTCTTTTGTATTGCACCCACGACACATATCCCGCCGAACCACGACATTGGATTTTCGACGCGCAAACGTCTGCAAGGACTCCGGGCGCACGTTGGCCCATGCCTAACTTGAGTCAAACGAACGACGAGAGCGAAATCGGGTTTTACGGACAAGCGGAAAGCGAAGCCGCATTAGACGTGTACGTTCCGTTTTATGACAAGTGGAGTCACCTCGACACCAATAACTTACTCCAGACGTTCGATGACATTCAGTCAATCGGCGCAACAGAAAGAGAGCATATGCTTGTCGCGCAGGATTTAATTATCACGGACACGAATCCTGTTTTCGGAAATCCACTCGTCACGACGGCGCAATTGCTGTCGTTTCCCGGCACGGATGTGTGCTTGAATTGGTTCACGGATCAAGAATCCGATACATTCTTTGACGATGTGTATTGCAACTACCACGGAACAACGACGCTAAATGTCGCAGCAATATCAATAGCAAGCGGCAACGCAAAGTCCGTGGCGCGATGGGATCATTCGACAAATGGTTTTCAAATGATTAACAACTAACGGAGAACACGAGATGAAACGACTATTGACATTATTTGCGGTGGCAGGGATCACCCTTGCCGCGTGTGCGTGGACCGCCGCCGCACAGACGCCAACGAAGAATCTACAACTCGACATCGGCAGACCCGACCGAAACTTCCAACTGGAGATTTCACGCGGGTCAACGGAGTACATCAAGGCCAATCTATATGTCAACGGGGTGGCATATCCGACCAATGACCTTGACGGGTATATCTTCTGGACGAGCAACCAGACCGCTGTCGCTGGCACATACATTTACAGCACCAACGTCGCCAATGGGGTCGCGCACTTCCAGGTGAGCACATCCGACTCGCTCGGATTCAGCACGGACTCCAGCGACTACCCGACAACGAACTTCGTAGAGATCGTGTTGACCAATGCGACTCAGAAATTTGTCTGGGACCAGGGCGTATGGATCAATCGTTGGTCGCCGGCGATGGGCAGCGCAAGCGTATCCACGACCACCATCCCGATGATCCTCGGTCATTATTCATTCAGCGGCACGATCCCTGGCGTGAATGTGGACTACACCATGTTCGCGGGTACGTCCACCACGGGTGCGGTGACCAGCGCGGCAGGTGACGCTGGCAACTTTCTCAAGGCAGACGGGACTTGGGCCGCGCCATCTGGCAGCGGAGACATTACGGGCGTCACAGCTGGGACAGGGCTTGAGGGTGGCGGCTTGTCGGGTGGGGTGACGTTGACGGCGACGAACCTGAACACGCGCATGGGTCAGCTTGAGGGACAGACGAACGGGTATCTGACGAGCTACACGGAGAGCGATCCTATCTATGCCGCGTCGAGTAATGCGTGGGTACGCAAAGCAGGTGACGCGATGTCGGGTGGTTTGGATATGGGCAACAACAACCTTGACAACGTGGATGACTTAGATGTTGCGACGTTTTCAAATGACGGTTCCGCATCGGCAGCATCTGTGGGTTTGGACATTTCTGGCGGGCCGCTTCGCATCACGGATGAAAACGACTTTGACATGACCGCCGCTGACGACATCCTGATGGCCGATGGTGGTGAAATTTCGGGCGTCGATACCATCACCTTCATTGACGCGAACAGTATTATGCATATGTTGGGTGGGGACATCTTTATGAGCGGCACGCCTGGGCTGGGCGGCGACATTGACATGGCGGGTGGCTCGATACTGAATCAAGGGGCCGAGTCCATGTACATGACCGACAGCATCGGGTTCACCAACAAGATCAGCATGACGCAAGCGGATGTATGGTTCGTGACGAATGCTCAATCCACGTTTGGCACATCGAACAGGGTTTATCATACGGGCAACCTCAACACGAATAGCTACCTCACCGCAGAGACAGACCCCGTGTGGACGGCGGCAAGCAACACGGCAATCTTTCTTAACGCACAATACCCCAACGCGGTTCTGCTGGACGGAACTCGCCAGTGGACGGGAAACCATAACGCGGGTAACAACAACCTTGTTGCGGTTAATCTACAAGATTCTGCGCTGGTAAACAGCATGGACGGAAACGCGCAGAGCATTACCAATGTGCTTCTCGAGGCAGACGACCTGACCAGCGGAACCGTTCCGAATGCGCGGCTTGATTCAGATCTGCAAGAACTGGCAACCAACAACGGCGAGAACCTTACCAATCTGCAAGTGCTCGTAATCAGCGGCACGACGCTTGTGAGTCAAGTCACGCTCGACCCCGCAGAGTTCACATGGGACGGCACGACGCTTTCGATTGACGATGACAATTCGGGTGGTGGTGCAAGTCTGGTTCCAGCATTCACGAACATGAACCAATCCACGCTGCTGCTGAACGACCTTGCACCCGCCGATGCGGATGTGTTGACCATCGACGTAACCGCAAGCGTCACGACTGCGGTGTGGTCTGCAAGCGCAGGTGGCGGCTCAGGCTTCCCGCTGACTGAAGACGCAGACTTTGACGGGTATGGTGCGAGCAATGTGATCAGCCTTGTCTGGTCAACGAACAGCGCAGCGGTTGCGATGCAGAACAGCAAGCTCGTGCAGTATGTGCAAGGCGGCAGGATGTACTATGTTCTCAACAGCGTCACAAATTATCTTTCTTTCTAGTCTGCTGATTGCCACTGCGGTTGTCGGGCAGGGCGTGATCGGGCGCACGGATACGATTGTATCTGGTGGTCACAGGATAGATGCCAACACTGCTGGCGTGCTGTCCGTGATGCCTAAGTCGCTGCATGATGATCTGGTGCTGTGGCAGATGTTCAGCTACTCAGACAATTCGGATGCTAACTTCTACGACCTGAGTGCGAGCGGAAATGACGGCACTCAGGCGACGGCATCTCAACAGCCCAGTCACCAGACCACGGACGGCGGACACTATGACCTTGACGGGGTGGATGATTATTTCATCTATGCCGATCAAGTAATACCGCTGGGAGCTAAAACGATTGCATTCTGGTTTGACTCTACAACGTCCAGCACGGTTTCCATCTTCGACAACAGCGCATCTAAAACCGCGAATCACGGGACATCAATATATCTCACTTCGGCGGGGTTGATAAAGTTTCTCAGCACTAAAGGGTCTGCTGGGGACTCACGATTTGTCGTGACGGGAACGGGCGACTTGAGCGATGGCAACTGGCATCATGTCGTTGCGGCATGGGACGGCACAACGGACGCAGATATGGCAAAGTTGTATGTAGACGGAGCAGAAGATGATTCCGAGACAGCAGATTCAACAGAATCATCAAGTGCCACATACGATTTATTTATAGGGAAATTCAATACGCCCTACGACAACTTTTATGACGGTCTGCTGGACGACATCCGCATCTACGACCGAGCCTTGACCGCAGCAGAAGTCCTCGCAATCTACAATAACACTAAAGCAACGTATGGATTATAGGAGACACATGAAAACAATACTAACAACGCTACTGATAATGACTTCAACCTGCTTCGGCATCCACGGCATCAAGACGCTGGGCAACACGCGCTGGATTGAGACTGCCACGACAAACGACTGGAGCGTGAGTTGTTACTGGATGGAGCAGTTTGCAGACACATCAGCCGCGACGAACACGCATTGCGTCATCGCGCTACCAGCTTCCAAGTACGCAACCAACGAAGCAGCGATGGAGGTTTTCATCGAGGGGTTGCTGTACGGGCCAGATGCGGTAGATGAGAACACGGTTTCGGAGTGGGACACCGCAATGGACGATGGTGACTTACACATGATCTTGACCGATAATCCGATTGGGTCATTGCATGGACTAGGGCTGGAGGCTCCAGAGGTAGAGTTTCCGTAACCGTAACCAACGAGGTAGCATGGCCCCGAACGGCAAAGAATTCATCAAGAACGAACTCGACGCAAGTATGCAGCGGATGAAGTCGGGCAGCGGAACCTGGCAGGATGGCACGGTCGCCATTGGCCCGCTGGTCGCCCACGCTGAAGTGCAAGATCGGGTCTTAATCCTGTTGCTCGATGAGTTCGACGAGGTGAAGCAGATCATAAAGAGCTTTGTCGAGCAGCGGAAGTTCATGACTTGGATGTGGAAAGGTGTCGCAGGCGTGATAGGCGTCAACGGCGTGCTGGGTTTGATCTTCATGGTGTTGCAAATTCGGAAGGCGATCTAATAAAACAGGGAGGATGAGCATGACGACATGCCCGGTTATGACAAATCGAGACGCACGACCGCTGATCGCGTTGGCGTTGGCTGGACTTCTATTGATGGCATTGGTGTCAGCGGTGCGGGGAGAGGGCGAAGATCAGTCCGCGTTTTTGAGTGCCGACGGCAGCACGTACTACATGATGGCGGATGTCGCTCAAGGATTTGACTGGTCTAACGTCCAGCGGTGGACAGCGGCGCAGAACAATATTGTGATGAAGGGCGTTGTGCTTGTTGGTGCAACGGTTGTCGAGACGGGCAAGTGGGTGCTGAACGTGGGGGCTGCGTCTGTGAAGAACGCAAAGGCTGACCCGCTGGAAGGACTCGCACAGGCTTACCTAGTACTGCGACTGACAGACAATGATCCCGCTGATTGGTTTGATGATGAAGAAAAAGATGTTAAGGCATTCAAAACGCCGCACGATGCAACCGCAACAAGGACGGGCGGCAGCAGGACTGGCGTATCTATTGATAGGCATGGGTGCAGCGTTGAGACTTCATCCAGCACAACGCCGATAACGGTTGACGCGAGCTTCGGTTCGTCGGGTTCATCTGCTTGCGAAGTGACCATTGGAAGCAGTGAAGACGAATGAGATTTGATATAATAATCCGAATTGTCGTGGGAGTGTCTGTGCTGGTGATTCTCGCATGCCTGTCAATGGTTTGTACGTCGTGATCTGGAAAGTCATAATAGGCGGATGGGTTTTAGGGATGCTCGTCTTTCTGGGCTGGCTTGCTACTTCGTGCGCCTTCATACCTATTATCCCGCCCGAAGGAGTTGCGACAACAAGCACAACCAGCACAACGAGCATGAGTTCCACCGCGGGCCAGAGCACGGGCGAGATCCACCTGGATCATGTCGGGGATGACTTCCAGCGATGAGTACCAAGGTTGTCATAATCGATTCGTGGGGCAAGCAGACACTACACGCTGGCTTTAGGGATCATCTGCCGAACGTGAGTTTCAGCGGCGAGGAGTTTCCTGCCTACGACGGCAACCTGTCCCATCCTCACGGCGGATGGTGCGCGTTCCAGTGGCTGTCACAGGTCACGGACGCGGTTGACTGTATCTTTCTAAGGGTGCTTTCATCGACGGGGTCAGGCGGCAATTTCAGGCAATGGATGCTCGATGCGCTCACCGACCTTGGCCTGACGTCTGCTGACTATGTCAATATGTCGTGGGGCGGCGGCTCTGATTATCCAGCGTCGTTTAAAGGCAAGTTTGAAGATGCCGTCAACGGCGCTGGGTGCTTCCTGGCGGCTGGGAATGATGGCATAGAAGAAACCATGCACCCGCAACTTGATCTGGTCGGACTGCCGAACGTGATTGTCGTTGGGTCGGTCAACGAGGCGGGCATACGGTCGGCGTGGAGCAGCACGGGGCCGAAGGATGCTCAGTATGTGGAGTGCGCTTTCTTCGGTCAGGGCATGCTGACGATTGATCCTGTGAGCGGAAACATTCGATCCTGGAACGGCACGAGCGGGGCGAGTCCTAATGCGGGAGGCGCTTGCCATCACCACGGATTCGAGGGTGCAGCGATACCGTCTCAGTTGCGAGCGCACGTTCTGGACGACTGGGACAATGACGGCATCCCCAACGGCATCAACAATATTGACAAGGCGCTGATCGAGTCAGGCGGCTACCATCACGAGGTCGGCTGCGGCGTGGGCGAAGGGTTGCGGCAGGTTGCGCTCAAGGCTACGGGGCGCGGGCTGAGTGTTGCCAGCGCAGGCGCGGGTGCGTTGATGGTGGAACCAAGCTATCACGACTTCAAAAGGATATAAGGCATTCTGATATGTCCAGCCGCAAGGAAAGGCGCAAGCTCAAAGCCAGCCGCAAGATCAGCAAGAGCGTTGAGTCTCTGAACAAGCCAGCGCAGACGCAGAAGCCAGAGCAGATCAGCAACGTGCGTCCAGGCTCCGCGTTCATCAACGCCGCAGAGGGCAAGGGATGGGATCTGCATTGGTTGCGGGTTGAGCGATGGGGGTGGTTCTGGAGCAAGGCGATCTATGAGTTCTCGCTGGTCTATCCCGACGCCCTGACATGGCATGATGGGCTTGGTGGGTACTGGCGACCAGATCAGCTTGAGTCCGAGACTGACCTCGGCAGCATCCCGCCCCCGCTGCGCGGAATCATCAGTCACGACCGCTTCATCATCCCGTTCTGCTTCCATGATTCAGCCTGGAAGCACGGCGGCTTGTGGTGGGCAACATCCATCGAAGGCCCATACCAATTCGTGGCGATGTCCACCAGCACGGCGAACGATATGCTGATGATGTGGATCTATGACAGGGGCGGGCGATTTGTGCGATATCCGATTCGGGTGGGCGTCTGGATTGGGCGGCTGTTGCGCGGCAAGACGTGATTCGCAGTAATGCGATAGCATAGACGCCCGCAATGGTGGCCAGAATCGCCTGACGGGTGCTTGCCCTTGCGCTAGTACATCCCTTTTCCCGACGCCCTGAGCGCGATCCTACGGCTTCCAGCCTTTGACGTTTGCATCCCTGCAAAAGCGCACTTGCATCTTTTAGAATCTGCAACGGATTCGGGCTGATCCAGCCTGCGCTGCTTACAATTACCTACCGATTGGCGGGCGTTTTGTGTTTCTGCTGCGGCATTGCAGCACTTGGCACATCGATTGCTTATAAATATACCATGAGCAACACAGACACACAAACAGGAGACAGCACGATGAGCAACGAAATCACAAAGAAGATGAGCGACAGAGGATTCCGCCTTGAGCAGAATGAGTCCGGCAGCGGATATGTACGGGACAACGGCAACGGCACAGAAACTGTTGTGGTATCCAGCGACAACACAGCACCGACAAACATGCACACCGAGGTTTGGGTGAAGGTGTACGACATAGCCAACAGCGAGCCGACTCACGAGACGTGCTACGTCAATCTGTGGGAGGTTATATAACCGAGGTTCGCAACCTTCAAGCAGGGCATCACGGTGCTCTGCCTGATAGTTACGAAGCACGACAGACACACAAACAGGAGGCGGGATGACAAGTGTAGAAAGTAGAGTCGCTCACCATTCGGCAGGGGTGCTGATTATCCGAAGGATTCTTGATTTGTGGACGGCGTGTGGCAAGCTGGATGCGTGGGGTGGAAATAACACGGTAGGGTGGCATTCCCCCAAGGGCCGCGCCTTCAATGTAGGGGCCGAACGTATCTGCGATGAGTTCCGCTTGGACAATGCCATGTGGCATGAGTTCTGCCGCCAAGCCCACCCATTATTCAAAGCCTAGCACCCAATCACAACAGACACACAAACAGGAGAGGGCATGATGAAGATCGAAGTTAAAAACGTAAAGATGCACCGTGACATGAGCGAAGAAACAGAATGCTTTTCTTGCACGATATATGTTGACGGCAAGAAGGCTGGCGAAGCATCCAATCGTGGCGGCGGCGGTTGCAATGAATATCACTTCGCAGATCGAAAAGTAGAGCAGTCCGTGCATGATTACATTGACACGTTGCCCGAAATTCCGTTGCCAGCAGATGCGGAAGATTGGGCTAAGTCGATCTATCCCATGAAACAGGATCTCGACTGGTTCGTTGGGGAATTGGTTCAAGATGCGGAAGCAGACAAGCGACTGCGTAGACTGGCGAAGAAAAAGACGCTGTTCCGCATTGAGGGCGAGACTTACGCATACGGCGAATGGCTCATTTTAAACCACCCTTATGAGGATGGCGTGGGTGAATGGCTGAAGGACAAGTATGCTGGCAAGCAAGTTGAAATCTATGGCGTGACTGCTTAGATCGCAACGCAACAGACACAAGCAGAACAGACACAAAAACAGGAGGAACAATGAACGACACCTATCAAGACCCTGCCACGGTTGCGCTGTGTCAGGGATGCGCCGGCGACGGTTGCATGGAATGCCAAGGCAGCGGGTTCTTCATAGTCGATGACGGGGTGCTGCATATCCCGTGGATCGGCTGGCAGGACGACACGGGCTTGACGCACAAGCAGGTGACGTGTGCGCTGATCGATCAGGCCATGGAGGCGGACGACAAGATCGCTTCGCCGTTCACGCTTGAGGGAAGGGCGGCTGCATTATGACCATCCTGCCCGATATGCAAACAGGCACTAAGCTGGTCAGCAAGTCTGGTGTTCGCGCATCCATCCATCGAGTGCGGCGACCCAGGCGGGACACAGGATTCGATGAGCCAATCTACCGATTGGTATTTGAAAGGTCTGGTGTCATGGGTGACACAGAATGGACAAAGGAAGAACTCCAGACGTCGGGAGCCGTAATAGAAAAGGGAGACACGAGATGTTAGAGCATGAATTACTTCACGATTTGATGGTGGGATGGGCGATCAGCCTGATCGGGCTGGCGGTTGCAACGGTGCTGATGCTGGCGCTGGTCGTTGTCGAGTGCCGGAACAGGCGAGGTAACAGGATCAACCATCGAGCAAGGCGGAATAAAGACACGGGCCTTGCGCGCGCGCTGTTGGAATCGGGAGTGATGCAATGAAATATGACACGCAGTATTACTTCGACGTGATCGATCAGCGCATCCAGCCCGACTCGTGCGGCACAGGTTGCCAGCGACTGCTCGCATTCCTTGATGCAGGGAACACGATCAATCCGCTCGTATCGTGGCGGGAGTTGGGCATCTACCGACTCGCCGCACGGGTGCACGATCTGAAGCGTGACGGGTGGGAGATACACAGCAGGATGAAAAGCGAACAGAATCGCTTCGGCGAGAAGATCCAGGTGGCTGAGTACTGGATCGGAAGGCGCGGAGGACCACACAATGATAACGGATGATCTAGACAGTCGCTGCGGTCAGGCGTTGATCGGACTGTGCAAGGCAGTCATGGGGCTATCGGACGCTCTGGAGCAGATCGAGGCGATGCAGGCAAAGATCGACAAGCAGATAATCAAGGCGCGTCCCGCAATCGAGAGATCGGTGCGGGCGGGACTCGCGGCAAGTGAAAACAGAGGGAGGGAATAATGGCAGCAAAGAAAGACGAGAAGACGAGCGGGGCCGACATCGTGGCATCCGCACCAGATACGACACCGACAAGCCTCATGCACTTGGCAGTAGATCGCGGCCTCGATGCAGACCAGCTTGAGAAGATCATGGCAGTGTGGGAACGTGATCAAGCCAACGTGGCTCGCAATCAGTTTTATGCCAGCATGTGCAAAGTCCAGGAAGACATTCGACCAGTCGTGCGGGATGCTAACAATCAGCAGACGCGCTCGATGTATGCAAGGCTTGAGACAGTCCACAAGGCCATCTCGCCCATCTACACGGCTCGCGGGTTCTCTGTATCGCACGACGAGGACGATTCACCGCAGGAGGGCATGACGCGGTATGTCGCCATCGTGAGACATCGCGATGGTCACATGGAGACGTTCCATCTTGATCTGCCTCTGGATGATGCAGGAATCAAGGGCAGCGTGAACAAGACGGGCGTACACGCGAAGGCGAGTAGCTCAAGCTACGCACGACGGATTCTCGAAACGCGGATCTTTAATGTCGTGTTTGACAACGAGGACGACGACGGCAATGCGGCAGGTGATCGGACCATCAGCGCAGATGATGTGAAGATCATATCGCTCGCTCTCAAGGACTGCCCGCCAGGAACGGACTTCAAGGTTCTGAAGTTTGCCGGCGTTGACACAGTGCCTGATATCCCTGCGAAAAAGCTGTTTGCAATCCTGAAGAAATTGAACGCAACCGCAACTACTGCGGATCATGGGCAGGGACCGACCAACGAGGATCTGGACAACCAGAGTCAGGAGTCGCTGCCAATATGATCGTCGAAAAGTGTCTCCAGAGATCAGCGGAGTGGCTCAAGATCAGGTGCGGCAAGCCCACGGCGAGCAACTTCAAGAACATCGTGACCTCAACGGGCAAACCCGCATCATCGACCGTCCGCGCAGGATACCGCAACACGCTTGTCGCAGAGCGCATGACGGGACTGACCCAGGGTGAGGGATACGTCAGCCCAGCGATGGAACGAGGAACCCTGCTCGAAAGCGAGGCCCGCAGGTGGTTTGCGTTTGAGGCTGACGAGTCGGTCACGGAAGTGGGCTTCGTCTGGAAGGACAAGAGCAAGCTATTCGGATGCAGTCCTGACGGGATCACCACCACGGGAGGCATCGAGATCAAGTGCCTGGAGCAGAAGGGTCACGTCGCGGCCCTGTTGCGGGGCAAGCCGCCCGCCGATCACATGGTGCAGATACAAGCGTGTATGTGGATCACGGAGCGCAGCCACTGGCGCTTCGTGCTATGGACTGACGTTGCCGGTCTGCCGAATGTGATCTGGCGCATCGAGCCTGACGAGGTGATGTTCGCAGCATTCGATGAACAGTTGCCGAAGTTCTGCGCGGAGGTTGCGGATGCCGTCAAGCAGGTAAAGTCGATGGGTTGAAAGATTAGGTGCAGCGTCTTTTATTTAGTGCTTGACGCGGCGCATTGATGGTATATGGTTCCGCCAGACACAAATTATGAAAGCAGCAAAGACATATGAGTACGATCCGGGAACATAGAAAGCGCGAAGTCTGTTTGGGTTTTGTCTTGCCGCCTCCTGGCGGTTTGCCTTCTGCCCAGTGTCGGCAGGCTTCGCGCTCTCTGTATTTTGGAGCCATCCTATGAGCAACTCATGGTATCCACGGTATCCTGGCGACTACGGTCGGGACACCGGCCACCTATCAATGATTGAACACGGAGCATACACGCTGCTTCTGGATCACCATTACAGCACGCAAAAACCGCTGCCAGCAAACGACAAGCAATTGCTTCGTATTTGCTCTGCGGTTGCTCCCGATGAACAGGCAGCAGTGATGTCGGTCATAAACGAGTTTTTTGTCATGCGGAAGGGCGGATGGATCAACCCAAGGGCATGGGGCGAAATATCTAAGCAGTTGGAACTCAGTAAGAAGCGGTCGGAAGCGGGCCGTCTGGGAGGGCAAGCAAGTGCTCAAGCAAGTGCTGCACCAATTGCCGACACAACCACAACCACAACCACAACCACAACCAAAGAACCACATCCAGAACCAAAGAAAGAGGACGGCAAGCCGCCGAAGCGTTTCAAAAAACCGAAAGCAGATGAGGTGTTTGAGTACGCAAAGAGCATCGGCTTTGCAGTGGATGGTCAATCGTTCTGCGACTTCTATCAATCGAAAGGATGGACGGTCGGGAAGTCTGCGATGAAGGACTGGAAGGCTGCGGTGCGTACTTGGAAGTCACGGGAGAATGGGCAGGGCAAATCGAAAGCGCCAGTGCGCTTCAAGCTGGGTGGTAAGTAATGAACGCTGAGAACAAGATCATTCGCCAGCAGTATTTCGACAAGATATGTCCTGCGCTATACCGTGACACGGACGTCAAGCGTCTGCCGGCAGCGCAGTACAAGCAGATCATGGACTGGTCAGGCGAAAGCGGGCGTGGACTGTACTTGCTAGGCCCATCAGGAACGGGAAAGACGCGCTGCATGTGGAAGCTGATCGAGCGCATCACGATGACAACCTGGATCAACGTGCGCGTGTTCGATTCCCTGAAGTGGCAGGTGGAAGTCTCGCGGGCATTCGGTCAACCGGAGTACACAGAAGAATGGCTCGACAAGGTATCAGACGCTCCGATCCTGTTCATCGATGACATGTTCAAGGGCAAGATGACCGACGCACAATCGCACGCAGCGCATGGGGTACTGGAGAGGCGCAGCGCACACAGGCGTCCGACGTTCTGCACGTCGAATGTCGATGGCGACAACCTATCGAGCAGGGTCATTGAACCGACAACGGCTGAATCAATACTGCGGCGCATCACGGAGTTCTGCGATGTGGTGGAGTTTAGCGCATGAAGAAAACTCCCTTCAGGCGCAGATCACCAGCGAAGAACTTCAACGCGAAGCCCGTCTATGACATCGCAAATCAGCGATACCATGCGAGCAAGGCAGAGGCGCGGGGCTGGGGATACCTTGAGCTGCGGGAGCGCGTCGGGGAGATCTCAAACCTTGAGCATCAGCCAAGGGTCATACTCGTCGAGCGGCGCGGCAAGGCTCCCGAAATAAGCTGGCGCACGGATGCTGCATTCGATGAGGACGGGCGGCGGACGTGGTGGGACGTTAAACCGAGGCCATTCACGCCACGAGAAGTCCTGCTGATAAAACTCTGGCAGCACAACGGGCCTGGACTGCTGCTGATCGTTGAGGAGCGGAAGAAGGCATGGGTGGAAAAGAGACGGATCATGCCGGCAGCATAGCGATGAGCGCATATTACAACGAGTTCGACCCGAAGGCTGCACAATGGTGCAGGGAGTTAATCAAGGACGGCTTGATAGCCGATGGTGAAGTGGATGAAAGGAGCATAGAAGATGTCAAACCAAGCGACCTCGACGGATTTACGCAATGTCACTTTTTTAGCGGGATCTCAGGATGGTCTTACGCACTCCGACTGGCTGGTATGCCCGACGACAGGGAAGTGTGGACAGGATCGTGTCCTTGCCAGCCATTCAGTGTTGCCGGAAAGGGTGAAGGAACTTCAGATGAGCGCCACCTCTGGCCCGCTTTTCGGTGGCTCATCGCCCAGTGCAGACCTGCAACAATCTTTGGCGAGCAAGTTGCGAGTGCTGATGGACGTGAATGGCTCGCCGGAGTACACCATGATTTGGAAGCAATGGGATATGTTTGCGGGGTTGCAGATCTGTGCGCTGCGAGCATCGGCACGCCGAACATCAGGCAGCGATTGTGGTGGGTGGCCCACGGTGAGCGCGAACGAGGACGCAGCGGGGACGCTGAACGGGGAGATGCAGTTCATGTTGAGCCATGCAGCCCTGACTGCAAACCCGACGGCGATCCGAAAGCAGTTGACTACACCCGAACAGTCTGGTGGCCCTGTCGAGACGGAAAAGCAAGGCGAGTTCCTGCCAGATGGAGCGCAGACGGCGGGGTGGCAGACTCCAGACGCATACAACGACCCGAAGTCGGGCGGGAGCAAGCCCGGTCAGGATTCATACGGGAAGAGTCACAAGCAACTTCACCTGCATCACCAAGCGGAGACGGCGGGCTACCCGACGGCACGGTGCCAGAACACGAGGGAGACGAAACCGCGGCAGGACGAGGACGGCAACTGGACCGACCGCGGGAATCTGGAGGAGACTACAGAAGTATTCCGGCTACCCAACATGGCCGGCTGGAAGTTGAACCCAGCGTTCAGCGGGTGGCTGATGGGATACCCGAAGGCGTGGATGGAGGCGGGCTTGCGTGCGATGCAGAACTGTTCCCGCTCGCGGAAGGCGTCAAAGGGCGTGTCGGATTGCTCAAAGGCTACGGAAACGCAATCAACCCGCAAGTCGCGGCGGTCTTCATAGAGGCGGCAATGGAATGAACAACCAGATGACGTTCCTGGCGCGTAACGCGGGGTTCACCGTAAAGAACCCACGCAAGGCGTGGGCCACGCGCAAGGCCATGAACAAGCACCGCAAGTCACATCCAAACTGCGAGTATTGCGGACGCAGCCCGATTCATGTGCATCATATTGCGCCAGTCAGGGTGTCGCCAGAACTGGCAGCAGATCCTGAAAACTTCATCAGCCTATGCGGGAAGCGATGCCATATCACTATCGGTCACGCGGGGAACTGGCGGCATCATGTATGGAACGTCGGGCTGATATGCGACGCGGTAAGAATAAACAAGTAGGGATGAGAGATGGGTAGGACATATCCATATAGCTGTAGCGACGGGATGTGCGGGGCAGAGGACTGCAACACTTGCAGACCCCGCAACGAGGACTACCTCGAATGGGAGCAAGGCCAAGACGAGGCCGATGAACATAGGGCAGATGAGGAAAGGGACAGGCGCAAGGATGAATCAGGCAGGGATGCCGCAACGCCGAAACGAGGTGAAACATGAGCATGGACTTCGATGGGCTCGAGCGTGATCAGGAAGCGCGGTCGGGTGCAGTGCCGCACGTTTCCTGGCCTCGGCCAAGGAAGCCGCTTATTGCGCCTGTCATTGCCGTGGATGCACTCATGCTTTATTGGGACAACACCGAGCCAGACGAGCTGCTGAGGCGCGTATATACCGATCCAGCGCCATCCTATCTGTATGAGAAGATGGAGATATGGAAGATATGGAAGCAGGGACTGACACGCTTCTGGGGTCAGATCGACAACGCGCATCGTGCGAAACTGATGGACGCTGCGTGGGCGAAGTACGGAGAACAGGCTACAAAACGAGGTGATCGTTATGAGTAAAGCACTGACGAAGCTGGAAACGGGTAAGCTGTCGGGAGTTGGAGTCAGTGATTGAGCGCGGGCTGCCAACATTTACGGAGGTTGGCGACGCTCTGATGGGGATCAGGGACGGCAAGCTCTATCGGCAGACCCACGGCACGTTTGAGAACTACTGCCGGGAGCGGTGGGGGTTCAGCAAGAGACACGCGAACAGGCTGGTCGGCGCAGCGGGAGTGCTTGGTGTTTTGGGACCAATTGGCCCCGCCTTGTCGGGCGAGAGCCATGCGCGGGAACTCGTGCCTCTGCTCAATACCCCTGACGTTATGCGCGAAGTGGTGGAAAGCGTGGCAGAACAGGGAAGGCGCAACGGCAAGCCTGTCACCGCTGCTGACCTGCGGGACGCCGTCAGAAGCAAGATCAATGGCATGGCGTCAGAAGCTAATTCCGACATGGATGAAGCAACGGAGCACTGGACGCCAGAAATGCGGCAAGCAGTGAACCCTGAGAGACTGAGGCAGCAAGGGGAAGTGTCCAGGCTGATTAGGGATATATGCAAACTGCCCGACCCAGTGGAGTTTGGGTTGGATAACTGGCATCAGTTCTCTGATGGGTTTGGGGAAGAAGTGGAGGTGGCGATGGAGTGGCTTAAATCATTTATGGAAACAAAAGAAAGGACAGAGGCATGAAGGAATTAAAAGAAGCGGTGCGGGATGCTTGGAATGACGCAATAGACACGAACGCAGAGATTGTATTGCCGGAGCTGGCAGGGGCGATCATTGATAAGAACCGCGAATCTCTGGTTGAGTGGAGCAGGCAGTTGGCGTTTAGGTCGATTCTCGACATGCTTAAATCAATGGCGAAGACCACGGTAGACGATAGCGGTCAAATGGAGTTGTTCGGGTTTCCTGCTGTGATCGCTATACCGACAAGCGAGAACCAGGACTATGTGTATCTGAAATCCACAGCCGCACGTTTCGAGCAACTGAAGGCCGGGTGCTTCGTCCGAGAGAATAACGTACAAAAGGCGCAGGCTGCGCTGGACTTGTATCACAGGGCGCTAGAGTTAGTGGAGCCGATCATGGACGGCACAGACATGACATTGATGCAGGCAGTGGAGAAAGGGTCGCAAGAGGGCAATCATGCCAAGCTATAATAAAGTGATAATCATGGGCAACGTGACCCGCGATCCAGACCTGAAGCGCCTGGACAGCGGCACATCGGTATGCGACATCGGCGTCGCAATCAATGAGAGCTGGAAGGACAAGGAAGGCAACCCACGCGAGCAGACTACATTCGTTGACGTAGTAGCATGGGCGCGGCAGGCAGAGACGTGCGCGGAGTACTTGCGCAAGGGTTCGCCGGTGCTGATCGACGGTCGCCTGCAACTGGATGAGTGGGAGAAGGACGGCGAGAAGCGCAGCAAGATGCGTGTGCGTGCTGATCGTGTGCAGTTCCTGGGCGGCAAGTCGAGCGACAATGGACATGCCAAGGACGAATCAGGCAAGGACAGTGGCGTTGATGAGATGCCATTCTGATGGTTTTAGTCGAATATATTTAGCATTTAAGCGGGCTATGTCTAAAAAATTAGACACTTCGGCGATGTTAAAGGAAAAAACACACAAACAGAGGGGAGACACGCAATGAGCAAAGAGGCACTAAAAGAAGCGGCAAAGAAGCGACAGAACGGACAGTGCGGCTTATCGGGCGAGGAGTTGGCCGACGATGTGCAACTGATGGACACGCACAGGAAAAAGCCGAAGGCGAAGGGCGGGAAGTACGAGGGTGACAACTTCACAGCAGTTGATCCCGTTGCCCACCAGGAGGAGCACGGGACGAGACGCGAACGCCCGGAGACGCTGGAAGAACTCAAGGCCATTGTCGATGACCGCAATCAGGTCATGGGTGCGATGCAGCAATCAAACAACCGACTGCTTGCCGCTGACCGCAATGTGGATGTGATGCTGCCGGAGACGCGGGCATTCCTCACGGCGAACGTGGATAACATCCAGGCGCTACTCGTGGAGCGTTCAAAGTGGCTTGATAAAGCAACAAAGCACTTCGCTAAGAGTGACCCTCTATGCGCTGCGGCGATGGGTGTGGGTTGCATTGGTCCTGTGACGGTGGCATATTGCCGCGTGTATATCGACGCAGAGAAGGCTCGTCACGCATCATCGGTGTGGAAGTATGCGGGGCTGCATTGCGCCAGCCATGAGCGATACACGAAGGGCGAAGCCAGCGGGGGGAACAAGCGACTCAGGACGGCGCTCTACAACATGGCAGAGTCGCAGATCAAGGGTCGCGGGCCCTATCGCTATGTGTACGACGCGGCGAAAGAGAACAGGGCGCAATCCGAAACGGTAGTCAAGAGCAGGAATACTCAGGGAAAGCTGGTCGATGTTGCCTGGGGTGAGTCTAAGCCCTGCCATCGCCACGGTCACGGCATACGGATGATGATGAAGCACTTCCTCGCTGACTGGTGGTATGTGGCGCGGGACGTTGCAGGGTTGGATACATCGCCATGCTATGCTGAATCGGTACTGAAGAACGGGCATCGGACGGTGATGCCGAAGGAGAGGGGATGGATCTGGTAAGCCAGTAATCGCAAGACACCCATTGTCTGGAAGCGAGCCAATCCTTGGAAGACACCCACGCTATGGAAGCGAGCCAGTAACTGTAAGACGCCCAGAAGCCAGAAGCGAGCCAGTAATCGTAAGACACCCAATGCTTGGAAGCGAGCCAAATCTTAAAAGACACCCACTGGGCAAAAGCGAGCCAACAGGATGAAGACACCCATCAGCCGAAAGCGAGACCAATGCTGAAAAGACACCCATAAAGTGGAAGCGAGCCAATCGCAGAAAATATCGCACTAGGTTCTTTTGGGCGGATTGGGC
>Ga0208030_1000817_pt1 | contig 20082 bp, 15 predicted proteins | sample MalvirDeepMed_M9_FD_184246 | JGI IMG/M metagenome (GOLD analysis project Ga0208030, IMG submission 184246) | Marine viral communities from the Global Malaspina Expedition - Malaspina viral metaG DeepMed_M9 (SPAdes) (version 2) | ecosystem: Environmental > Aquatic > Marine > Oceanic | place...
CGCTTGAACTTAAATCAATAGAGAGACGCTAAACATGTAGACCTCAAGGCTGAGTACTGGCGGACGCGGGTTCAATTCCCGCCGTCTCCACCAACCAAGAGTTTCAAGAGGTCCATCGAGATCCGCTGAAACGCCCCAAGGCCCCGGAAACGGGGCTTTTTTATGCCTGTCACATCCATATTGATCCATTGGCATCCACGCTCACTTGTGGGTAACATTGTGGGTAACAGCACTTTTCCAGAAGTCGTTACCCACAAATCGGACAATCATGGCCCGCCAACTTAATAAACTCTCCGCTAACGAAGTAAAAAATGCCAAAGGTTCCGGGAAGATACGGAAGCTGGCAGACGGTGGCGGCCTGACACTGATCATCAGAGGCGAGTCCAAGTATTGGTGGCTGCGGTACCGTTTTGCGGGTAACGAGAAGACGCTGTCGCTGGGCAGTTACCCACAAGTCACTCTCGCCGATGCTCGTCGAGCTCGCGATGAAGCCAGAGCACTACTCCAGCAAAACATTGACCCCAGCGCTAACCGACAGCGGGAGTCCACACAGCGGATGTCGGATGGCGAGAATACCTTTCGCACCCTCTGTGAGGACTGGTACAAGCAGAAGCACTCCGTTGAAGTGACGGAGGCGCATGCAGTCCGGAACTGGAGAAGACTGGAAATCTACACTTTTCCTCTGCTGGCCGGACGCCCTATCCGCTCCATTCAGCCAGTGGATGTCCTGCAAGTCCTGGATGCCATTGTCAAAAAAGGCAACACAGAGACCGCTCACCGGGTCAAAACCCTTATCAGCCTGGTGTTCCGGTACGCAGTTGCAACATCGAGGGTCGACTCCGACGTTACCCGCGATCTGACCGGCTACTTACCCAACACACAAGTGAAACACCAGCACGCGCTGGTTCGGCCCGATGAAGTTTCCCAGTTGCTTAAAGATATTCATGCCTACCAGGGCCACTTTGCAACGTCAGCCGCCTTGAGGCTCTCGCCGCTGGTGTTTACGCGCCCCGGCGACACCAGACAGATGCTTTGGGAACAGATCGATTTCGACAAGGCTCAGTGGGAGCTACCCACCACAAAGAACGGCGCGCCATTGATTGTGCCCCTGTCGCATCAGGCAGTTGCCATCCTTAAGGAAGTAGAACCAGTTACCCAGCAACGGAGCCGGTATGTATTCCCAAATGCCCGGGATGCGAAACGCCCCATGAGCAACGTGGCGATCAAAGCAGCATTGGATCGGATGGGATACGGAGGCAAGATGACGGCTCACGGCTTCCGGGCTATGGCCCGGACTCTACTGCAGGAAGAACTCAAGTACCCCGTCGACCTGATCGAAATGCAATTAGCCCACCGTGTTGCGGACATGCACGGTCGCGCCTATAACAGGACAGAGTTCATCGATGATCGCAAAGAGATGATGCAAGCTTGGGCAGATTACCTAGACGATCTCAAGCACCCGCCTGATTCCACCCATTAATTGACATCGTGAGCCCGAAAAGATGAGCAACCCAGCGAATCCAGACAAATACCCGCAACGAGTTAACATTCCTAAGCCAACACCCCCGACGAAGAGCGATCAGGTAAGGGCAATTGTCGAACTCACATTGTCCGTCATGCAGAAACGCTTGCATAAAAACGGAAATGTTTACCTCGTAGATACTGAAACCAGAGAGGTCTTCTTCATCGACGAGGAGACAATTTTTAATAAGATTACAGACGTAGCATTCTCCAGTTACGATATCGTTATTAGTAACTCAGCGATAGAAACAGCGAAACGTATCCTCAAAGCTGAAACTAAGGCTATTCCAAGCAAGATAAGTATTAGAGTTGGTATAGGGCAGCACTCTTATTTTTTGGATCTAGCTGACGGAACAAATTTCATTCGATATTCATCAGATGGAGCTGAACAATTTCTTCTTGATCCCCAGTCTAAGCACCTCATAGATGTTGACTTTTTACGACCACCCAACCTTTCCAGCATCGACGCAAGAATTCGCCATGATTCAGGTGTACCTGGGGCCTTGCTGTCGAACCCTGATGAAAAAGAATTTCCTTACCTGCTATCAAAAAAATCGCCTCATCTAACTTATATATTAGGCCTGACCAACATTCCCGAAACATACTACAGCACCGTGATAACTTGGATGGTTTGCACACTTTTTCCGGAGAGAGACCAAACAATTCTGGAAATAACCGGTGCAGAAGACTCTGGAAAAAGCACCGCAGCCTGGATTATTAAAAGCTTGATAGATCCGACTGACAAAAAATTAAACGAAGCACCAAACTCGTTAAAAGAATTACTTTCCCTCGCTCAAAACAATTACATAATTGCAATAGATAATGCAGACGACATTTCAGACCCTTTGCAAAAGCATATTTACGAGCTATTAAACAATGGAATAAATAACCAGATCAACCACGGAAACTCAGGACATAAATGGACCATCAATCTAAGAAATCCGGTTATTGCTGCCAGTACGTCCTCAATACTTTCAAATCCACTTCTTATTAAAAAAGGAATATCTCTTGACCTTCCAACACTAGATGAAAAAACCTTGAATGAAAATTTAAATCAGCTATTTCAAGAAACCAGATATCAGGCCTTACTTGAATTGGTAAATATTGCAGCTGGCACACTTAACAAGCCAAGATCACCATCACTTACAATTAATGACGAAATATATTTTGACAATCTTGCATTAACGGGAGTAATGGTCTGCAAATATTTTAATGCCAATATTAGCTCATTTGCAGAAACACTTAGTGAGTTAAGAAGCGAAACCAACGAAAACATCATAGATGAATCTGTTGTTGCCAGATCTCTTCTCTTATGGGCAGCTGAGAACCCCAAATATAAAGAAAATAAGCCGTTAAGTGATTGGCAAAAAGATCTCTTCAAAAACCTTCCAGAAGAAGACCGTAATGACTGGCCGAAAAGCACGCGGAAATTTGGCGCTGAATTAAAGAAAGTTGCCCCTAGGCTTAAGAAAAAAGGAGTCTCTTGCAAATCATTAGGAAAGCAAGGATCGAACGTTGTTTGGGAGATCCGAGTCACCGAGACCACTCAACTCTCTGACGACATTGACGACGTTTAAGACATCTTTTTTTCAAATTTAATGTATTGGTATTAATCCAAGCCCCGAAAATAGGCCTGTTGAGGCCCTGAAATCATCTCGAATTGGCGAGACCGCTGCACGCCTACCCTCACTCGCTCACCCAACCACGCCAATAATTGTTGCTGCCTGAACTGAACGCATGGCGAGGTAAATGACTACCGATCAGTGCTCCAAGCTATAAAATCGAGCAGGCCACCAAGTCCGGCTCCAACCGCAATGGCTTGTATAACAGCGAGACCAATATTTAAATCTTCCTCCATAGATACACTGGCATCTATTATTGTTTACACAGTCGCCAGATCCTTTGAACGCATACGCTTTGGAGGAGAAAATGAGAGTACTTAGACTTAAGGACGTAATTGAGAAGACCGGCCTAGCCCGTTCGACTATTTATAAGTACGTTGACGCGGGCACTTTCCCCAAACCCATCCCTCTTGGAGGCCGATCGGTAGGCTGGGTTGATGCCGAGGTACACAGGTGGATTACAGAAAGAATTGAAAACCGCGACATCCAAAACCACCCGATGAACCGTAATTCCGTTGCTTGATTGACCCCCTCTCGAATAATTCGCGACTATCCAAACAAACCTTGATATTGATGCAGAGTAATGCTGCTCTGAATCTCTCATGATCGCTCGATCAATATTAAGCCAATATTCGGAGCCCATCGACAAAAAAGATGTAGGTTTTAATAGTATTTATTTGCCAGAATCATACCAATCAAATAGACAGACTAACTAATACAGAATCAATGCAAAGATATATCTCTACCAGAATAGATATCCTAGAGATCTTTATTCCTATTGATTATTCTTGAAGGATAAAACCATGTCTAATATTCCATATCTTGAAAGACACCACCAAGATCCTAATCTACTTATATACTACGGACGTGAATACAATGGAATGCCAATAATTTGGCAAAGAGGCCCGTATATTTATAACTACCTCCAAAGAATTGATGAAACCATCCGAGAAGCATTAAACGAACATAAGACCATAATGGCCGTCAGGGTTGAGCTAAGACTTCCCACACAGTTTGACTGGATGAGGCATTCAGGAAGACCCGTCTTCAGCCGCTTTATCGCTTCACTGAAAGCAAAGATCAAGGCACGTAAAGATAGAACTGAAAGAAGCGGCAGCCGGTTCCACGCCACAAACGTGCATTATGTGTGGGTTCGAGAGTTTGGAGAAGAAGGCAAGCCTCACTACCATTGCGTGCTGTTTTTCAACAAACAGACCTTCAGAAACCTCGGCGAGTACAACCCTCAATCTAACAGCCTCTTCAGCATGATTGATAACGCTTGGCACAGCGCTCTCGGGCTCGAACAAGGGCTCGCTGATGGGCTTGTGAGCTTTCCTAGCAGAAAGGATTCTTCTAGCCCTATCTACTGGATTCGAAGAGGCGAGGATTACAGCGAACTCTTCTATCGAGTCAGTTACTTTGCAAAGCTCGCTACCAAACGTTTTGGGTTGAACAGCCACAACTTCGGCACGAGCAGGACTCCTGGCAACTGAATAGACCTTAACTCTCGGCCCCTTCGCGCGCCCCCCCGTTTTGCCTACAAGAGTTACACCCATGAAAAACAAACCAAACCAACCGCTAACGGCTGCGGAGGTCGCGGCGTATTTCGACGGAAGTGAAGCCACAGACTACCAAGCAAGGATGATTCGCGAGTGCGGGCAAAGAGTGAAAACGTATCCGTTTGAGCGTGTCGTGACCAATCCATACTTGCTTACCTGTCATCACCGATTCTGCCCCAATTGCCAAAGACGGCGTGCTCGCAAATGGGCATCGGCGCTAAGGTCGGTGATTGACAGGGAGTCCGCGCCCGCCTCAATGACCGACCTCAGGCGTGCCCCTAACTGGATTGCCATCAGATTACCAGGCGTGCCATGCAATGCGTCAGATTTCCAAAATCAGCTCGGGACGCTGATAGAGCACCTATCTATCGCCCGTGGCCAGCCGTTCTGGCGTTACAATGTCAAAACGGCGCTGCGGCTCCTGAAAGTCGAGATCAATCAAACAACAGACCGGGGGCTCCAGATCACACCAACATTCACATGTCTCGTGCGCGTCTCACGAGATCTGCTCAACGCACAATTCCAAGGGCGGCTGATTCAGCGGGTTCAAAGGGACTGGATTCAGCCGACAGATCCTAATAGCTGGCCCGGCACACATTCTTTCATCATCCCTACGGCGACAGCACGAGAGCGGGATATCCTACAAAACAAGGTCTCAGAGATGATCGAGAACCACTACCCCCTAACGAGTAGGCAGGCCTTCCTGGCCATCAATGAGCAATTGAAGGGCGTGAAGACAGTAGCCATGCATGGACCTGAAGGGACGCCATTCCGGCTCCCCTACATTTCGCAGGCTGACGATCTTCGCTATGAGCAGGAGTACTCCGTTTCCAGGATTGGTGAGGACCTACCGGAATCCATGAGCGGAAACCGAGGCCTTGAGCTGCTGCCATGGAATTTGAAGGCGGAACTCAAGGCGCGGTAACTTCGACCCTCACCGCCGGTTAAAGATTACGGACGACCCACGCCAATTCTCGGACCGCTCTTTTACTGCTTGGGCTCGTCGGAACAACTACGAAGCCCCTTCTACCAGGGGCAATTAACTTCCCGTGTTTCTTACCACGCTTGAAGCCCCACCCCTCTCGAACCAACTGTCGTGCATATTTGTTAACGTCCTTATCCGAGGAATACTTCATGCAGCACCCTCACCGTTGCCAGGGTATCGGGAGCTGAACTTCTCGACATCGAAGTTGACCTGGCTGAATGCCTTTTCAGCACCAACCTCGAGGATAGGCTGGCTGTACTGATACCCCGCTGAGCATGGCGAGTTCTGGAAAAAACGCCCCTGAGGATCAACCATGATGTACGACTCCTGCATGTCCTGGTTGTCCTCAACCACCGCAACTGATCGATAGGCCGAGTGACGCACCACAAATGCCCGGAACTGGACGTCCGTCACGCTAGTCGATTGATCAATAACCGGCAGCGCCCTGAGAATTTTCCATTTCTCGGGCTGTATTAAGTCAACAACGCTTGAGAGGTCATCCTGCCAGTTCAGCCGATTAACCACGGTATTCAGTTTTACCTTTAATGCAGGATTGCGACGCCTCAGGACCTCAAAAGAGCTACTGAGAGAGTCCAAATTCAGGAAGTGTCCCTGACTATCAACTCTCCCGATAAGGTTGTTGGTGTCGGATTCTCCGGAGTCGATACTAACCCCGAGCATATCAAGGCAGGGTGCTAGAGATTCACACAGCTTTTCGGTCAAGAAGGACCCGTTGGTAATCAAAGAAGCTCGAAGACCAAGCCTGCGCGCCTGATGCACAGCTGTCTGCACTGCAGAAGGGAAGAGCAAGGGCTCCCCACCTGCGATGTTCAATCGTGGGTCGGCACTGCAGAATCCAAACTTTTCTGCGGCGCCATCTGAGCGGAAAAATCGTCCAAGCTCTGTCACCAAGGCACGAACCTGGTATTCCTCTCTGATCAAGTCCTTTATGGTTTCAGCGCGCTCCCAATGGGCATAACAGTATCGACATGAGAAATTACATGCCTCAGTCAGATGCCAATTGACGACAACGGGTACGGAATGCGAAGTTTGATTCATAAAAGCTCCTATTGATTGATCGAGGAGCCAGAATGTCAGGCGTCAAACCTTCTCAGTATGAAATCCGCCGTACCCCCCTTCTCACTGAACCGAGTTCATTTGAATAACGGGGGGGTACGCCACTTTTCAGTGAAAGCGCTACCAATTTCGACAAGGATGGGGCCATCACTAACCAAGGAGAAATATATGGCTGCCTTCCCTTCGATTGAGACCGTATTGATGGAAATCCATCAAAGCTTGGGGCTCAAGCAGGATCAGACGAAGATCAAAAGAAAATTTAGTACCGGAAACATGCGCCTTGCAGAGCACACGGTAATGGGCGAGCGGATCCTTCGTGAGATATTCGATGAGCTCGAATTTGACGGCCAAGCGCGCGCAGATTTCATGACCAACCTGACGGAACTCGGGAATGCCCTCAAGGGGCTGGAATGCAATACATGGACATTTCGGGCCGATGAAGAACAGGTCCTCTGGGTATTGTTGGGATACTTCTTTATACCCGGTATTGCCCGCCACACAGCCTTCTGGAACCTACACGGCAATTTAGATCAGGGCATGCCTCGGGGAAGCTTTTGGTATCTCCCAGAACCGCGCACAACATCTGAGGGAATGGAAATAGATCTTCCTGTAAAGCAGGTTGTCGATTGGCTGGCGGATTTAGCTGGTGGTTCGATTGAGAGCCTTTCCCTGGCGAGAGCTGGGGCTAAAAGCGGTAAAGGTCAAGATGATTTCGACACCTTCACCAGAACCTTGTACAACTGGCGAAACAGTACCCTACCCTACCACGACAAGATTTATCAGTTTTTTCCTGACGACTTGGCCATTCCCTTCGAAGGCACATTTGAAATCGACGAAGCCCAGCCTGCTGCGCACCAGTTCGACGCCGCAGTGGCCTTTTTGAAGAGTAGAGAATTGGATGATAACAAGGATGCTCTCAGGCGAGAGCTTGCAATGGGCAACGATAACGATGTGAAGCGAATAATCGATGGTCAAGCAACGGAATCTGAAAAGGAACTTTTGGTACGTCTGGTCGCAGACCGTTACCAGAAACCAACTGCTAAGATCATCCGCCAACGCCTGCTTTTCGCTAGGTTGATGCAAGACGGTTACGACCGACTCTTGAAAAAGCTCTGCCCCGGTGTCGATAAGTTATGTTCTGACTTCGAGCAGAACAAACTGCTGCAAATTCTTGCGAGCTATAAGCATGTCTACAATCTTACGATAGAAGCCTGGCGCAACTTTCGAAGCTCTGGCGAGGCGGCAGAAAATGCCTGGTTCGAAGCGCAGCTTGAACCCTGGGACGCAAACACTCTTTACCTGTCCATCCTTCCTTCAAAGCGTGATACCGGAAATCTCGAATTGGCGCAATTGCTGACCCAGCTGTTCTCTTTATCAAGGTCTGGCGATGAACTGACAGACATCGTTGGCAGTGATGCGCCGACTCACGTGCAGATAGTTCGTTCCCGGCTAGAGCTGCTCAGGAGCCACGCAGAGGAAGCAAAAGCCGCTCGAGACCTCATAGAGAGGGCTAGAACGGCCTCACCCTGGCGGACTTTTCAAAAGGAAAACCGCTTCGCTGTCATGGCTCAAGTAGCAAACTTCGCGGGACTTTCACCCAAAGCGAGGTGGGCTGCGACCTCGAGAATGAAAGAGCTGGCGGACACTCCCGAACAGAAGATTCAGCCAATACTACTTGAGCTTGGCAATTACCTAGGTGGCCAAGGCAAGAAGAGGTTGCCAAACGACGTTTCTACCCGGGTCGAATCGCTTTTGGATGAAGCCAAGCAAAATTCTGCCTATGAGAATTGGCAGGCACTGTTGCTTCACTTTGAGGCCAAACACCATCTGGCCATGAACGACATCAACAATGCGTCAAAGAGGTTCCACCAAGCTTTTGAGGCGTCGAACGAGAAGGCGTTCGGAACTCTCAAGGGTGAGATCGCCCTGGATTGCCTCGCCACTGAAGTCGCGAACCAAAAGCTATTCCCAAATAACCACGAAAGATACTATCGGGCTATGCTTGGTTGGGGCGTCTTCAACAATCGTCAGGTGTTAGACATCTATGATTCAGCACGGGAAGCCGCCGATTATTTCTGGCATCAGCTATACAGCCCCTATCCCGGCATTGAACCAATGAAGCCCGTCTCCGAGCAAGCCTTGAAGGACTCCTTTGGTCTCATCATGTCTGGCGACTTACCCGGACTGGAAAACTGGATTAAGGATAACTCCCGCAAATTCAGCAATAGCTTGAAATGCGTTACCGGAGATTCGGTTCTGATGCTGTGGATCAAGCTCCGATCCCATTTCACTGATCAACTCCCCAAATTACGGCGTATCGCCCCGGCAGAGTTCGAATCAGAGCTGCAACGAGTAGAAACGGTAACAACAACCTGGAGACAGGCAATCAAATTGCTCGCGAGCAAGGTTGAAAAGCAGTTGAATTACGCTGATTTCAAGGGCCAGACTCCCCTGATGCTGGTTGCTGAGGAGGGTGATGCGGAATTGGTTCAATCCTTCCTCGACGCTGGTGCAGACCCTGATCTTAAGGATTTTGAAGGTAGATCTGCACTGCATGCTGCCGTGAAATCGCACGACAAAGAAACCATCGACGCATTATTGAACCACCCATGCAATACGGATTTAAGTACTGTAGACGGGCGTTCACCAATGCATACTGCAGCTTGGTCAGGAAATGGGTATGCAATTGATCGGCTTATTGAGCTATCACCGCAGCTTGCCTGGCAGAGAGATTCACACGACATGACACCCTTGGAGTTGGCTGAAAAATTCTGTGAAGAACCGAGTGCCCTCGCCGAGCTTAACAAAGAACTGACAAAACAGAGGCGAAAACCGGTCCATGCAAAGGACCTGGAGGGGCTCATTAGTTCCCTGGAAAACGCCCCTGTTATCAATTGAACTAGGATTGCTGCTCATTGCATATCTGGCTAACGGACAACCCGTTGGCCAGATATGCCCCACCACCCTCGCTTGAACATCCCAGAACTACAGTCCAGTATCACTACATAAAAGCCGCAAGCTATTCTTTTTTCCCAAGGACGCAGAATGACAACCTTCGACAGTACCAAGCGCTCCCTCCCTGACCTCCTACGCGACATCACCAACGGTAAAATCCAACTCCCGGATTTTCAGCGCGGCTGGGTATGGGACGATGATCATGTGAAAAGCCTATTGGTTAGTATCGCCAGATCCTTCCCAGTAGGAGCTGTCATGCTGATGGAAACGGGGGGAGAAGTTAAGTTCCAGGTGCGCCGGGTTGAGGGTGTCCCGATCGACCGAGCCACGAATTCGCCTGAGCGCTTGATCCTGGACGGCCAGCAACGCCTGACCAGCCTGACGCAAGCAGTTGCACTTACCAGCCCGGTAGCAACCCGCACAGCCAAAGGGAGCAAAATATCGCGACACTATTACTTCGACATCCAGTTGGCGCTTGAGGGCGAGGATCGCCTTGAGGATGCCATCATCAGCGTGGATGAGAAAAAACAGATTCGATCCAATTTCGGACGGGACATCGAACTCGATCTCTCGACGCGAGAACTTGAGTGCAAACAGCTTTACTTCCCCTGCGACCTGATCCTGGACGATTCCCAATGGCTTCAAGAGCTCTTTCAACATAATCGGGATGGCATGGAGCAATTCCTGATGTTCAAGAAGAAGGTAATCGATGCCTTCGTTGCTTATCAGATTCCAATCATCGAGCTGAAAAAAGAAACATCGAAAGAAGCCGTCTGTCTTGTCTTCGAAAAGGTTAATACCGGCGGTGTCCAGCTTTCTGTATTCGAGCTGATGACTGCTAGTTATGCTGCGGAGAATTACAACCTGCGGGACGACTGGTTCGGCTCGGACGAGCGCAAAGTAGATTCCAGGAAATCGCGCCTAGCCACTCAGGAGTTGCTTGCGGACGTAGAAAGCACCGATTTTCTGCAGGCAATTACGCTACTCCATACACGCCAGCGCAAGTACCAGGATATAGCGGACGGAAAACAAGGAAAGCAGATTCGGCCTGTGAGCGCCAAACGGGCCTCCGTCTTGGAGCTCCCTCTTGCAGCCTATAAGAAATGGGCAGACGAGGTCGAAGTCGGTTTCATCGAAGCAGCCAAGTTTCTGACCGGTGAATGTTTCTACAGCCGGAAAGAACTTCCCTATGGCACTCAACTCGTTCCCCTTGCATCAGTATTAACTCTCCTTGGCGAGCGCTGGAGAGAGCCAAAGATCCATAAAAAACTGTCTCGGTGGTATTGGTCGGGTGTGCTGGGCGAACTTTATGGTGGTGCCGTAGAAACTCGAGTTGCGGTCGATCTTGAAGAGCTGATGAACTGGATCGAGAACGACACCGAAGTTCCCAGAACAGTGACCGATGCATCGTTTGACCCCGAGCGACTTGAATCACTCCGCAGTCGACTCAGCGCCGCCTATAAAGGTATCAATGTGCTGATACTCCGAGAGGGCGCCTCCGATTTTTTCTGGAAAGGGCGCATCCAGCAACTGGATACTCAAGAGGTGGCACTGGACATCCATCACATCTTCCCCCGCGCCTGGTGTGAGGCCCAGGGTATCCAGCCGAAGGTTTACGACTCAATCATCAACAAAACGCCAATTTCGTACAAAGCAAACCGAATGATTGGTGGAGATGCTCCGTCGGCTTATCTGGCAAAACTACAGAGCCACGATCAGGTCCAACTAGATAATGATGAGATGGATGCCATACTTTCCGAGCACTTCATCCCAACCGAAAGGCTGCGAGCAGACGATTTTCATGGCTTCTTTGATGAACGGAAGCGGCTTCTGATGGGATTGATTGAACAGGCCATGGGTAAGAGGTCTCTGTAGTGACGGACCAGAATTTTTCAGAATTCGAGCAGCTGATTCTCAAAAGTAACAATCAGCTCGGAACCTCAATTCTGTTGATACTTGCATGGATCGCGGCAAGCGACGGCAACGTTGATAAAACAGAAGCAAAACAACTTTCCGAGATTTCAGCAGCTGCTAAACATGGAATCTCAATCCAACAGCTCATTCACATCGCTGAGAATCACGACCTCGCCGCAATTCATTTGGCCTGCGACATTGTTTCATCACATTTCAAAGGGGAAAAAGCTCACCTGTTCATGGAAATGGCGATCGGTATGTCCATTGCCGATGGGCTACTGCTTCCTTCAGAAAACCACATCCTCAGATTTCTAGCAGACCTTCTCGGCTTAGACCGGGCGAGATTAAATGAAACGTTTATCAATATGACCGGTCGGGAAATCCCCGCTCCATCAGATGTCAGTTCCGCAAGTTATTGGCGAAACCGTGAAAAAGCTCAAGACTCGTCAAGTCAGTCGAAGGGATCGGATAGCACCAACAATCGCCATGAACAACCCAGACACCCAAGCAGAGCAATCGCAGCCTACGCCACGCTCGGGTTAGAACCTGGTGCTAGTAAAGAAGAGATCAAAAAGTCGTATCGCAGGCTTGCTCAGATTCACCATCCGGATCGATTTTCATCTTTAGGCGAGGAATCTGTCGCCGCAGCATCCCAGACGTTTGTTCGAATTCGTGAAGCTTACGACTACCTGGTGAAATATGCGTGACCTTTATCGTCGGCTCGGAGTTAGTCCAAAAGCGTCGCTTCGGGAGATTCAGAAAGCCGTTCAATCCTGCAGCGATGCCAGGCTTAAGGAGGATGCGACCGAGGTGCTGCTCAGCGAAGGTCGAAGACAAACGTATGATCAAGTGCATACCGCTCTAACCGACATCGGAGCACTTAGAGCCAAACTGGGACTTACTCATGGGGACAACTGGCAGGGGTTGCAGTCTCAGGACTTTGAAAAGGGAAGCTGGACTCCAACATCCGCCAGCCAAGCTTTCGAGAAAAAAATAAAACGACACAACGCTAAGGCATCCGCCAAATCTCTGCTTCGGTCTGTCGTTGAATTCGTTAGCCCATTTATTCTAATCGGCCTCGTGGTAGGCGGTTTTCTCTACTACAAGTCCGCGAACAACGCTTCTCCCTCAACTCCCACTCCGCCATCGAGTACGACTTATCAGCAACCTGTCTCTGGTAACGGAACATCCAGCCCCGGTACTCAGTCTGCAAATGAGTTTCTAGACGAGCCCGCTTTCAGTGAACCAAAACTCCCTCTTCCTGCGACTGGTACTATTGACCGCTACACAAACGAATCCGGTGAAGCCCCGCTGCAGATCAAGACAAGTTCAGGAGCAAACTACCTGGTCAGACTGGAGAACATATCCACTGGGAGGAATGTCCTCGATGTTTTTGTGCGCGGTGGGACGACCGTTGATCTCGAGGTACCCCTCGGGACCTACCAACTGAAATATGCCTCAGGTCAAAACTGGTATGGCACGGAGCACTTCTTTGGTCCTGAAACAGCGTACAACAAAGCAGATACACCGTTCCGGTTCTACATCCAGGGCCAACAAATTAGCGGCTATACCGTTACGTTGTACCGGGTGAGCGACGGAAATCTCAGAACCAGCGAGCTACCTGCTGATCAATTCTGAAAACATTGATCCAAGAAGAGGTAAAGTCCAGCCAGCATGAATAATCACCACTCGCCCTAACTTGAGCGAATCAAATGGCACCGAGTTAAGTCTGCAGATCCCGATAACTGGGCAGGCGTGAAAACAATGGCTGTGTATGGACCTCAAAGGACCCCATTCCCGCCCTCGCGCATCTCACTCACAAGCTGACGGTCTTCGCTATGAACGGGAGTATTCTATCGTGAGAATTGCGTAGACTTGTCTGAATCCATAAACGGCACCCGAGGCCTTGAACTGCTGCCATGGCAGCTAAGCCAAAATTCTCAATCTCCCGCTGCATTGCAGCCCTAAAATCGATCAATCGATGTGAGACGAGATTGCTGGTTGACAAAAGGGAGAATTTGCCAGAACATGTGAGTGGTTGACAAATCACAGAATCTGCCAGGTAGACGATTATGACACTCCCCCTTCCATCGACGTTTTATCCCGAGCTAACCAATGATCGATTGACTGATATTGCAAACGAATTGCTGGACCTCAGGCATGAAACTTTGAGTGCATTAAGTTCGGAGTGGGATGACGCTTACACCAAGGAATCAGCAGTGTTCGGCCGGTGTCGTAATCGCCTCATAGGCCTGTGTAAGGAGCGTGACTGGCTGAGCGTTAGCCATGCTGGAATGGATGTCACGCTCTGCATCGGGAAAAAAGTACCTTTCAGATTTTTCAGAGACGACCCGGAAAATCCTAGAAAGCGAGGTTTCTTCAAACAGAACAGGACCGATGACCTCTTCCCTGTAGACATGGTTACCCCAGTAATGTGGCGCTTTATCATTGAGCGCGCAATGACGGAAGAGGATGAGGACAGGGTGTACTTCGCAGGCTTTAATGAACTGCAGGACAAAGTTTCGCTTTGGGAACACAAGCCTGGTGTCAGCAGCCCCTACTCGGTGGGCGATACAGCGCCAAAATCGAAACAGCTCCCGCCAGCGGCCGTGCATTTAAAGGGTGGCAAAGACGCTGTCGATACAAACACAAAAATCACTCCCTGATGAGTCTCGGGCTGGACAACGTGAGTAAGCTAGCATGACCACAGAGTTCGAAGGAGCCGCCCTGAGGTTAGCCCGCATTTTTTGCGGGCTTTCGCTTGAAGAGGTGGCGGAAAAGGTCGAAAAGTCTCGCCAATACCTACACAAACTGGAAACGGGACAAAGCAGTCCAACGCCAGAGCTTTCAGCTGAGCTCGCTGATGCGCTCAATGTTGAGATCGGTTTCTTTTCAAACCGGAAATTGCAGTTGCATGAGGATCAGTTTCATTTCCGTAGTTTGATGACTACTAAGAGCAGTATCAGGCAAATAGCAGTAGCAAGGGGTGAAATGGTCAACGAGCTCATTCATGTGCTGGAAGACTACTTAAGGCTTCCAGCGATAAACATCCCCAGCTACGACCATCTGGCCAGCGTGAACGATATCGAGGCAATTGCCGAATCATGCAGAAAACATTGGGACCTAGGCCTAGGACCAATCGATAACATGACACGGCTTGCTGAGAACGTGGGCGCCATTGTCACCACGTTTGCGGGAGTATCAAAGCACGTCGACGCTCTATCTGTCGCCGTCGAGAGACCTTTGATAGTCCGAAACACTGCTAAGACTGATACCTGCAGGCAACGCTTTGATATCGCCCATGAGTTGGGTCATTTAGTGATGCATGAGGGCGTTGTCACAGGGGACCGCACTACGGAAAGCCAAGCCAACCGTTTTGCCAGTGCTTTCCTGTTGCCAAGAACCATGATGGCAAGGTTGTTCCCACGCCCCAAAGGAAATCGACTCAATTGGATTGGTATCCGCGAATTCAAGCAGACCTGGAAGGTGAGTAAAGCTGCCATTCTTTACAGAGCAAGGCAGTTGGACCTCTTAACCGAGCAGCAATACAAAACCGGTGTAATTACGCTCCGCAAATATGGTGAGAGCAGCGGGGAAAAGGACGATTATTTAATCGACCAGGAGCCGCCGGAGCTGCTAGCCACTGCAATAAAGGCTCTATCTGAAAATCATGCGATTGGGATAGACGAGCTGGCCCAAATGCTCAAAGTAAAAAGGTCTTTCCTGGAGGAGGTAACAGGACTGGATTCACAGCTAATTGGCCAAATAGACGTTCCTATGAGAACTAAACCTCAGCCACCGAAACTAACGCTTGTATGAATTTTCTGGCGTGAACCTCAACTGGTGGGCGAGCATATCTCTGCCGCCCACCTGAGGAGAGTTCAGCTAAACAATCCGCCCATCACCCGAATAAAAATGACACTTTCACTGATTCGCTGATATCAAGCAGAAACAGGCTGCTTGGAGTGGACAGCAATCACATCCCTCACCAAGCTCGGATCAAACACCGTATCAAAGCACCAGGAGCCAAAGCCCCCCTGCTCGTTCACCGCTTTAACCCAGACATCCATCGCTGCTCGCTTGGCTCGATTCTGCTCTGAATCCTGCCCTTTCACTTCCAATACCAATGTCTGGCCATTCTTTAGCCGAATGAGATAGTCCGGTATAAAGTTGCGAGAGGAACCATTCCACAGGTATCGGACCTTGAAGCCCAAGTGATCGTTCTTCGCCCATGAATGGACTGATTCATCCTTTTCACAGACATCCGCTACGAGTTTTTCCCAGGTGCTGTCGTATACAACATGGCTGATCTGAGAACGCTCTGTCTGCCTGCACGGCTTGGTGGTTAGCCAAGGGCGCATCTGAGAGGTTGCACCGATTGGCTGGTGCTCATCGAACAAAGCTTCCAGACGTTCAACGTTTTGTTTGCTTACAAACCGATTCACATGGGTGACGACGTTATCCATATTTAGCGCGAACAAAAGTCGGCGGCGAACCGGGTCCTGATGCCATAGGCTTGGGATGTCTAACTTATCGGACTCCAGGAACTGTTCAACGATACGGATTAACTGCACAGCCAGGTATTGCTTATCCCCCTCAAATCCAGCACTGCTACTCACAAAAAGCTTTTTCGCTGCACGGAAGGTCAGGTGCTGCAGCCTGAAGTCCTCTACAGCCTTCTCCAGATCGATCTGAGACGCTTGTGCGAGATTAGGGATACCGGTCAGGGCAGGTGCGATTTCCGCATTCAGTGGCGTTTGTGCCGGGTCCAGCGTCAGAGGCTCAACGGCCTCCCAATTCATTCTCAACTCTGGCTTGAGAACAGTCTGAACCCGGTCAATATTGGGCCAGCGGATTTCGAAGTGGTTTCTGCCAGGCTCAACTTCTACCCGTACACTGGGTTTCGGAGGAGGCGGTGTCTCGCCGCCCTCACCCACTTCCTGGAAGATCGAAAGCGGAACACCGAACACATTCACGTATTCAGGAATGAACTTGCCGTTCTCATCCATATCGTGTGCTACCCGCCGCAACCCTCGGCCAATAACCTGTTCACATAGAAGCTGGCTGCTAAACGCTCTCAAGCCCATGATGTGAGTTACGTTGGCCGCGTCCCATCCCTCGGACAGCATGGCTACCGAAATCACGTTCTCAAGATTCTGACCTGGCTTTCCTCGTTTGCCGACGGTATCTACCAGAGCCCGGAGCTGCTCCTCTTGCTTCAATGAAAGCAGCTCTTCCTTCTTATCGGCCGGGAGCATGGATGCATTGATGATCTCCTCCATTCTCACCGCATAATCTTTATCCTTTGTGATGCTTTCCCCTCGCTCGGCTTTTTCCAGAACCCTCGAGTCAACACGCAAGGTAGCCAGTGGATTCTGAGTTCCGGAAATCAGGCAGTCGCCGCTATTGAAGAAATGCTCGATACGGGACGCGGTTTCGGTCCGGTTGCAAACGGTAAGCAGCACAGGTGGAATCGTGTGACCTTCCGCTTCCCAGCTTTTTGCCGTCTCTTGCCAATCATAGGCAAGGATCGCATAGGCCTTCTGAACCAGATCAGGCAGGGGGTCGGTAGGCTGAGCTTTGCGGGCAAGATCCTGCTTTACGGACTCGTCCCGGTACAAATGGTAAAGCTTACTGGCGTAGGTCTTCGCATCGGGTAGCGCGTCATCTCGCACGACAATTCGAGGTGTCTTGACCAAGCCCGCTTCAATGGCGTCATTAAGGCCAAAATCCGAGATGATCCACTCAAATAGCCCTTTCTCCGTGTTTTTCTTGCCCGTAGGTGAGAAAGGAGTCGCGGTTACGTCAAAGCATCGGCGAATTCTGCGGGTCTTGTGAATGCGATCCAGCCCCTCGATCCAACGGGTCGCCTCCTCCAGATCGATCCCCATTTCCTCCGCCTCTTTCTTGCTGACTTTTACCTCAGCCTTTTGGCGGTATGCATGGTGGGCTTCATCGTTAATAACCAAGATGTCTTTGTAGGAAGCCAGCTTGCCAAGCACTCTTCGGGTAAACGCCTCGTCGCTCTCTTTACCCTTTTTCACGACGGAGCGTACCTGCTCTTTGAGGGGCATCAGGCTGTGCCAGTTTTCGATAACCAGAACCACCTGGTTCAGCTTCTGGCGCATTGCCTCATTCGGGCACAACACGAATTCATCGTAAACATTACTCTCGTTGCCAGGGTTGAGCACCTGCAGTCGGCTTTTTACGGTAAGGCCTGGAGCGACCACAAATACAGCCTTTGAATAGCGTTTATCCTTCGGATAGGTGACGGCATTCAGGGTCTGCCAAGTAATGATCAAGGCCATCAACGAAGTTTTGCCGGAGCCTGTTGCCATTTTGTTGCAAATGCGCTCCCAGGGACCGCCATCGCCTTGCAGAAAGATTCCTTGGCGATAATCCTCTGGAGCTTCCAGCCACCAGATCAGAGATTCAATGGCTTCAAGTTGGCAAAAATAGAACGGGAAAGGCCTTGGGCCACCATTCCAGCGCTTTGAATCAGAGTCCCACTCCCCCCTTGAGTACCAGTGGCTAAGCAGTTCGCGGGAAACACTCGTCACCCCTGGCCAGCCAGCCTCTCGCCACGCATCGACACGCTGACGAATTCGGTTGACCGTTTCCAGCTCCTCAACTCGGCGCGTATTATTCCGCGAATCGTAAAGCTCGTAGGCGGCAGGTCTACGACCACTCACTACACCGGCAACACGTCCATTATCATCCTGTGACCAGTACTGATCAGGCTTGTCATACGGCGAATTGATCACCAGGGAATTCGGTTTATCAGCCATGCATCCCTCCTCAATTCAGCCTGATGACTTTCAACGACTCGATACCCCGGTCATCCACGATCTTAACCGCTATGCAGCGATTGTCGCCTGGCTCGAATGGAATTGACTTGGTACCGTGAAATTTGTCCATGAGCTCTTCATTGAGCTCGGCTCGGATATCCTTCTTAAGTCGGTACCATCCATCTTTCTTGCCTGCCATGGGGAAGAATATCTGGCGAGCGTACAATGATCGGTTATCGTAATCGGTATCAAGCTGCCACATAGCAATATTTTTCTTGCCGCCGGATTTCAGCTCTCCTGTCTTGGTATCGAAATAATCAAATCCGTGCACTTCGACCTGGAGTTTGCCTTCCTTCAGCTCATGTACCTCAACGTCGGGCTGCCCCATTAGCCAGAATGACTGATTGCTGGCCCGACCTTTTTTGAGATCTTCGGTGAGCAAATCCGTGTTCATGTGCACTTTCAGTGCCTGGACACCCTTTATGTTGTCGATATCCTTTGCTGCCTCAGGATCAAAGTTGAAAGCACAGAAAACGAGCATTTTGGGTAGCGGAAATAGATCACCGGCCTCCCTCATAGCAATCTCAACCTGGCGTTGCTCAAGTGCAGCGTGTTCCGGGCCAAAGCTGACTGCCACACGGTCGCCATTTTCCGCTAAGGTGCCAACAGCGTGAATGTAATGAGCACCCGGAAGTGTTTCGAGATCCTGAAGCTTGATTTGCTGCCCGCCTTTACCGCGAATACCTGCTTTCAATAACTCTTCTTGCCATTGTCCCTGGCGTGAGGTTGCTCCGGAACGGGCAACCGCCACATCGGCTTCCTTAGGCTGCTCAGCCTCATCCAGACCAAGTACCGTGGCGAATGGAACAGCCTCTACGGTGAAAGGACCAGTAATGCGAACTTTGTCGCGGCTGACCTCAGGTTGGTCATAGAAAACCTCCTGGCTGGCATGGTTTGCAATACTCTCATCGATACGCTGCTGCATTGTCATGCGGGTCTGATGAAAAGCTTCGAAGTGTTTTTGGGCTGCCTTCGGCCAGTCTGGAGGGAAATCGAACGGGACCTCCCACTCTAAAAGCTCGTTTACTTGAACAGATTCACCGGAAGGAAGCTTGACCATTTCGCCATCCCCTCGCGAAAAATCAACTTTGTCGCCCTTACGCCCCCCTTCGGTAACAGTTACAACAAGCGAATGCCCCTTGAGCGATTTGTTCAAGTTCGACAATTCATCCTCAATCGCTGGTTGATGTCTTTCGTATATCTCGTCGATCTCAGGGTTGTTAGCGATTGACTTGAGGGTAATGTGAGGCGCCGTCTTATAAATGAAGCCACCCCGAAGGCCTTCCTGGGGGTATTTCAATTCGAAATAATCGTAGCTCGCGGTCATCAAGCGTTGTTTGCTCAGTGCAACGGCGACACGGGATGTGTCGCAAGTGATCCAACGTCGCCCCCACTTTTCAGCGACCGAAGCAGTGGTGCCGGAACCACAGGTAGGGTCCAACACCAAATCGCCCGGATCGGTGGTCATAAGCATGTAAGCGCCTTTAAATCAGCACCTACACCCCAGCCCCAAGATTGCCGACACTGATTTCCTCACCAACAATAGAGGAAGTCAGCATGGTTCACACTCAACGAGAACAGATCTGGCAGCAGCGTATCAC
>Ga0208030_1000819_pt1 | contig 20052 bp, 16 predicted proteins | sample MalvirDeepMed_M9_FD_184246 | JGI IMG/M metagenome (GOLD analysis project Ga0208030, IMG submission 184246) | Marine viral communities from the Global Malaspina Expedition - Malaspina viral metaG DeepMed_M9 (SPAdes) (version 2) | ecosystem: Environmental > Aquatic > Marine > Oceanic | place...
CTGGCAAGATACAACGACGATCCCAAACCTTTTATCTGGCGCAAAACGGCGGATCAAATCATTGAATCAATTGCTCGTCTATCCGATAAGCTCAATAATAAGACGAACTTTTGTTAAGGCACACTAGGGTGTGTTTGGCGCGCAGTTCCACGCCTGACGTATACCGACTTTCTCGGAGCTGGCACAGGCCACGCCCATATCGCCAGTGATGACGCACTTCATCTAGACCTTCAGCCTGCTCTACTAGCCAGTGGCGCAGGTTGCCCAGGGTGATGATGTAGTTGTGGTTGTGCATGTTCTTGGCCGCAAAGGTATTCGAAATCTTAGTGACGTTTTCTGGTTTTTTAGCAGGAAAATGTCATCACGTGTGACCGGTGTACTCAACGGGGCGCTTTTTCTTATGCGCCCGGCACGGTGCACTCCTGGAGGTGAAAGTCCTCCCGTGAGCTGGCCACAGCGAACGAAGTTAAGCGCAACCGCGGAAGGGCGACCGACCGTGGGGAGGAAGCGTGGAGCGTAAACCGTGAGCCGATGGACAAGAATCGGATATGAGGCACTGCCAAGCAGGGCGAGCGGGCAAGAACCCGCGAAGCTCTTCTGGCCAAGGCGAGGTGGTGTACATCCGGCGGTTGTGCGGCGAAGGAGTGAGTTCTTACCCGGGGAGATCTCGCCTTATGCCTGAAAGGGCGACGTGGCAACACGGAGCGAGAAGTCAGCAGACGCCATAGTAGCCGCTAACTCAGGGCGAAGGGCCGAACGAGAAGGAGTGTCAAACGCCTTGTCGATGAGCACTGTAACGCATCAGATGCCCGCATCCGCGGGGCGGGTCGCAACGCAGGAAGGTGAAGCCTTGCCGGGCGCGACCAGTGATGAAACAGGGCTCCCGCGACAGGAACCGGAGGGCGCAGGGCGAAACCTGCTTGAGCAGGCATTCGTACGAGAGAACATGCAACGGCATGGAATCGGGTGAAGGCCAACAAGGAAACGGCAGGTGTCGATGGGCTGGACATTGCCAAGACCGCTGAACACCTGCGATGGGCGTGGCCGGAACTTCGCCAGCGACTGCTGGGAGGCACCTATCGGCCACAGCCTGTTCGTCGAGTAGGCATCCCGAAACCGGACGGAAGTGAGCGGGAACTGGGTATTCCCACCGTCACCGACCGTCTGATTCAACAGGCACTGCTGCAAGTGCTGCAACCTCTGATCGATCCAACCTTCAGCGAACACAACTACAGTTTCCGTCCGGGTCGTCGGGCCCACGATGCGGTTCTGGCTGCGCAGCGCTACGCCCAGCAGGGTCGCCACATCGTGGTGGACGTTGACCTGTCGCAATTCTTCGACCGGGACAACCACGACATCCTGATCGACCGACTGAAGAAGCGCGTGAACAACACCGGAATCATCCGGCTGGTTCGTGCGTACCTGAATGCGGGCATTATGGACGGTGGTGTGGTCATGGATCGGCACGAGGGCCCGACCTAAGGCGGGCGAGCGAGTCATGCGGCTACTCCGTCGTGGTTACGAGAAACTGCATCTGGCAATCAACGATACCAAGAGCGCGTTCGGTCGTAAGTTCCTCGGTTGCGCCCTGTGGAAAACGAGGGGCTGTGACGTCTGGCGCGCGGTATCAACCAAGACGTTACAGGCGTTCAAGCTCAGGATCAGGCAACTGACCCGAGGGTTGGATGGTCGCAGCATGGCACATGTGGTGGAAAAGCTCCGCAGCTACCTGCTTGGATGAAAAGGGTGCTTCAGGCTGGACAAACGCCCCGCTTCTGGCGATAACTGTATGGGTGGATACGCCGGTGGCTGAGAGCCTTGCTTCTCAAATAGTGGCGGCTCTGAGCCGCTCTGGTGGCATAACAGTCGCTGAGGGCTGTTGGCTAGGATACGATACAATCTATCATGTGGGCGCCAATTTCAGATCCTTTCTCAACGACGAAGGCAGTCTTCACGTTCGGCTTCCTAGCCATCAGCATGACAAGATAGTCTTCGGACAAGCTTGGTCGTCGATCAAAATATCAAATTCCATCGGTTCGCATTCCACCATGTTTTCTACAAACTCAAAATCTTTCACGTGATTAGTTCAATGTCTCTCAAGGATCTTGCGATACTATCCAATGCTTCTGGATTGCCTAGCGCATCTCGGTTGTCGGATTTTTTAGAGCCGTTAATCAGGCGGGCCACGGCCAATTCAACCTTTTTGCCGCTGCGGGTGTACGGGATATCGCTCACCTGCACGATGTGTTTGGGCACGTGGCGTGGGCTGGCGCCCTGACCGATGCGGGTCTTCAGCTGTTTCAGCAACTCGTCGGTGATTTCCTGGCCTTCAGCCGGAACCACCAGCAGAACCACTTCCACGTCGCCGTCGATCTGGCGCCCCACCACGAGGCTGTCTTTGACCTCGGCCACGGTTTCCACCTGGCGGTAGATTTCCGCAGTACCGATTCTGACGCCGCCCGGGTTGAGGGTGGCGTCGGAACGGCCGTAGATGATGGCGCCGCCGTGTTCGGTGAATTCGATAAAGTCACCGTGGGCCCAGACGCCCGGGAAGGTGTTGAAATAAGCGTCCTTGTACCGCTCACCGTTCGGATCCTGCCAGAAGCTGACCGGCATTGAAGGCAGCGGCTGGCGGCAGACCAGCTCACCACGGCCTTCGTTGACGGGTTGGCCATCGTCGCCGTAAGCTACCGCATCCACACCCAGGAAACGGCACTGGATTTCACCCCGGCGGACCGGCAGCAGCGGCGTGGAGCCGACAAAGCAGCCGCAGATGTCGGTGCCGCCGGCAATGGAACCGAGCAACACGTTCGGAGCACCGTCGGTGTAGACCCAGTCGTAATCTTCCGGCAACAGCGGGGAGCCGGTGGAGAACACCACCCGCAGTTTGCTCTGATCCAGGGTTTTCGCGGGCTGGAGCTCGGCTTTCCGACAGCCGGCGATGAAGCGGGCGCTGGTGCCGTAGTGAGTGACTTTCTCGTCCGCCACCACCTGCCAGAGATAGTTCAGGTCCGGGTAGCCCGGCGAGCCGTCGACCGTGATCACAGCCGGGCCAGTCATCAAGGCAGAAGCCTGCCAGTTCCACATCATCCAGCCACAGGTAGTGAAGTACAGGAACCGGTCCTCCGGGCCAACGTCGCCGTGGAGCATCAGTTCCTTGGCGTGGTTGACCAGCAGGCCGGCATTGCCGTGGACAATGCACTTGGGTTTGCCGGTGGTGCCGGAGGAATAAAGGATATAGACCGGGTGGTCCGGGGGCAGCGGCATAAACGAGGGAGCATTACCTTTGCCGTAGGCCAGGGCATCTTCCCAGGTGGTCACCAGATCTCCGGCAATCGGGGCCTCGTCTGGCAGTTGCTGGATACTGACCACCGATTTGAGAGTGGGCAGCCCGGCAATCAGTTCTGCGAAGTCCCTCTGGCGGGCGAACACCTTGCCACCGTAGCCGTAGCCATTCACCACGATCAGTGCTGAGGGTTCAATCTGGCCAAAGCGGTCGAGAATCGCGCCGATGCCAAAATCGGGAGAGGCCGAACTCCAGATGGCACCAAGGCTGGTCGTTGCCAGCATGCCCACCAGGGCCTCGTAGCCGTTGGTGACAACACCAGCCACCCGATCGCCCTGTTGAACGCCTCTGTCACGCAGGAAGGCTTCCAGAGCGCCCGCGTCGGCCTTGAGTTCGGCATAGGTGCGACGCAGCACCGGGCGGGTTTCGCAATAGGCCACCACCGCTTCCCGGTCGGCGTGCTCACCGTCCGCCAGGCGGAGCAGGTTGGCGGCAAAGTTCAGCTTCATGCCAGGAAACCATTCCGCGCCGGGCATTTCACGCTTGCCAAGCACCTTTTCAGCCGGGGTATCGCAAACCAGGCCGCAGTAATCCCAGACTTTCTGCCAGAAGGTTTCCAGCTCAGCAATGGACCACTGATGCAGGGCATGGTAATCGGCAAACGGCCCGAAGCCCTGCTGCTCAAGCCAAGCTTTGAATTGGCCCATACGAGGATGATTAGCATTTTGATTTTGGGGAGACCATAAGATATCGAGACTGGAGTTGCTTTGGTTCACCATCAGTTGATTCCTATCATTGTCAGCCAATTTAGCATCTGGAGGCCTGACCTACTTTGGAACCGTTGTGGCGGTTCAGTTGGCTGCATATCCAGTCGCCGGTTGCTACCAGTTTTTCGAGATCGACGCCGGTTTTGATGCCAAGGCCGTTAAGCAGGTATAGCACGTCTTCGGTGGCGATGTTGCCCGAGGCACCCTTGGCGTAGGGGCAGCCACCGAGTCCGGCGACGGAGGCATCGATAACGCTGACGCCTTCCTCCAGTACGGCGTAAAGGTTAGCCAGGGCCTGGCCATAGGTGTCGTGGAAGTGGGCCGCGAGTTTTTCCATGGGTACGTGGGCGGCGACGGCTTCGAGCATGCGTTTGGCTTTGATCGGGGTGCCTGTGCCGATGGTGTCGCCCAGGGAGATTTCGTAGCAGCCGAGCTCGGCCAGGGCCCTGGCGACTTTGGCCACCTGTTCGGGGGCGATGTCGCCTTCGTAGGGACAGCCCAATACGGTGGAGACGTAGCCGCGTACCGGGATCTGGTGTTGTTTGGCGGCTTCCATCACCGGCAGGAAGCGTTCAAGGCTTTCGGCGATGGAGCAGTTGATGTTCTTCTGGCTGAAGGACTCGGACGCGGCGCCGAAGACGGCGACTTCGTCCACCCCGGCCGCCAGGGCGTTTTCGAAGCCCTTGAGGTTGGGGGTGAGTACTGAGTAGCGCACGCCTTTTTTGCGTTTGATGCCGGCCATCACGTCGGTGGCGTCGCCCATTTGTGGCACCCATTTCGGCGACACGAAGCTGGCGGATTCGATGTGGTTGAGGCCACAGTCGGCCAGCCGGTCGATCAGTTCGGTCTTGATGTGGGTGGCAATGATCGGGCCGGGCTCGTTCTGGAGACCGTCCCGGGGGCTCATCTCAACCAGGCGAACCTGTTTGGGAAAGGCCATCAGCCTGCCTCCTTCTCCGCGTCTGCGGTGACTTCAATGGCGATCAGCTCTGCACCTTCGGACACCTGGTCGCCTTCGGCGAAGAAGATGTCGGTCACGACGCCGTCGGCCGGGGCCTTGATGGCGTGCTCCATTTTCATGGCTTCCATGATCACCAGGCTCTGGCCGGCAGTCACGGTGTCGCCCACCTTGGCCTGCACGGCAACGATGGCGCCGTTCATGGGGGCGGCCAGGCTGCCTTCGCCGGCCATTTCTTCGAAGCCGTAGGTTTCCCGGTACAGAATGCACTGGAAGGTGTCGCCTTCGTAGAACAGCACCAGTTGGTCGTTGTGCAGGTTTCCGTGGATGCTGATGCGATGGCCGTTGATGACCGCCTGCAGGTAGTCGTCATCCACGCGGGCGGTGAGGTTGTAGACACTGTCGCCGACGAAGACCTGATAGCGGTCGTCCCGCTCCAGCACTTTGAGGTCGTGAATCTCGTCACCCACCTGCAGTTGCAGCGGCTGGGCAAATTCCGAATTCATGCGCCAGCTGTTCTGGCGGCCAAATGGCGACCAGGGGTCGGTGCTGACCACTTCCCGGGACTTGCGCTGCTCCAGTACGAAGCCGGCGGCCAGGACCAGGGCTTTGTGGGTATCCAGCTTCGATTTCGGGAACAGGAGTTCCCGGTGGTCGTCGATGAAGCCGGTGGTCAGGTCCGCTTCCCGGAACGGCTGGGCGTCAGCCAGGGCATGCAGGAACCGGATGTTGGTTTTCACGCCCGCGATGCGGTAATGCTCCAGGGCCTGGACCATTCGGTTGATGGCCTGGTCCCGGGTTTCATCCCACACGATGAGTTTGGCGATCATCGGGTCGTAGTGGATGCTGATGTCGTCGCCTTCGGTAACACCGGTATCCACCCTTACATGGGCACTTTCATCCGGGGTGCTCAGGTAGCGCAGGTTGCCGGTGGCCGGAAGGAAGTCCTGGTCCGGGTCTTCGGCGTAGATTCGCGCTTCCAGGGCGTGGCCCCGGGTTTTGACCTGGGATTGCTCCAGCGGCAGGGGCTCACCCCAGGCGACTTTCAATTGCCACTCCACCAGGTCCTGGCCGGTGACCATTTCGGTGACCGGGTGCTCTACCTGCAGGCGGGTGTTCATTTCCATGAAGAAGAAGGAGCCGTCCACGTCGTACAGGAATTCGACGGTGCCGGCACCCACGTAGTTGATGGCCTGGGCGGCTTTTACCGCGGCTTCACCCATGGCTTTGCGGGTTTCTTCACTCAGGCCCGGGGCGGGAGCTTCTTCCAATACCTTCTGGTGGCGGCGCTGCACGGAACAGTCCCGCTCGGCCAGGTATACGCCGTGGCCGTCCTGATCACAGAACACCTGGATTTCCACGTGCCGTGGCTGGGTCAGATAACGTTCGATGAGCATGTCCGGGTTGCCGAAGGCGTTCTTCGATTCCCGCTTGGCGGCGGCCAGGGCATCGTCAAAATCTTCCATGCGCTCGACCACGCGCATGCCTTTACCGCCGCCACCGGCGACGGCTTTGAGCAGCAGCGGGAAGCCGCATTTTTCGGCTTCGGCGCGGAGGGTTTCCGGCGACTGGTCATCACCGTGGTAGCCAGGCACCAGAGGCACGCCGGCTTTTTCCATGATGGCCTTGGCGGCAGACTTGGAGCCCATGGCGGCAATGGCGGAGGAGGGCGGGCCGATGAACACCAGATCGTTGGCTTCACAGGCTTCGGCAAAGCCAGTGTTTTCCGAGAGGAAGCCGTAGCCCGGGTGAATGGCCTGGGCGCCGCTCTTTTTGGCAATCTCGATAATCTTGTCAGCCCGCAGGTAACTTTCGGAGCTGGGGGCGGGGCCGATGTGGAAGGCTTCGTCGGCCATGGCCACGTGGCGGGCATTGGCGTCAGCTTCGGAATAGACGGCCACGCAGCGAATGCCCATGCGGTGGGCGGTTTGGATGATCCGGCAGGCGATTTCGCCCCGGTTGGCAATGAGAATTTTGCTGAACATTAGTCTTTCTCCGGAACCCAGTTGGCCTTGCGCTTGTTCAGGAAGGCGCTGAGCCCTTCCTGCCCCTCTTCACCCACCCGGATGTCCGCAATGCGGTGCGCGGTGTCTTCAATCACTTCTTTGTTGATGGGTTTTTGGCTGACGGCAAATACCAGGTCCTTGGCGGCCCGCATGGCTTCCGGGCCGTTGGTAGCCAGTTGCTGCACCATTTCATTGCAGCGGTTTTCCATGGCCTTGGCGTCGTCGCAGACGATGTGAACCAGACCGTACTCCTGTGCCTGCCGGGCGTTGAACACCTCGGCAGAGATAAAGTAACGGCGGGCCTGGCGCTCACCGATGGCGCGCACCACGTAAGGGCTGATAACTGCCGGGATCAGGCCGAGTTTCACTTCGCTCAGGCAGAAGCTGGACTGTTCGGTCGCGATGACAATGTCGCAGCAGGCGGCCAGGCCCACGGCTCCGCCATAGGCGGCACCCTGCACAAGGCCAATCACCGGCTTGCGCAGGCCATTGAGTACTTCCATCAGCCGCGCCAGCTGGCGAGCGTCGTCGAGGTTTTCCTTGTGGCCGTTGTCGGCCATTCGGCGCATCCAGCCAAGGTCGGCCCCGGCGGAGAAATGCTTGCCTTCAGAGCGCAGGATCACCACCTTGGTTTTGCTGTTGGAACTCACCTCGGTGAGGGCGTTGATCAGTTGCTGGATGATTACATCGTCAAAGGCGTTGCGTTTGTCCGGGCGGTTAAGGACTACCTCGGCGACGCCGTGAGCACGATGCTTGAGCAGAACTGCGGATTCGGTGTCTGTCATGTCATTCTCCCCGATTACATCCGGAACACGCCGAAGCGTGTCGGTTTGGCCGGGCGGTTAAGTGTCGCAGACAGGCTCAGGGCGACCACTTCGCGGGTCTGGGCCGGGTCGATGACGCCGTCGTCCCATAGCCGTGCACTGGCGTAGTAGGGGTGGCCTTGATGCTCGTAGGTGTCGATGATCGGCTGCTTGAACTGGGCCTCTTCCTCGGCACTCCAGTCCTGGCCCTTGCGCTCCATGCCTTCACGCTTAACCGTGGCCATGACGCCGGCGGCCTGTTCGCCGCCCATCACGGAGATGCGGGCGTTGGGCCACATCCACAGGAAGTCCGGGCTGTAGGCGCGGCCGCACATGCCGTAGTTGCCGGCGCCGAAGCTGCCGCCGATCAGTACGGTGATCTTGGGCACGTTGGCGCAGGCCACGGCCATGACCATTTTGGCGCCGTGTTTGGCGATGCCTTCGGCCTCGTATTTCTGGCCGACCATGAAGCCGGTAATGTTCTGCAAAAACAGCAGCGGAATGTTGCGCTGGCAGCAGAGCTCTACGAAGTGGGCGCCTTTCTGGGCAGACTCACCGAACAGGATGCCGTTGTTGGCGATGATGCCCACGGGGTAACCGTGAATGTGGGCAAAGCCGGTGACGAGGGTCTGGCCGTAGTAGCGTTTGAATTCGTCAAACTCGGAGCCGTCGACGACTCGGGCGATCACGTCGCGCACGTCGAACTGTTTGCGCAGATCGGTGCCGACGATGCCGTAGATTTCTTCAGCGTCGTACAGCGGTGCTTTCGGTTTGCGGATCTCGACGTCCGTCGGTTTGCGGCGGTTGAGGTTGGAGACACAGCGCCGGGCGATTTCCAGGGCGTGGGCGTCGTTCTCGGCGTAATGGTCGGCAACACCGGAGATTTTGCAGTGCACGTCGGCACCGCCAAGATCTTCGGCGCTGACCACTTCACCGGTGGCGGCTTTTACCAGCGGTGGGCCGGCCAGGAAGATGGTGCCCTGGTTGCGGACAATGATGGATTCGTCGGCCATGGCGGGTACGTAGGCGCCACCGGCGGTGCATAGGCCCATGACAACGGCGATCTGGGGGATGTCGTCGGCGGACATGCGGGCCTGGTTGTAGAAGATGCGGCCGAAGTGGTCACGATCCGGGAAGACTTCGTCCTGGCGCGGCAGGTTGGCGCCGCCGGAGTCGACCAGGTAAATGCAGGGCAGGCGGTTCTGCAGGGCAATTTCCTGGGCGCGCAGGTGTTTTTTTACTGTCAGGGGGTAGTAGCTGCCGCCTTTTACGGTGGCGTCGTTGGCGATGATCATGCATTCGGTGCCGGAGACGCGGCCAACGCCAGTGATGACGCCCGCTGCGGGGACTTCTTCATCGTAGACGTTGTAGGCGGCGAACTGGCCGATTTCCAGGAAGGGGGAGCCGTCGTCCAGGAGGCGGTTGATGCGCTCCCGTGGCAGGAGTTTGCCTCGGGCGATGTGGCGCTCCTGGTAGGAGGGGCCACCGCCTTGCTGGATGGTGGAAACTTTGTCGCGCAGGTCGGCTACGGCCTGGGCCATGGATTCCTGGTTGGCCTGGAACTCATCGGACCTGGGGTTAATCTTGCTTTGCAGTATTGTCATTGTATCGGGCCTCGAGTTTCGGGGCGGCGGGACTGGCAGGGTATCTTTCCGGGAACCGCTACTAGCACATCCCTGTGCGCTTGGCTGTGGCCATCCATGGCCACAGACATTCCCGGAAAGATACCCTGCCAGCCCCTCGTCTTAACTTGGGAGCAGGCCATCCCCATTGCTTGGGTTGGACGGCCTCGCCTCGTCGCTGTTGTTTACTTGTTCAGGTACAGCTCGCGACCGATCAGCATCCGGCGGATCTCGGACGTACCCGCGCCGATTTCATAGAGTTTGGCGTCCCGCAGCAGGCGGCCTGTCGGGTATTCGTTGATGTAACCGTTACCGCCGAGCAACTGGATGGCGTCCAGGGCGATTTTGGTGGCCATTTCGGCGGAGTAAAGGATCGCGCCGGCGGCGTCTTTACGGGTGGTTTCGGCGCCCCGGTCGGCAGACATGGCAACCATGTAGACGTAGGATTTGGCGGTGTTCATCCAGGTGTACATGTCGGCGACTTTGCCCTGGACCAGTTCGAATTCACCGATGGCCTGGCCGAACTGTTTGCGCTCGCGGATGTAGGGAACGACGACGTCCATGGCGGCTTGCATGATGCCCAGCGGGCCGCCGGAGAGGACGAGGCGTTCGTAGTCGAGGCCGCTCATGAGCACTTTCGCGCCGTTGCCTTCGCCGCCGAGGATGTTTTCACGGGGCACTTTGCAGTCTTCGAACACCAGTTCGCAGGTGTTGGAGCCGCGCATGCCGAGTTTGTCGAGTTTCTGGTGGCGGCTGAAGCCCGGGGCGTCGCGTTCTACGATGAAGGCGGTGACGCCTTTGGAGCCGGCCTTGACGTCGGTTTTGGCGTAGATGACGTAAGTGTGGGCATCCGGGCCGTTGGTGATCCACATTTTGGTGCCGTTCAGCACGAAGTGGTCGCCTTCGTCACGGGCGGAGAGCTTCATGGAGATAACGTCAGAACCGGCGTTGGGCTCGGACATGGCCAGGGCGCCGATGTGCTCGCCGCTGACGAGCTTCGGCAGGTATTTCTGTTTCTGCTCTTCGGTGCCATTGCGGTGAATCTGGTTCACGCACAGGTTGGAGTGGGCGCCGTAGGAGAGGCCAACGGAGGCGGAGGCGCGGCTGATTTCTTCCATGGCGATCACGTGCGCCAGGTAGCCCATGTCGGAGCCGCCGTATTCTTCGCTCACGGTGATACCCAGCAGGCCCATGTCGCCCATTTTCCGCCACAGGTCCATGGGGAACTCGTTGTTGCGGTCAATTTCCTCGGCGCGCGGTGCGATTTCGGAAGCGGCAAAGCCGTTGATCTGCTCACGGAGCATATCGAGGGTTTCGCCGAGGCCGAAGTTGAGCTCTGAATACTGTGATTTCATCGTTGGCTACCTTTGATTTCTGTCATTCATTAGTTTTCAGCGGTCTGCCTGGCTTCTTCTTTTGCCGGGGCCTGCTGTTTCTTTTTCTTCTGCAGCTCGACCAGGGCTTCACGGCACCGGGTTTCCGCTGTGTCTATTTCCATTTCGGCTTGGGCGATGTCGTTCTTCTGCTGTTCCAGCATGGCTCTGCGGCCTTCCAGGATTTCCAGCATTTTTAACAACTGTTCCTCGTTGCCGCCGGGAATTGCTCGGTCCCACAGATCAAACAGGTCTTTTATTTCCTGTAGCGCAAGACCCATCCGCTTGTTGCGCAAAATGAGTTTTAGCCGGGCTCTGTGTTTGTCGTCAAAGATACGAGTGTTTCCTCGCCTATACGAAATAAGTAACCCCTGGTCTTCATAAAAGCGGACACTTCTGGTGGTTATTTCAAATTCCTTGGCTAGTTCGCCGATGCTAAAAATTTGTTTTTGTGACATTAGCTGACCCTTAATTAGGGGGGGGGGGCAAACTTTTAGTTTTAACTCCCATAAACTGTCACACAAAAGATCAATCACGAGGATATTTCATTTTCGCACCAGCTCGCCTCGCAGACCTGGGCGCCCCCGCAAGGAATTGGGCACGCGTGCACGGCTACAAAGGAGTTGGCTTCCAACTGCGTTTACAGATGGGTGGTAAAGCCGGCCTCTAGAAGATCTTCTTTGGCGGCGAAGTGGTGGTAAACAAACCCAAGCAGGATGCCCATGCCATCGACGATCGATGCCCCGTGTTGTAGTAGTGTTATTGCCGCGCTCGACCAAATTATCAGCGATTTTTAATATTCTTTCGTCGTGGTTATTTGGCGGCCGAGCATTCAGGCTCTGCTCACCGACGCTTTGGATGGTCATATCAGCTCTGCCCTTATGGAAGCATCGGACATGATGCATTGCGTTAACCATACAAACGTTTGGTTAACGGCGTCAACTCTTGAGATGCTGTCCTGCCCATCGTTCTCAGCGTCTAACCGGTTCAGCGCGGGGAGTACCTCGGAGCAACTCCAGAACTGTTGGGCAGGAAGAAACATATCGAAGATCGGGAGGAAGTCAGGCGGCCGTCGATACAGGCAGCATGTTGTTGATAGACCAACGTTCATCCAGGCCTGTAACGATAAGGAACCAATCTAGCCAATGCTGGCATGAGTTTGCATATCTTCGTCAAACAGGAAAACCACCAATCACCGCTGCCATGGTTCACCGGACCGACGCCTGTAGCCAAGGACAGCACACCAGTTGAGCGCATGGAGCACAAACTACAAACCCAGGCCGGCCCAGTGCAGGATTGCGTAAGCAAACCATCAAGCCGGTACAGATCGGTGCTCGGATTTCGTCACTTGACAGGCGCCGACTATTCTCCTAGCTTTGTTCAAGAGACCACCAAACAATCGTTTTGTAGGTTCCTCGTTTAACTATAAAAACAATAAGGAGAAGATGCGTTCAAAATGGATCGTAAACAGTATCTAAAAGACCCCGCCGTGAATCGTCGCTCATGCCATCCGTATGGTATCCGCACCTGCGGGCGTCGCCCGGTCGTCGAAGCACGCGATTCTAGGTCGTGGCCAAATCTCCGCTCGCATGCACACCACCGGGCACAATCGTCACTGACCTACTGGGATTAAAAATATGGTTCAGCTTCGCGCCGAAACTCTCCTAGAATGCCAGGACATTAGCCTGTCCTTCGGCGGCGTTAAAGCGCTGCGCAACATTAGTCTAGCTGTTCGGGAGCATGAATTGTTTTCCATCATCGGTCCTAACGGGGCTGGAAAAACCTCGTTACTCAATTGCATCTCAGGACGCTACCACCCTCAGCAGGGCAATATCCGCTTCAACGGCGAAGACATCACCCATTATGCCCCCAATAAACGCTGTCAAGCGGGGATAGGCCGTACCTTCCAGAATTTAGCGCTTTATGACCACATGTCGGTACTCGACAACATCATGGTCGGGCGCCACCACCTCTTGAAAAATAACTTCTTCACGGGCTCCTTTTATTGGTTCACGGGAGCGCAGCGCGAAGAATTAGACCATCGCAAGCAGGTTGAAGAAATTATTGATTTCTTGGAGATCCCACACATCCGCAAGGAAACCGCAGGCACTCTTTCCTATGGACTTCGCAAACGTGTCGAACTAGCACGCGCAGTCGCGCTAAAGCCTAGCCTCCTACTGCTTGATGAACCCATGGCGGGCATGAATCACGAAGAAAAGGAAGATATGGCGCGCTACATTATCGAACTCAACGAAGAGTGGGGAATAACCATCATCATGATAGAGCACGACATGGGCGTGGTCATGGACATCTCCAGCCGAGTCGCTGTTCTAGACTTCGGGAACAAGATCAAAGAGGGATTTCCCCAGGAGGTCATGGTTGATCGGCGAGTAAAAGAAGCTTATCTGGGTGAAGACGCCAGCGATGACTCTGCCAAGGCACAAGAGAATACGGTGGTTCAATGAAAGCAACACAGCCTCAGTACCCAGACATCACCCGCTACGATACCTATCCTAAGCTGTTAGCGTACAACGCCAAACATTGGCCTGACGAAGTGGCGATGCGGGAAAAAGAGTTCGGCATTTGGATCGAGTACACTTGGCGGGACTATCAAAACGCGGTAGAACGCTTCGCGCTTGGCTTGACCTCCTTGGAGGTCGGGCGGGGCGACGTTGTTGGTATCATTGGTACCAATAGACCCGAGTGGGTGCATGCCGAGGTGGCGACACATGTGGTAGGCGGCATGAGCCTGGGGATGTTTGAGGACTCACTCAGCGAAGAAGTTGCCTACTTGCTCAACTATGCAGGCGTAAAGGTAGTCATGTGCGAGGACGAGGAACAAGTTGATAAGATTATCGAAATTATTGATCAATGCCCAAGCGTCCAGCACATTATCTTTCACGACCCGCGCGGAATGCGCAAATACGATGACCCGCGTCTAATCAGTCAAGAAGACCTAATGGTCCGCGGCGACCAAATACGCAACCGCGATCCCGACACCTATCAACGCTTAGTCGCCGCCGGTGACGGTGAAGATGTGGCGATATTGATTACTACCTCCGGAACGACCTCCAACCCAAAGTTGGCGATGATGAAATCGGGCCGTTTCCTCGATCACTGCCTAGCGTACTTGCGCGCCGACCCAAAGTTTCCCGGCGACAACTACGTCTCGGTTCTACCTCTGCCCTGGGTAATGGATCAGATCTACGTTGTCGCACAGCCACTGATCAGCCGAAGCGTGTCGAATTTCGTCGAAGATGCCGAAACCATGATGAGTGACTTGCGCGAAATTGGGCCGAACTCTGTCATGTTCGCGCCTCGCGTCTGGGAGGTCATCGCCTCTGATATTAAGGCCCGGATGATGGATGCGAGCCCACTCAAGCGCTTGATGTTCAATTTGGGTATGAAGTGGGGAGTGCGCAGCATCGAGGAGCGGGGCCGTCCCTCTCAGCTCGCATACTGGCTTCTGTTTCGTGCCCTAAAAGACCGTCTCGGCTTTACCTATCTCCGCTCTGCGTCCACAGCCGGCGCCGCCCTCGCCCCTGAAACCTTTAAGTTTTTCTTGTCAATGGGCGTGCCGCTTCGTCAGCTCTATGGCCAAACTGAGCTTGCGGGCTCGTACACAATTCATCAGGCCCATGACGTTGACTACGACACTGTGGGTGTGCCTTTTGATAACTCCGAGATCAGAATTGACCGCCCCGACCACCAAGGCGTCGGGGAAGTTCTGGCTCGGAGCAGTGGCATGTTCGCAGGCTACTACAAAAATGAAGAGGCCACTCGCGAAACGGTTCGAGACGGATGGATGCATACCGGCGACGCCGGTTACATCAAGAAAGACAACGGCCACCTGGTGATTATCGACCGCATCAAAGACCTCGCAATCACCGAGGATGGCGTGCGTTTCTCTCCGCAGTACATAGAGAATAAGCTCAAGTTCTCTCCTTTCATTGCTGAGGCAGTGACCCTGGGTCATCAGCGGCCGTATCTTGCTGCGATGATCTGTATCCGCTTTGGCATTATGGCGAAATGGGCGGAGCAGCGCGGCATCGCCTTTACCAACTATACTAATCTCTCGGCACAATCGCGCGTCTACGAGCTCATCCAGCATGAAATAGAGCAGGTCAACTCGACGCTGCCCGAAGCGCAGCGGGTTCGTAAGTTCCTAATCTTGTATAAGGAGCTAGACCCAGACGATGGCGAACTGACGCGCACGCGCAAAATCCGCCGCGGTGTGATTCGTGAAAAATACGGTGACATCATCGAAGCGCTCTACTCCGAGCAAGAGTATGTGCACGTCGATACCACGATCGTTTTCCAGGACGGAACCAAGTCTCGCATACGGACCGACCTTGAAGTGGTCGACCTGGCGCCGGAGCAATCGAAACCCGCGGACCAGCAGGCTGCACCCAGCCTCACCGGTAGCTAAACGAGGAGATAAGACAATGAACACGGACTTGCTTCTGCAGTTATTGGTCAACGGCGTGATCATTGGCACCCTCTACGGGGTGGTCGCGATGACTTTTGTACTCATCTATAAATCAACCCAGGTTGTGAACTTCGCACAAGGCGAGTTTCTGCTCATCGGGGCCTGGGTATGTTGGGCCTTTCTCGTCCACTTCGAGATGCCATTTTGGTTAGGCTTCCCACTGACATTAGTCTTCATGTTCGCCTTCGGCGTGTTGCTGCAGGTGGTGGTACTAAGGCCCATGCTCGGCGAGCCAATTATCTCGGTAATTATGCTCACTATAGGCCTATCTATTGTCTTCCAAGCCGCCATGAGCTGGATATTCGGCGTATTCGCACAGCCCTTCCCGCGCGTCTTTGAAACTGAGTCGGTGAACATTCTCGGGCTCAACGTTCAACCCGCCTACTTGCTAAGCTTCGTGATTTCCTTGGTGATCATGGTCGGGTTCTTTGCCTTCTTTAAATATTCGCGAATGGGCTTGGCGATGCGCGCAACTGCCTTCGATCAGCAGGTTGCCGCAAGCTTGGGCATTTCGGTGCACCGCGTCTTCACTCTCGCTTGGGCGATCTCAGCAATGGTTTCGGCAGTGGCCGGCGTCACGGTGGGGATGGTCAACGGTGTGAGCTCTGCACTATCGTTTTTCGGGATAAAAGTGTTTCCAGCGGCCATCCTTGGCGGATTGGATTCAATCGTTGGCGCCGTTGCCGGCGGCCTGATAATCGGTCTACTCGAGAACGTCGCCCAGTTTGTTGATGGCGAGTACCTGAACTGGGGCAATCTCTACAACATCGTGCCGTTCTACGTGTTAATCATCATTTTGATGATTAAACCATACGGGCTGTTCGGAACCAAGAAAATTGAGCGGATCTAGGAGACATAGATGGCACTCTCAGCCGATAGCATGCGATGCGGTGAATTCCGCACCACCTATAAAGCAGACACGACGATTTTCCCAACCCCTAGGTCGCGCAATTTTGCTCTCGCCGGCCTATTGATGCTGCTCGTCACGCCATTCATTTTCGAGTCCTACATCATCAGCTTACTAATACAGATCGGTTATTACGCCATCGCAGCGTTAGGCCTCAATATCCTAGTTGGCTCCACGGGGCAGATATCCATCGGCCATGGTGCTTTCTTCGGCGTCGGCGCATTTGGTTCCGCTTGGTTGAATAACAGCCTCGGAATTCCCGTGATTCTGGCAATCCCTCTCGCAGGCGGAATGGCTGCCGCGGTCGGCCTCGTAGCTGGCATCCCCGCCCTCCGCATCAAAGGGCTTTACCTAGCCATCGCCACGCTCGCCGCACAGTTCATCCTCGAGGACATGTTCAGCCGTGCGGTTTGGTTCACAGGAGGTCCTGCCGGCTCAATGGCCTCTGAGCTCTCGATATTCGGCTATAACTTCAACAGCGACCAGAGCTACTTCTACATCGTGCTGCTCTTTCTAGTGGTGATGTTTCTCGCCGGTACCAATATGCTGCGCTCGCGTGATGGTCGTGCTTTCGTGGCCGTTCGCGATCACTACCTGTCCGCTGAAATCATGGGTATCAATCTAGCCAAATACCGCGTTCTGTCCTTTGGCGTGGCGGCCTTTTACGCCGGTATCGGTGGTGCGTTATTTGCACACTATCTCGGCTACGTATCCAGCGAAAGCTTTACGCTTATGCTGTCCATCCAGCTCTTGGGCATGATTATCATCGGTGGCTTAGGCTCAGTGATGGGTACCCTCTTGGGCGTCACTTTCATGGTGCTACTTCCGGAAGTCATGGACGGAGTTGTGGCTGTCGTCGGCGACGTCGTCCCCAGTTTGGTTCAGGGTTCCGCCTATCTCAAGCAGATGGCGATCGGCTTGGCGATCGTCCTGTTCTTGATCTTCGAACCGGATGGATTAGCACACCGCTGGAAGCAAATCAAGGCATACTGGAAGCTATACCCGTTCTCATACTGAAAGGTGGTCAGCGTTCGAGACTACAACAAAGCCCTTAAGGGCCAGGAGGAGTGAAATGATCAAGAAACTCAATATAGGCGTCGGCTTAGCCATACTCATCGGTTCGGTAACCATAGCAACGGCTGCCGAAACAATCCCTGTCGGCCAGCTGATCGACTACACGGGCCCTACAGCCGACATCAGCACCCCGTACGGCCTAGCCGTGCAGGACGCTATCGGCTACATCAACGCGAATGGCGGCATCAGAGGGCGCAAGATCCAACTGAAGACCACCGACTATTCCTACCAAGTTCCGCAAGCCATTTCCGCCTACAAGTCTTGGGTAAGCGGTTTTAAGCCGGTCCTCATCCAAGGCTGGGGTACCGCCGACACGGAGGCTCTGGCCGGTTTTGTCGCCAAGGATGAAATTGTATATATGTCCGCCTCCTACTCGGGCCATCTGACTGACCCGACGGGCGTATCGCCGCATACTAAACGACCGGCACCTTACAACTTCTTCTACGGTCCTACTTACTCTGACGGCTGCCGTGCATTGGTCGAATGGGCAAAAGACGATTGGGAGAATAAAGGTCGCGAAGGCACGCCGGCCTTCCAGCACATGGGGGACAACCATCCCATGCCGGAAGCGCCACGGGCCGCCTGCGAAAGCTATGCGAAAGATCTGGGCTTCGAAGTGCTACCACCCATTCGTTACTCGCTGGCTCCTGGTGATTTCAAGTCCCAGTGCTTAAGCCTCAAGGAGTCCGGTGCCGACTATACTTTCCTTGGCAACACCACCGGTTCGAACATCTCGTTGCTTAGCTCTTGTGAGTCGATCGGCGTAGACGACACGCAGTTCATGACCATGGTCTGGGGCTTCGACGAGAACGTCGTCAAATCGGCGGGCAAAGCCACTGACGGCATAGTCTGGCCGGTGGGCTCTGCGCTGTGGGGCTCAGAAGCACCTGGGATGAAACTCATCCACGAGATCATGGCCGAAAACGGCCGTTCCGACCAAACCCTGCACTATATTCGTGGCATCTGCTCAGCTTTCTTTATGCGCGACGCGATGACGATGGCTGCGACTGAGGGCGACGTTACCGGCCCGACCATCAAAGCGGCCCTTGAAACCATGACCAACCACGCCCCAGAAGAGCTCGAAGGGGTGTGCCTGCCACACACCTGGACTCCTGTAAATCATCGCGGAACCAACCTTGTCCGGGTTTATCAGTCGCACTGGAATGGCGGTAATAATAGCTTCGAGTACCTGACCACTGTCGAACTACCCCGCCGCCAAGACTGGCTGGGCTGGTAAGCCGTGCTTAGGCGGGCGGCTTTTTGGCTGCCCGCCTCTTTTCAGACGACGGAGACGCGCATATGTCCAAGCTAGCGGAGCAAATGGCCGCCCCGGTGCCGATGCTATCGGTCAACAACATTGAAGTGGTCTACAACGACGTCATTCTGGTACTGCGCGGGGTCAGCCTGGAGGTACCCAAAGGAAAAATTGTCGCCCTGCTTGGTGCCAACGGCTCAGGCAAGTCGACGACACTGAAAGCGATTTCCGGTCTACTGAGCACGGAAGACGGCGAAATATCACGCGGCACCGTTAATTTCCAAGGAGAGACGATCAGCAACCGCGTACCAGAAAGCATCGTCCGCAAAGGCATTTTTCAGATTATGGAAGGCCGCCGCCTGATTGCCGACATGACAGTTCTTGAGAACCTTCGGCTGGGCGCCTTCACGAGAAAGGATAAAGGTGTGCGCCACGATATCGACATGGTGTTCGATTACTTCCCGCGACTGCGGGAGCGTGCCGACAACATTTCGGGCTACCTCTCTGGTGGCGAACAACAGATGGTTGCGATAGGCCGAGCACTGATGGCTCGCCCGAAGATGTTGCTACTCGACGAGCCCTCCATGGGTCTATCGCCGCTGCTGGTGAAAGAGGTCTTCGAAATCATCGAGACTATCAATCGTGAGCAAGGTCTGACCATGTTGTTGGTCGAACAGAACGCGAACTGGGCGCTGCGTCTAGCTTCCTACGGATATATCATGGAAAATGGTAAAATCGTCCTCGACGGAACGAAGGACGAGCTCCTCAAAAACGAGGACGTCAAAGCCTCTTACCTAGGAGGCGGCGAAGAGCGACGCTCCTTCAAGAATCTCAAGTCCTACAAGCGGCGCAAGCGCTGGCTGTAAGCACGTTCAGCCACACCACCTGAATGCCGTTTCAGGCGCGTTAACGGCGATGTGCCGGCCTTTTCCTAAGCCTAAAACAATGCGCTCGGTTTAAGATAAAGCCTGATACCGGGCGCACGCTTGCGGGCCTTGAAGCCCCGTGTCTGCTTACCCTTTGCCCGATTTCGGGCTCACCTGACGGCCAGCCCGTCCTGCCTGCAGTCCACGATCCGCAGTATCAAGCCTAAAACTCTGGCGCAGGCACACCTGGCATTGACCGATAACCTGATGAAACGGGGCGTAATTTCAATGGGCAAGCTGCGTATCGACAGTACGAAGGCGGCAGTGTCCCGTCCATGCTTTACCACAGCAATAAATTGCTGATGAAGTTGCTTAAGTACAATTTGAACCTTATTTAGATCGTCGGTGGCTGCCTGTGTCTTCAAATGGATCCAAGGCAGCCGCTTGTTATCTCCAGCAACGATGGTTCGTGCGGTATAACACCCTCTTTATTCGTAAGGTCTTTGATGCCGAAAGACTTTACGCATAACGCTCAGCCATCTTCAGGAACCGGCACGGCATCGTCGGCGTTCGGGCGGCTATCGTGAGAAAGCGTGGGATCATGGCCCTGAGGTCGTAACGCCGATTGAAGCGATACTTGAATTTG
>Ga0208030_1000821_pt1 | contig 20043 bp, 27 predicted proteins | sample MalvirDeepMed_M9_FD_184246 | JGI IMG/M metagenome (GOLD analysis project Ga0208030, IMG submission 184246) | Marine viral communities from the Global Malaspina Expedition - Malaspina viral metaG DeepMed_M9 (SPAdes) (version 2) | ecosystem: Environmental > Aquatic > Marine > Oceanic | place...
TCCCAACCCCAACCCGAGGCCCAGCATGGCCCCAGACGGCCCCAGCATGGCCCACAAGGGCCACGGCCTTGTTACAAGGACCAAGGCAAGGGCCAGCCTTCCAACAGCTTATGAGCGTATTGGAGCGCCTTAGACAAGATTGGCCCTAGACCAGAGAACTAGCTCGCTCTGTGGCCCCAGCCTAGCGCTGGGCCTAGCGCTGGGCTCAGCTGGAGGGATAGGGGATGTAACAACCTCAATTCCATAGGTCCTAGTACAAGTATATTAAGTAGTTAAGGCAAGGCCTAGGCCTACTGAGGCTAGGTACTAGGTCTAGGTACTGGGGTTACATGTCTAGGTACTAGGTGGGGTTCGTAACAAGAAGGCCCCAAGGGGCTTGTTACAGCGCCAAGGGGCCTTCTTGTTACATGGGCAAGGGGCTAGGTGAGCAAGGCCAGCAGAGGCGCAAAGAGTTTGGGGAGGTAGACCACTAGGACAACGGCTAGGGCTGGGCTTGTTGTGGGGTGCATATCAAGGGCGCTCCTTCCTAGAGTAAGCCCCATCTAAGCGGCTACAGCGAGGCCCAACGCCTCGGCCTCGGACAGGATGGCGGTGAGTGCCTCGGCAGTGTCCCTCATAGCGTCCATGCAAGCCTTAGATGGGGACTGATGGCCTTCGGCGGCATAGGCCTTGATATACTGGTAGCTGAACCCATCGTGCGGCTCCCGGCTGTACAGGTGCATCAGTGCGGCGGCACCCAACTCAGCCACGACCTCTTTGAAAGCGGTGGGCAACTCTTTGGCCTCGGGGCGCACCCGATAATGGGCGGCATGGACGAGTTCGTGAAACCAAACGCTCTCGTCTTCTGAGCAAAGGACAATCTCGGAAGGCCCATCATCCCGGTGGCGATAGTAACCGCCGTAGGAGCCATTTGAGGGGGCGTAAGAGGGATCTATGCCCCATGTCCGAGCGACTTCCGACAGGATGGGCAATTCGGTGGGCAAATTCTCGGCGTATTCGGGCGGCGTTTCGCCCTCGGTGTCTTCGATCTTGAAGACCGGAGTAGCGATAAAACCGAAGACGGTTAGCACCTCCTCGCCGTTTTCTTCTTTCTTGCCGATGCGCGGCGATATGATATTGATCGCCTTGCTCCCCTTCTTCACATTGCGACCCGCCGCTTTCCACTGGCGATACCCACGGGCATCGGCGGTGCCGCTGAGATAGGTGATAATGCGGTTGGTGAACGACCACTTGCTCATCGGGATGTCGGCGGGTGGCTTGATAACCGAGAACGCCACGGCCTTCGGCAAGGATGCGGGATCGTTGAAATTGTCAAGAACCGTCTGCATCACGGCATCGACTTTTTCGCGGGATTTCTGCTTCTTGTCCTTCATGGCCTGACCTCCGTCTCCTATCAGTTTGAGGGATCTGCCTCATCAGCGCCGCGAGATCAACCGCGGTCCCGACTCCTCCCAGGCGTTGGCTTTGACCCAGCGGACATAGGCGCTATCCTCGGCGTCATCGCGGATCAATGTGTTGGAATGGTATTGGGTGCCGTTGATCTCGACGGCGTACCCGTTGGGGTTACCGTGCCAGACCTTCGGGCGGGATTTGATGGTGATCTTGTGATTGCCAACGTAAAATGTGCGTTGTTTTTTCAAGGACATTAGTAATCCCTCCCTTTATATTGCCTATGTGTATTCATCCTACTTTATCTCCCAGAGTTGGGCCTTGTTAGCTGGTCCATGGGCTTCTATTGCAATGTCTTTCCCACCCCTACTTGTGCCGGCACAGAGCCCACAATCGGCACACTGGACACCGTGCGTTGTGTGGGGACACAGTATCTCGCCAGCTCTAGGGGCTTGGCCAGGCGTCAGTATCGAGAAAGTCTTGTACCCTAAATCCTTTGCTTGTTCCCGAGTCTTCGCGTCTATCCCGTCTATGCTGGCCATAAAATATTGAGCGTAGCCTTTATCGATCTTATGCCAGGCATGGGTGTACCCTGTCCAGCTGGGCACCTTACTAGCCCACTTGTCAACGAGCTCTAGAGGTATAAAACTGGGGTCTCCATAGCTACCAAAGCGTAGGGGCTTGTTCAATGTGGGGAAAGCTTGCACTTCCTGGCCTAGCCCAGCGTTGTAAATCGCATTGTAGGCTACTGGGTTGACATAGCATCCTTTACCATGCTTTAACGGACAATCGCCACAATACAAGCCGTCAAGACGGCTCTTTATGGCGTCAGTCGGTTTAATATCTTCAGCTAGTACGGCTATGCTGGCCATATCGCCGGTCTTTGCGTTTTTACTTGTGCGATGGACAGAGGATAGGAGCCCTTGTATAATCCCGTTGGTCCATACCTTTAAGGTGTTTTTACTCATTATATGGACTCGGTGCGGTCTACGACTAGAGAGCCAGCTTTATAGGTCGTAGCGTCTAGGTCCTCTTTTTGTTCGCGTGCCCAACCACGGACGGTCGTAGAGTCTAGGTCATCTTCGTCTATTGCTATTTCTTCTAAATACTTTTGAGCTGCTTTATTTTCTGATACACTGGCTAGCCTGGCCAAGAGGTCCAATGCCACTTTGCCAATTCGCGGGCCGTCCGCCTCAAATTTTAAGGTGCTACCGTCCGCCCCATAAAAATAAACCGCGAGTTCGTGTTTAATGCGTTTCATCATACAACCCCTTGCTTAGATGTTTTCGCTGCTTTTATGGCGTCTTCTAAATTTTGACCTAAAAAATCCGCGTACTCTTTACCCTGCGGGCCCGTTAATAGTGCTAGTTCCGTTTCTATCTGCTGGGCAAGTAATTTTTCAGCGGCGGGCCCGTCTATCCACTCTTGCTTGTCGTAATTATATGCATGCATCATACAACCCCTTGCTAAGTGTTTTTGGCTCGAGCCTATCCCGAGCCTGTAAATAAATATAGTTTATCAAGTGTTAACCGTCAAGGTGTTTTATAACAATACTATATTTAATGTTACAAGACCTAATCGCAAACTAGGCCCTGGGCCCTGGGCCCTGGGCCCTGGGTTTGGGCCCTGGCTCTGGCTCTGGCTCTGGCTCTGGCCCGGTCTCGATTAGATTAAGATTAGATTAAGATTAGATTGGGATTGATTGATTGATTGATTGGGATTAGATTGTAACAATATCAGATTACGACTTTTTGCTTTAACACTTGACAACCCAGGGATTGATTGTATATATTGACTCCATCGGCGGGATTCCCCCGCTGATTACCCAAGCAAGGGAGAGAAACATGACCCGTAAACATTTCGAGGCTATCGCCGAATCGCTGGCCGATCTTAAAGACACGGCATGTGATGGGAAGACCGATGGCGAATTGGTCTGGTGGGCCGCATGCGAAGCGATGGCCGAAACATGCGCCCGGTTTAATCACAATTTCAGCGAATACAAATTTATGACAGCGTGCGGTTACATTAAGGGATAGCCGCACCTTGGGCGGGGGCCACGGTGGCCCCCGCCCCAACCCAAGCAAGGGGAAAAATGATGGCCCACGAAAAAGAGGAAGTCCTAGAGACGGTGCGCGAAGCCGAGCAGTACGTAGTCCTAGCGATCAGCGACGAGGGATTATCTCAGTATACCCATGCAAGAAATGATTGTCTTGCTATAATGCTGATGGATTTTTTTGATCGGCACCCCGATATTTTTGACGCGATGATCCAGCTGAAGATGGCCAACCAGATTGGCCGGTTGGCCGAGGAAAAGTTGGGCACGGAAAAAGCGCACGAACTGTTGGAGATGCTGAGTCGTCTTGTGCAAGGCGAGGCCGACGAAGAGGAGAGCAAAGAGGAAGAGGGCTCTTCAATGGACGAGATGGAGAGGTTCATGGACGGGCTCTTCAAAGACAACGACACACCCAACTAAACCTGTTACAGCCCCCCGGGCCGCTGGGCCTGGGGGGCTTTTCCCATGCAAGGGGAGATGCCATGTTTAAAGACAGATCTATATTCCAAGGTTGGAAGGAATTTGATGCGCCCAGCGGATCCTACCGCGCTGAGAAAATAAGGGATAGAATTTGGCGCGTGTTTGAAAAATCAGGACAGGCTTTTATTTGTGTGGGCACTTTCGCAACACAAAACAACTCCTGTAAAGAAATATGGGAAACGGCGAAGGCTTTGGCCGAGGTGTACGATGATTGACCCGAAAAAAGTCTTCGATGTCGTGTTGGACGGGGTGGACCACACAGATTACCCGGACTACTGCGATGCCTTTATTGTTACAGCAAAAATTACTGACAACGGAGCGGCGCGGGAACTCACCTGCGACGAGATCGACGCCCTTGAAGTCGATTACCCCGATGAAGTGTACCATCTAATAATGGAGACAATACACGATGGACGGAGCTAAGATTAGGCAACTCAGATTAGCCCTCGACCTGACCCAGGAGGAGCTGGGCGAGTTGATTGGCGCTCAGCCTGTTACGATATCGCGGTGGGAAAACTCCCACCATATCCCGAGCCCGCTGGCGCAAAAAGCCCTGGCAGCATTACGGATCGAGCAGGATCAAGCCCGATTAGTAACACAGGAGCATGTTTAGCTTGCTATTGTCGGAGCTTTTGATTATACTTGATTACGCACAAAAAAACCCGACGGGGGATAGGCCTCCGCCGGGTACAACCACGCCAACAAACCAAGCAAGGGATTTATGGCATTCTTTAATATACGGAAGGGTTTCGCCCCGCGCAAGATATGGATATTCCTCGCCCTCGTTGTGCTATATATAGTATGGCACGTGACTCGCAGTCCACTTTTTCAGTCAGGAGATTAGCTATGCCACAGATTCCCGTGGGCCAGACGGTGAATTTTACCGTGGGCCTTTTCAACTCGATTACTCGCAACCCATCCCAGCAAGTGGTGGGGACGTGGTACTACAGTATCAAAGGCACTTTCGAGTTGGGAGACAAATTGCAGGGTACGGCCCAGCTAATCCATGCGATGCTGGGGGTATGGCCTGGGGCTGGGGGCACGATGTCGATTACCCGAGGCGCACAGGACGATTACCACGCTATCGCGGCGGCGGCAGGGGTTCCAGGGCCGCCCAAGCTGGAGGAATACAACCCAGTGTCCCGATCATACAATGTCATCGCCGCTGCCGCCCGCGCCGAGGATTGCCCCGACATGATTGGAGAGGCAGGGACCGCAGCACCGCTCGCAGCAGCGCCTGTAACAGCGGCAGCAGCGCCCAGCCCTCTTCATATTCACACGAACGAGGGCCATAGCGACCCCCAAGATGTTTATACGGACAAAGGCCTGGACACCATTGTTACAGGGCCCCCTACCCTCGACGACTTCTTCGCCTTGGCCGAGGCGTGCGTTGCCAAAGCCGCCGACATTATGGAGGCAACCGCCGAGGCGGGGTGGACAGTCGATACCGGCACCATGATCTCCTTGGCGCAGACGATGCAGAATAACGCTTGGCGGTCTGGATTGCGGGTAGAGGTGGCACCCCCGCCGCAAGAGGTCGAGGAGCCCCCCCAGGCCGAGGCCCCGCCGTTACAGGAATCGCCGCCGCCCAAAACGATGGCCGAGGCCACCAGCATGGTGGACAACCTCTTTAATCAATAACCGATTGCCCCAGCTTGTGGCGCATCAAAACCGTACTGCGGTTGCGAGGCGGGCGTCATGGGCTGGGGCGCTTCATTCTAAGGAGGCACACCATGCGCTACCCTCATAGCCCTGGATTCAAGGGCGAGGCTAATACCGGCAAGGAGGCGGCGAAGGATATACAGGGCAGGGCGGGCACCTTGCGCCGCCTGGCCCTGGACTGCCTGTCGATGGACCTCCTGCGCTTCGACCTCACTGATGGACATGGCCTGACGGCGGACGAGGTAGCTACGCAATGTCGGTGCAGTATACTGGCGATGCGCCCGCGTCTTAGTGAGCTAAAGGGGCGGGGTCTCATTGAGGATTCTGGACAACGACGCAGCAATAAGTCCGGCAAGGCGGCGGTCGTATGGCAGCTAGTGTTAAACCCACAGTCGAAGGAAGTAGCCGATGCTGAAGAATCTGTATCACAACAAGACCTCTTTCGAGGTGACGAGCCTGGAGGAACACCATGCGTGATGAATGGATGACGCCAGCCCAGGCCGCAGAGGCGGCGGGCATCAGCTACGGCACTGTCCTGCGCCTGTTGCAGCGGGGCGAGATCCCCAGCACCCGCGTAGGGCCGAGGCTGATTAGGATACGCTCGACAGATGTCCGCAAGCTGATCCTCGGCGATGACAATGACACTCACGATGACACAGACACTCACGATTGAAGGCGATTGGCCCGCGATGAACGCCAGCATAAAAAGGATGAAAGGCCACTGGTCGGGCTACGCCAAAGAGAAAAAGACCTGGACGCTGTTGGCGTGGTCCGAGGCGCGATCACAGCGATTAGAGCCCATGCCCACGCCTGTAACCCTCCATTTCGTGTGGCGTATGCCCAACATGCGACGCGACCCCGATGGGCTACGCGGTTTCGTCGTCAAGTATATCCTGGATGGATTGGTCTTAGCCACGATTATCCCCGATGACTCGGCCAAGCACATCGCCGGGTTCACCGACACCTTCATACTGGACCGGGACAACCCCGGCATCGAGATAACACTGGAGGCAACGCATGTCTGATCCTCGTAGTTATGACAGTATGCTCTCTTTTAATCGCGCCCAGCAACATTACGATAACATGAGTCCCGAGGATGTCGGAGGGAACGTGGAAGCTGGGGAGGAAGAAGATGCGGCGGAGGACGACACTACGTTCCCGCGCTGTTGTGGTCATCGGCGGCGAAGAGGAGAGCGAAGAAGATGATCGACCTTAAGATCGGCGATTGCCGGGACGAGTTGAAAAAGATGGCTGCCGAGTCTGTCCACTGCTGCGTCACGAGCCCGCCCTACTGGGGCTTGCGCGACTATGGCGAGGGAGATCAGATTGGCTTAGAGGCCACGCCCGAGGCGTATGTGGAGCAGATGGTCAACGTCTTCCGCGAGGTCAAGCGGGTACTGCGCGGCGATGGGACGCTATGGCTCAACTTGGGCGATAGTTATGCGAGTTACCGTGATTCACGGTGCTCCCCGCAATCGCTCGATGAAAAACAGCGGACAATGCCAACGCAGGGAGCATCGAACCGAGGACGGGCTGCTTTTGTTGGCTCAAGAGTGAAGCATAAGGATCTTGTCGGCATCCCGTGGCGGGTCGCCATCGCCCTCCAGGCCGACGGGTGGTATCTGCGCCAGGACATCATCTGGGCCAAGCCCAACCCCATGCCCGAGAGCGTGACAGACCGCTGCACCAAGGCGCATGAGTATATCTTTCTGCTGTCGAAGTCGCCCCGCTACTACTACGATGCTGACGCGATAAAGGAGGACTTGGTGTATCCCAATGAGACGAGACGTCCCTTGGGTAGCAAGGGGGCTTGGCAGATGGATGGACGGGGACAGCGGGACAATGGTGGGGGCGCAGAATACGAGGGTTATCCCGACAAACGCAACAAGCGCAGTGTTTGGACTGTGACCACCAAGCCATTCAAGGGCGCACACTTCGCTACCTTTCCACCGGACCTCATTGAGCCTTGTGTTTTGGCTGGCTGTCCCGAGGGCGGTATCGTGCTGGACCCGTTTGGTGGGGCGGGGACCGCCGGCATGGTGGCCGACAGGTTGGGGCGCAACGCGGTGCTGATTGAACTCAATGCTGAATATGCCGAGATGGCCCATGCCCGACTCTACGACGATTCCCCGCTCTTTGCCCAATTCACTCAAGAGGAGACCGTATGAAAATCATCATCGAGGTGTCGATAGAGGCCAAGGTTGTTACATCCGAAGATAACAAGAATGAAATCATATTGGTCCCGGTGGTCGAGCTAGACCAAGACCAAGAAGTACCTAGTCCAGAGGTACCTAGTACCAAGGAACCCAAGGAACTTGTACAAGACACTAAAGAAACTGGTACTACGAGTATCAACGGACGCCTTGTTACATGCAAAGCCGATGAGTGTGAGCAGCCCGTAGCCCGCAAGGGATTATGCGACAAGCACTATATGGCTACGTACCGCAAGGCGTATGAGCCTTCTATCGAGGCGCGGATGATTGTGGAGCGGTGGCGGGACCATCCCGATGTCGATTACCGGGACCGCTACCATCGCCATTGGTGCAAGGTGCTGGACGACCTCCATCGTATCGACAAGCTGTCGTGGGAGGAGATACGGGGGATAATCGACTTCGCGCTGGATCGGTGGGTGCCCCGATATATGCAGTCACCGACCAAGCTCCGTCAATCAAGCAGAGCCTACCCAGAAAAGAAATGCTGGGAAATCATAAGGGGACAGATCAATGGACAGACCACAGGCGACCCAAGCGACGAAAGCGCCTTTGTCGATGACATCAAATTCGCCTAACCGGCTCAGTGAGGAGGTCTTCAAACACGGCATCAAAGTGCTGATGGCCGAATACCATTGGAAAGCCGATGAGAGCCAGCTGCGCCAGTGGTATCGGGTGCTGGGGTGGCTCAGTGACGAGGCGTGGCTCAATGCCATCGACAACTGGATCCTCAGTGACAACACCTTTCGTCCCAAGCCGGGCCAGCTGGTCGTCATGGCGCGGCAGATGACGATGCGGGAGAAAGCCGAGCGGGACGCCAAGGCCAGCCGGGAGGCGCACGCAACCCGCTCAGAGGACCAGTGTGACGAGACGGTGGCGCAGAAGCACCGACAGGTCATGGAACGCGAGAAGCGCACCGCAGGCGAAGTGAGGAGGGCTATCCTGGGCCGTTACAACGCCACCTACCGCAACCCCGATGCCGTCCGCCTGGTGATGGAGACGATAGACCTGATGACGATACAGGAGCCGCTCTGTTACAGGGCCGACCCCGTTGCCGACGCCCTCGCCTCCGCTGAGAAGATCAACGACGCGAGGCCCTATGGTACGGTGTGAGAACAGCAGCCGGTTGAATAGAACCAAGGCCGGGATGTCAAGTAGCCCACGCAATCTCATGGACCCCTACATGCGCCTCAGTTGTGCGGTGATTGCCAGCGCAGGAAAGGAGTATAGAGCGATAGTAGCGAGAGGGGGCGTCATGGCCCCACAGGAGGTCCAGTCTATTCGGGATGAGTTGCTGGACCCCTGCAACCCGTTCATGCGGTACACTGGATACGACCCCGAGAAATTGCTCGATTCACTGGAGTCGGATCTGGCACGACAACCCTAACCAAAGGAAGAGCCATGCAAGCGATAGACCAAGCAAGGATCGTCTTCGCCCCTCGGGCCCACCGGGGCGGCAAGCACTATATCTCAGCACTGATCAAAAGCGTGGAGAGCGCCCTGAAAGAAACGGGGATGATTCCGATATATGATATGGAAACCGATTGTTACATCACCGCGCAAATTGGATTGGTTGACCAGGGCTTGGATGAGAAGTGGCTGCGGAGAATACACCTTGCAGGAAGCCTCAAAATAGAGCCGAAGGCCAAAGTGTTCTGGCAGCGCCTGGGTCGTTACATCCAGGCCAACATGTACTGGCCCAGCGAGATCACCATGAGGAATTGGCCCGAGTGGCAAATCCTGTCTAAAGAGAAGATACCCCTGCCCGTTCAGTCCTCGGCCACCGCCAGGAAAAGAAAGCACGCGGCAAAAATAAAGAGGGAGCAGAAGGAGGCCGAGCGGGAGCAGACTCGGGCGAGGGTACAGGAGCAGGAGCCCGAGGTAGACGCGGGGGACATCGGGTTGTACGTATCCATATCCACCTTGACTGCGGATATGCGGGAGATCCGTAACAGATGCAAGAAGCTGGAGGTGATAGCGCAGCCGGTGGACAATGCGGTGACTTTAGCCTCTACGGCGGCACAAGAGGTGCGGGGGATGAGGGATCACCTCCTGTCCCTGGAGAACCGGCTCCTGGCAGTCGAGAAGCAATCGGGCGAACTGGAGACGCGCATGGACGCCCTGTGGCAGATGATCGACCTCGCCACAGCCCCCAAAAATGATAAGGCCCCCGAGGAGGGGGAGCCGGATAAACCCAAAAGCTGGTTACAGCACCTGAAAAGCTGAAGGACCGGGTAAGTGGAACAGCGGCGAGGAAGGTTGGTGTGCTTACATCCCCTCACCTAAGTCGATAAGCCGACCATATCGTTACATGCATCCCTGACGATATGGGCGATTGTAAAGCGCTGGAGGACGATAACTATCGATGCGTGAACTGGCGACAATGGGAGGCCTCCCGTTGTTCTATAGGAAATACATTCAAAGACAAGACCCCGTGTTCTACTCCCCGAGGAACACGGGGTCTTGCTTTTCTGTAACACAAGGACTCCCCAGCCTGGACCTCCCTGTGCCCAGGCTACTCCCGTGTTACATTATTTACGCCCATCTACATAGGCTTGGCCCACGACATAGGCGATAGCTACCGCCGCCATCGGCCAGGTGAGGTCTACGGCCCCAGTGGCCGCCGCCGCACCCACCGCCGCCGTCACCGCCAGCTTACGACTCGCAATTTTCTGTATTAAATGGCCCATTATTTTTCCCTCTTGTCCAGGTTGGGGGGGAACGGTAGTCTGTCCAGAGGTCGCTCTATACGCAACGATTTGAGCTCGGAGTTAGGCAGCTTCATCAAAGTCCCCCCACTAATCGAAGTGTTGCCTTCCTTATCTTCAACGACATCATAGAGATAAAACGTCGTTGACAACATACCCATTCCCGATATACGCGCAGGGCGTCGGTTGCCATTTATCTGTATCCAGCAGGTCGCGTTCTCCTGATAGTCCGAACCGAAGAACATCGCCAATCCAGCGAGGAGGTTTTCTATGCTCCCCTTCATAAAAAGCAATACGAACAATATTGCAAAAATCCATATATACTCCGATACCAGCGAGGCTAGTCCCGATTCCGCTCCAAACTGACGCAGGGCCTCTTCTGCAGCGCGTTCGTCCATAGATTATTTCGTAGTCCATCTCAGTCCCAATTAATAGCTTTTGGTCCTTGATTTAACCTTGGGTTTCTTCGCTTTCTTGATGGGCTTGCCCGTGCGTTTCGCTTCTTTCCTTGCTGCGGCCATACCCTTTTTCGTATAGCTATACGACTTGCTTCCTACCTTAGGCATCGGGCACCTTCCCATTGCTTGGTGATGTCAGTGCAGCGAGGACATCATCCTGTCCATCTAACCGCTGGTAGATCGGATCGTTGGCCGCGAGGACTCTGAGCCGTTCCTGCTTCTGCCGCTTGACTATCGCCAGTTGCTGCTCTGGCGTCGTCGTCTGGGGCTGAGACTCGGCGGCGGTCTCTTCAGCTTGCTCGATTGCTTCGGTCATTATGCGGCCTCCAATGTGGCTACTTTGGCTTCTAATTCTTGGACTGCGGCAACTAAAAACATATGCAGATCGTGGGGTGTGTATGCCTTGAGATCCTGCATCAATGATTCGTGGATTTCCTCTTGTCGCTCAACTGCGGCAACAGCTTCCGTTGCCTCGACTGCTGGCACTCGTACATCGCCAACCGATACGCCTTCGGGCAACTCATCGTCATCGGTATAGAGTATCGCGTCTTGTGCGGCAACGGCGGCTTGTGCCTCTTTAGCCTTGACCATTGGCGTTATTTTTACCAGATCGCCACGGGTCGAAACAGCGTCAGGAAACACCGTTTCGTACTCTTCGGCCAAGAATGAGTGATATGTTTTTGACCCATCAATCTCGTCGTGGACTGATAGATATAGATCCGTATACTGAAAGCTTATAGGCCGCAATTGCTTGATTCTATCCAGTGCGCCTGTAATCGTCTGGACATTAGTTTTAATTCTGCTATCGGAAGTATCCGTCCATGCCGTGCCTGTCGATAAGCCCGCAGTACCGGTTACATCCAGCTGATGGGCTGGAATCCCGCTCGGGATCGCGACATACCCCGTTGTCGATTGCACCCTCATCCACTGCTTAGAATTGACTGACTCACTTAGATTGAGCCAAGTTACACCTCCAGCACTGGATGAGCTAAAGTCCCAATTTGAAGTCGAAGAAGCCGTATCCTGAAGTACAAAAGCTGGCTCGGCACCCCGCATCGTTAACACGGTTGTTGCATCGTGGGCCGCAGTTCCGCCGATTATCACGTTGCCAGCGGAGTCAATCCGCATACGCTCGGCAATATTTGAACCTCGCGTGATAAAGCTCAGATACCCGTCAGCATCACCATCCGTAGCATTCTCTTTCAGGCCCTGAATTGTGGAGAATTGTGTTATGTCTCCTCCACTGTTATAAATACCACCGAACTGCAACACGCCGCCTTTATTAGCAGCGAGAGCAGTCGAAGAAGTGAAAAAGGCTCCAGAGCTATTGATTTGCGTGTTTGGATCGAGATACGCACCGTGTACATGCAATGGACATTGCGATGCAGTCGTGCCAATGCCGACCTTGGTAGTCCCTGTCGGTATGCTCATCACCGTAGCATCCGCATCGTTCTTGATCGTCACATCGCTGGTGCTGCCCTGCCCCGTGAGGATCAACCCTTCGGCAGAGGTGTAGCCCATCGCCGCGTTATCGCCAGCAGCGGTGTCGCCGGTAGCCTCAACGGTCAATCCTGTCAACACGCCGTCAAAGGTGCCTACGCCATCGGTGTCTATCGTAGCTCCCGTCGATCCCGTACCGCCGCCAAAGGTGCCGCCTGCCGTGCAGACGAGCGAGGCCAGCGTAGCCGCGCCCGCCACATCAATGATACCGGAGAAATCGCCCGTAGCCGCATCCAGTTCGCCCGATAGTGTTACATTGGCCGCGCCTGTTACATTATTACTGTCGTCAATGATAAGCCCTGAGTTCTGGCCCGTTTTGCCGCCGGTGCCATCGAAGCGCACAACGGCATTGTCGGTGGCCGAGCCGGGACCGGAGAAATCGCCACTGCCACCGCCAGCATCTTCCCAATTGGGTAAGGTGCCGGTGCTGGTGAGTACCTGGCCATCGGACCCTACGCCCAATCGCTCAAGAAAACCAGAGGAATCGCGGTAGTAAACATCGCCAGTAGCATCGGACCCCAGCGTCATCGTAGCAGATCCGTCGATCACCCCCGACCAGGTGCCGCTGGTGATGGTGCCTACCGTCGCCAACGAGGAGGCGGAGGTGATGCTGTTCTGCGCGGCGGTGGAGATGGTCCCTGCCAAGGTCGCCCCCGTGACGGCCCCATCGCTTGTGATGGCTCCATTGGCCTGTAGGACGCCCGCCGTAGAGATCGTCACGCCGGTAGAACCGTACCCGCCGCCAAACGTAGCCCCCGCCGTGCAAACCAAGGAGGCCAGCGTAGCAGCGCCGGTAGTAGCCAGCGTCCCTGCGGTAGTGATGCCACCTCCATCTGCTATGGTGATGGCATCGTCACCGTCGGTGTACGCTATCTTCGTCGTCTGGACCTCGCCCGGCACGTTGATACCGGCGGCGGCATCGAGGACTTTAAGGCCCGTAGCGTCGCCATGGTCAGTGAAGATGAGGTCTTTGCCGTTGGTCGCCAGCTTGACGGTGACATCGCCGGAGTTGCCTTCGGTGAAGCGCAGCACCTCGGTGCCAGCGTCTTTGAAGATATGGATGCCGGTATGGGCATCGAGCGTCAGGGCGTCGCCGCTGTCGATGATGACGGGGTTGGCGGCGATGGTGACGCCCGTGGTGCCGTCATGCGTCAGCGTAGCGTCGTTCCCCGCGCCCAGCGCCAGGACCGCCGAGTCGGACAGGAGCCTCACGTCATCACCAAAAATCGCATCCTTCACCACGCTCAAGCCGCCGTCGGTCTGTAGAGAGCCGTCGGTAGTAGTGGTCGCCTCGGTGGCATCGTCGGTCTTGATGATGCCGCTGGAAGTGATCGCGCCCGACCCTATCGTGCCCAGGCCAGCGACATTGCCGGAGGTGTCGAAGGTGTAGTTGCCATCTGATAAGGTGCCATCGAGTGTAATATTGCGGAAGGTGCCTATATCCTTGTTACTGTCCACGACGACGGCCTTGCTGGCCGTTACGGTGCCCGCCGTCACGCCGTCTATCGTCTCCAGTTCCGCCTCGTTGATGGCGGCGCTGCCGATGGTGAATCCCGTGCCTGTAACAACACCCGTGCTGGTGATAGCTCCCGACCCTACGGTGCCCAAGCCCGAGACATTACCAGAGGTATCAAAGGTGTAGTTGCCATCTGATAAGGTGCCGTCAAGTGTAATATTGCGGAAGGTGCCGATGTCTTTGTTACTGTCCACCACCACCGCTTTGCTGGCCGCCACCGTCCCGGCGGTGATGCCGTCGATGGTCTCCAGCTCCGCCTCATTGATCGCCGCCGACCCTATGGTCAGCCCGCCCACCGTAGCTACGCCGGTGATAGCGGCGGTCCCTGCTACCGTCAGGGCCCCCGCCAGGGCCAGCGTAGAGCTGGAGACCGTAGCATGGGGGGTGAGGGTCAGGTGCGTAACAAAGGTGCCTGCGGAGGCGATGTCATTGCCCAGCGTGATGACCCCCCCGTCGGCGACATTGAGCTTCCACTCGTCGCCAGCGTCGTCGCCCTCGTCGGCACGAAGGGTGATGGCGAGGTCGGCCCCTTCTATGGCCGAGATGGCGAGGCTGTCGGTGGTGGTCTCGTCATAGCCGATCTTGATGTTCTGATCGGAGCCCATATAGAGGTACTTGTCATCGGCAACGTAGACATCGCCCCACTCCAGGGAGGTCGAGCCGAGGTCGGCCCCACCCGCCGCGTCAGGCAGGAAGGTGGTCCCTATCTTCAGCGACCCCGAGAGGGTGAGGTTCCTGATCTGATTGGAGCCGGTGGCATTGGCGAAGTCCTTGTTGCTGTCCAGCACGATGGCCTTGGAAGCCGCCGCCTGACCCGCCGTGACGCCCAGGTTGTCGGCATTGAGGCTGCCGTTGGCAGTGGAGAGGATGTTGTCGAACTCGCCATTGAGATCGGAGGCCGTCAGGGTGTCGCCCGTAGACCAAGTTGTTACACGACTTATAGTACCCATGATTTACCTTTATTGTTGTTCTTCGCGCTGCTGTGCTTGCTGCATTCGTTCCATGAACTGCCCAATAGTCATGCCTTGCTGGGCATACTTCTGCACCGTTTCATTGCCCAAAACCTCCCGCGCCTCCCGCATCGCCTTCATCAATTTTGAAACCTGCTTCTGGGCTTCCTTCTGCGCTCCCGGTCCTCGGCCTGCCATTTTCATAAAACGAGGACTGTTAGCAAGACGATGGGATAGGGGCAGCATCATTCGTGGGGAATAGATCATCAGCAACGGCAACCCACCCAAGGCTATACCCATCGGGCCAAGGGCAAACCCTCCAGCCGTGCCTACAGCCGCACCAACTGCCGCCAGCCGCTTGCTTATGTCGGACTTTACAACCAGCCCCCCGCCAAACGAAGGCGAACTCATCACCCCAATGAGCTTTGAGACGCCCCTCTTACTAATCAGACGCTCCAAGGCAGCCGTCGATTCGGGGTCAATCAGGGCCTTTTCCAGCCTGCCTGTCGAGGTGTCCGTAACTATCCCACTCTCTGGCGCATCCCCATAAGTAGCCCTCATTTGTTCCATGTCGCCCTTGTGGGCCTCATATGCTTTTCTAATTCTCGCAAACTCGTCCGCGTCTTTCGCCTTGCCAATATTCCGCAGGTGACTTTCCGTGGCTCCTGTAACAGCCTTGTGAAGGCGCAAGACCAGCACATCTTGCACTCGCAAATCTCGGTCTTTTAGGGGGTTGCCATCCATGAACCTTTTGTCTGCATTAAGCAGATCCTCCAGCGGCAGTTCGGGACTGCCATCACGAAGCAAGTTGTCTTTTATGTGGCTCCGCACGGCGATGCGCTCTGCATCCGAAAGCGGGGACCGCGCGCCCGTAGTGGACTCAAACACTACATCGTATTCATATTCCTGTTTCGGTCGGCGTTGTAATTCCGCTTGCGTGCCTGCATCAACTTCGCGCGGCTTTCCTTCGTAAACACGATTGCCATCCTTGTCTCTTTTAAAAAACTTTACCACGACCCTTGCGCCAAAGCCCTGTGTGCCATCACTTAACGCCTCATTTAAAACGCGATTCAATCGCCACGGCAGCTCTGCGGTTGAGCTTCGGAGGTCGCTTTCTAATTTTTCTTGATAATTGGGCCGCTTGTCTTTTGTTTTTGGCTTTTTGTGGAAAAATGCACGGCGATCCCGGCCATAACGCTCACCTGCGCTACGCTGCTTCTGCCGTATGGCCGCTGCCAAGCGTTCGTGTACTTCCTTGAGGGCCCGCTTGGGCTTGTCTGCGGCATTTTTTATCGTCTGGTAGCTCTGCGCGTCCCCAATATATTCGTACATCTTTGTTACTGCATGCTTTGGCAAAGAAGTCAAGAAGCTCTGAATATAGTCAAGCACCTCCGTGCGAACCTTGCGCCCCGGCTTGACCATTTCCTTGCGAAATTGCTCTGTTGCTTTTGCAGCGGCCTTTGGCTTTCTTGTGACCTTTTCAACCGCCGCCCGCCCAATTTCTTTGGCTGGCTCAACGAGGCGCTCTACCGCAGCAGCACCGATAGCGGGGAGGCCAATCTTCTTGGCCCGCGCCGCTACGCCGGGCGCGGCCTTACGTGCAAGTTTTAAACCCTCCGCAGCTGCTGTCAGTGGGTCTGCCGCTGCCGCAACGGCTCGCATCCCCGGTTTAGCGGCCAGGCGTGTTAGACTTTGAGACGCTTTGGCCAAGGCTCCGAGCTTGGGCACCTTGCTCAACCCCCCAAGGGCAGCGGCACCGCCCGTAAGGAACATAGCAGGAACGGCTGCGACATTCATTAACCCTTCTGCTGGATACCCTTCCGCAATCGCTTCCGGCAACTCTACAACAGATTTATACAGTTGGTTTCCAACCATCTTTGCAAGGCGCACATCTTCGTCTTCTTCGTCAGCGAAAGGCATCTTGGCCACGCCCGCCCCCAACGCCACCAAGGGCTTCAGTCCTTTTTCAATGGGCGATCCCGCGACTTCTAAAAACTGACCCGGCACCTCTTCGAGGCCCATTGCGCCGCCTTCGCCCTCTTCCTCGCCATAATACAGGCGATCCCAAAAGCCGCGATCCTCTTCTTCCTCGTCTGGCGCTATGCCCTGACGCTGCCTGGCACGCGCAATGCGGCCTGCGAGGGTTGATATTCCTCCAGTGGCGGGGCGCCTTCTGGCTCTTGCAGATGCGATCCTACTCGCCAGGGTAGATGCCATTACTCTAATAAGCCCCTCTCTACCTGAACCTCCTCAAGCTCGTCAAGTTGCTCCGGGCTTAGCTTGTCAAGCTGCTCATCTGTTAAACCCAGCAACTCCGCATCGCTGTATTGGTCGGCCCCCCTCCATGTGGGATCGCCCCCGTCTTCCCAAGTGGGGTGCGTTCCCGGCGGAGTGTTTTGGGCCAGTTCTATCGACTTTCGTATGTCTTTCAACAGATCCTGTTGTAGCTCCTTGTCCATGTCGAACCTGCCCGCCATACGCTCAAGGTTATCATAGTCGGTTTGTGTTAATCGGCCCTCTTTCGAGAGGGGCTTTAATACCCTAAACACAATGTCTGCTGTTTGCGCCATGAAGTATTCTTGATTTTTAACAGCATCGAACACCTGCGCCCCCGGAACATATTCTCTGGCAAACTCGGCCATTCCAGCGCCCTCAAATGGCCCAAGTCCCGAGAGTCCCCCCGTTGTTCCATATTTAGGATTCTCAATATGCTTTTCAAGCCGGGTCAGCACCTGGTCAATTTGCTTCAATGTTTCTGGAGAAATATCGCCCTTTGCGGCACCGGGCAGACCCCTCGCAATTTCGCCAATGCGACCTGTCTTAGCCTCATAAGCTCGGAGTTCGTAATCCTTCCTCCATCGGTCGATTTCTCTCTTAATTGCTGCGTCCTCCAGCCCCTGCGCCCGTAAGTCTTTTATTTTCTGGTAGGCGAGAGCTTCTGTCTCCCGCTTAAGTTCCTCGTCTTCCAGCCCCCGCATCCTGGCGATTTCTTCATCTTGCATCCCTTCTAAGCGTTCGCGCTCCTCCCGTCCTCGCTTCGCCTCCAGGAACTGAGTGCCCCCACGGCCTATGCCCGCCATAACATCGAACATGCCCTCGCCTGCCGTAGTGCGGGGAACCCGGCGGCCCACCTCCGGCGTAACACGCCCCCGCGTCAGGGCCGAGATAGCCCCCGACATACGCCGCTCCTGCGCCTCCGCATCGGATGCCTCCTGCTCGCGGCGACCCCGCTTATACTGACCCCCCAGCTCGCCTATCGTCTGTAACCCCGCCATGAGCAGCTCGGGGTTCTCCTTGGCCCAGCCCCCGATGCCTCCGCCGAGACCCGCCAGCATCTGTAACAAACCACCCTCGTCGTCTGGGGCAGCGCCCGCGCCAGAGGTAGCCAGAGTAGGGGTAGCCAGAGTAGGACGCTGCCTGTAAATGTCTCTGTAACGATCTAAATCAGGAGTTTGCTGCGCCCCAAGGCCAAGCTCATCTTCTTCTCGTACGCGAGCTATCTCCTCCGGCCCAAGTATTTCTTCCGCCTCCTCCCGGCTGATTCGCTCGCCCTGATCGTACAAATACCCGGTGTCCCGTGCGCCCCTCCGCCGATAATCTGTTGACTCTGCAATCGCCGCCTGCGGAAGATTTGCTACCCTCGCTTGCTCTGCGAGCGCATCCAAGCCGGGCGTTGTCCTGCCTTGCTGTAACAACTGGGTTTCCAGCGAGGGCTGTCCGGTTGGGCGCTCCTTGTAAATGTCTCTATACTTGAGAAATGGGTCGGGGCCGGGACTTAGTTGATCAGTGCCGAAACGAAGGGGCGGTATAGCGCGTGGCGCAAGATTGCCAAAGAGATCACGGAGATTTTCAGCCTCCTCCTCCTCTTCCTCTAGTTCGACCCCTGGCGACTCATAGTCATCCAGCATCGCCTCTTCGAATATCGACTCCTCTGGACGCTCTGCGGCTTCTTTTTTGCCCAAAGCAAACGTCTGCCCCGACTCTGGGTCTGTCCAATATTCGCTTCCTCCAGCAGCCCCCAACTGACGCAATCGGTCTGCCGCCTGAGTCCTTGTGGTGGAGCGAAGTCCCCCTGCCTCACTGGAGGCCACTACAAAGCCTTCTGGCGGATTATCTATCCAATCAGGTCTCCCCGGTCCCCTGTCCTCCTCTTCTTCGGGCTGTTGGTACTTCTTCATCGTGCGCTTATACTCGGGATTATATAACCAAGATGAGCCCGCGCCACCCCGAGTCTGATGTGCAATTAATGTACTAGGCGTTGCCATTGTAAGCCTCTTATCCCCGGCGTTGGGGCCGCCAGGTTCTTATGTTGGGACGCAAGTTGCGGGTGTAATAGTCAGCCGGTTTCTGTAACGTGGACGGGTCGGCTAGGAGGCGGCGGCCAAGGCCGGGCGGGCTTCCGGCACCGCCACCGGCACCGCCACCCTTCATCAGCGCCACCTGCGAGCCAAGGCCAGCGAGGCTACCGAGGACATCGGCTATCTGAGCGCCTCTAGGCATCTTATATTGAAGCCCAGCCTGGCCCGGGGCCCGTCCTTGAAGCATAGCGATAGCATCGAGGCGGCGCTGCTCCTCCGCTTGACGCTCTTCCGCGTCTTCCATCTCCTGGCCCTGCCGATGCCGACTGTACATCCCAGCGCCTTCTTTCGCCGCCATAAGTATATATGGTAGATATGGTAGCGCCGCTGCTAAAAAAGCAGGCATAATCTTAGTCCTTTCTCATCATTAGAATCAACCGCCGCCACCTTCCGTGGGTTCATTTCTCCACTGCTCATACGCCTGATAAATCGTGTTCCAAGTGGCCCAGTTGGGGTTTGGTTTTTGCACTGTACCTGGGTCGCCCCTTTGAGCTTTCCGTACGCGCTTTTGGATAGTCTTGGACGGCTCTTTTCCGGGTCGCTGTGGCTCGCGGGCCTGCCATGCTGCTATGTCAAAATCAGGTGGCGGAGTGTCGCCAGGGGGCGGAGTGCCGCCAGGAGCAGCGGGGCCCTCGCCTCCGCCGTCTTCTGGGAATATATAATTCGCTTCCTTAGGGCCTAGCAAATCAATCATTATCAGCTTAATATCGGTGAATCCACGCCCCGCCATAAGATCCTGCATAGGCCTCGCAATAGCTG
>Ga0208030_1000838_pt1 | contig 19882 bp, 19 predicted proteins | sample MalvirDeepMed_M9_FD_184246 | JGI IMG/M metagenome (GOLD analysis project Ga0208030, IMG submission 184246) | Marine viral communities from the Global Malaspina Expedition - Malaspina viral metaG DeepMed_M9 (SPAdes) (version 2) | ecosystem: Environmental > Aquatic > Marine > Oceanic | place...
TCTGGTTCGGTTCGTCCAGCGGATCGAAGGAAAAATCGAGGAACGGAAAATGAAAATCGACCTCCAAACAAAATTCCGAAGACGGCTGGAGAGGATCGTCATCAAAATGGCGTCGCTCGGAGATGCCCTGCTGTACATTATGACAGCAACCCTAGTGCTGGGTGGCCTGGAAAAACGGGCCTCAAAGCGGTTTCCGCTGAAGAAAAATGCCGGTTCATAAGGTGAAAGGCGGCTATCGATGGGGTTCGACCGGAAAGGTCTATAAGACCAGGGCGGCTGCTGAACGCCAGGGTCGGGCTGTGTATGCCGCCGGATACAAGGCCAAACCAAGCAAGAAACGTAAAAAATGAAATATCCTCGCCGGATTCGAACGATCAACGGCAAGCGAGTCACCGTCCGCAGCCCGAAGGAGGAAATCTCTGCATTGAAAGAGGCGCGAGAGCGTCTAAAATCGGATTCTAAGACGTTAACGGCCCTTGGGGATGATGAGCTAGGGGTCAGGACTGAACGGTCAGCACAGCGCCTTGAGAAGCGTCTGAGAGCATCAAAAGACCGCTCCAAGGAATGGGAAAGTCTCCTCAAAGAGCGATTGAAAGACGATGATGAGTTAATTTTCCTTTTGTCTTGAGATCAAAAATTTAAGGTTGAGTTAAGTAGTGGACGAAAAAAAACGAAACAAGGGCGGAGCGCCGTTGGGGAATAAAAACAACCTGGGCGGCAAAGATCGCGAGTTCAAGTATGCGTTGCGACGCACCGTCAAGCAATACGAGGAAAAGGGGCTGCCGAGAGGCGAAGCTCTGAATCGAGTCACCGAGAGACTGGTGCAGTTTGCACTTCACGGAGATCCGAAAGAAGCGCTGCCGGCCATGCACCTGATCGCCGACCGAATCGAAGGAAAGGCCGCTCAAGCTCTGCATGCTGAGCCTGGAATGCCGGAACTCATCACGCTCAAATGGGACGAAGAAGATGAATGCTAACTCCCTAGGCTTCAATTCGCTCGGAGTCGTGGGGCCGATGAGACGAATGCTCGAACGTCGTGCCTTTCGAGGTGCTTCGGAAGTACCCATGAGATTCAATGCCCTGATGAAAGAATTTATTTCGCAACCGCAAAGAATGGGCGCACCAACGCAATCGAGAAACACGCTTGGCATTGATCACCCGTTCGCAGAATCACACCCTGCTGCCCGAATGATTTTATCGATGGTGCCCGGAGGTGGCCCAGTGTCAGGTTACACGCAGGAAGATATAGCCACGTTGCAGCTACCAGAAGAAACGCCGTTATTCTCACCGCTCGGATATGACATCACCGACAAAGACTTAGCAAAAGTAGGGCTTGCAACCGATGCAATGGATTTTCTGCCGGGGGCAGCGATTGTTGGTGGCATGGCAACTGGTGCGGGACTTCTGGGCCGTGCGCTCAAAAGCAAAAACTACGTCCCGACATCAACCGAGGATGTAGCGTCTGTCCTGCTTGCCTCCGCTCTCCAGCGTCAGGGGCTACTCGATGAGGCAATGGTTGGCGGAGAAGCAGGCGCAGCCGCACTGGCAAGAGTCGGCAATACCGCACCACAACAGGCGATGGAGCTTGCCGAGCAGATGGAGAGTGCAGGGCGTAGCCGTGACGAGATATGGGCGGCGACGGCTGAACTGGGTTATCCGGTGTTTCGTGGCAAGGACGGGAAGCTAAGGTTTGAAATCGACGACAGTGCGGCGCGGACGCGAGGGGTTGATGAGCCGAAAGTAACGCGAGGGGCGCTATGGAAGCCGGAAGACGCTATTGAGCACCCGGAATTTTACGATATGAACCCAGATGCAAGGTTGCTTCAGATAATGGGTTATCAGGGGCAAGGCGGGCGGTACATTCCGAGTGAGGGAAGGATAGAGATAGGCGCAAGTCGTAGTACGTCGCCACTAGAGTTTAAGTCCACTGGGCTGCACGAACTACAACACGCCACACAAGGGGCAGAAGGGTTTGCTAGGGGTGGGACTCCTGAGATGTTTACTGTGCCGCGTGATGCGGCAGCGGCTCGTGTTAATTTTCTCAATAGTGAACTAAGCCGGATTGCGAAAGAGTTAGATGTGGTGCGTGCGGATTACAGCGGCAACATGGCGACACGGGCGAAAAGCATAAAAGCATTAGAGGCGGATTACGATGCTGTGATGTCGCAAAAGATGGATATGTGGGATGCGTCAACGAAAGATCCATACGATATGTACCGCGCTCTCGCAGGCGAAGCTGAAGCCCGCCAAGTACAAGCCCGCATGGACATGACGCCAGCAGAGCGGGCAGCTAATCCGTTCTATGCTGATTTCGATGTGCCCGAAGCAGATCAGATCGTGCGTTACGGCGATAGCCCGAGTGCAATGGTGGCCTACCACGGCTCCCCGCATAAATTTGGCGTATTAGATCCCACCAAGATAGGCACAGGTGAAGGCGCTCAGGCTTTCGGGCATGGATTGTATGTAGCTGAGAATCCAGACACAGCAAAAATGTATATTCCAGACCGCAGTTATGTGGGAAGACATATGCAAGGCCAACCGATTGAAACTGAGTTTGACGCTAAGTGGATAGCGCAAACAGCAGTTGATGAACATGGTGACAATGCGTTAGAGCATTTGCAAAATGTGTTGAAACAAAGAAGTTACAGCAAGAATCTAGCGCAGAAAAAATCAAACGAACAAGTTAAAGACGCCATTAACATGGTTACTAAGGGGGAGGTTAAGCGCAGCGGTCACTTCTACGAAATAGATGTCCCCGATGAAGACATAGCCAAGATGCTGGATTGGGATAAGCCGTTGAGTGAGCAGAGTGAGCAAGTGCGGGTCGCGATTGATAATATGAGGCAGAAACAAACTGTAGCGCGTGCGCGACTGAATGAAATCGAAAAAGATTACGTTAATATCATTGTCGGCGGTACAGACGAGCAAATTTCGGCCATCAATAAAGAAGCTGCGGCACTTAATAAGATTGTAACCGCTCGCCTGGATATGGATTTGTCGGGCGCTGATTTTTACAGGGGCTTGTCGGCAGAGCGAATTAAAACGAGCGGCGGGCCAGGTTCGCGGGCCGGATATCCTAGAGGCAACGAAGCCACCTCGACCGCCTTAAGCGAAGCCGGCATCCCCGGCATCAAATACTACGATCAAGGAAGCCGAGGAGCCGGAGAAGGCACCCGCAACATGGTGCTATTCGATGACTTAGCCAAACGCGCCAAAGTCCTGAAACGCAATGACGAGGCAATAGCGCAGCCATCAGTAGATTTAAGAAAACGTGACAACATGTGGGAATTATCAAAAATAGAAACTCCTTTAGAGTTGCGCGGGAAGGGGTTAGCTGACGCTGAACTTACAAAAATATTAGAAGAAGCAGATGCGGCAGGCGTACCAATCGGGTTAACTCCATCAACAGCTTTTGGGGCAAATAAAAACAAGTTAACAAAATGGTATAAACGTCATGGGTTTGTACCAAATAAAGGCCGTAATAAAAACTTTTTAACCCGAGAATCAATGATACGTCACCCTAGAAAAATAAATGATAAGCCTATTGGCGGTTTGTTAGGTGCCGGTAATTAAAATCCCATACCGACCCCGCCCACTTCAGGCGGAGGCGCATAACCGGAAACAGCGTTTCGGATTGCTCATTTGCCATCGTCGTTTCGGCAAAACGGTATTCGCCATCAACGAACTCATCAAACATGCCGCTCTCTGCCCTCACACGGCCCCACGTCTCGCGTACATCGCTCCCCTCTACCGTCAGGCCAAGTCTGTAGCCTGGGACATGCTGAAGCATTACAGCCGGGTAATACCAGGGATCCAGTTCAACGAAGCGGAGCTGCGTGCAGACCTTCCCAACGGGGCGAGAATACAGCTATTCGGAGGCGATGCGCCGGACACCCTTCGAGGTCAGGGCTTCGATCTGGTCGTGATGGACGAATACGCGCAGATGTCCGCACGACTATGGCCGGAAGTCGTGAGGCCGGCACTCGCGGACAGAGAAGGCAGGGCGATATTTATCGGGACTCCGATGGGCCATAACGCATTCTTCGAACTGTACGAAACCGCCAAAAACGATGATGACTGGTATGTCCGAATCCACAAGGCCAGTGAGACTGAGTATGTCTCTGCCACCGAGCTGGATGCAGCCCAAAAGGTAATGTCTGAAAGTCAGTACGCCCAGGAGTTTGAGTGTAGTTTCACGGCAGCGGTACAGGGAGCCTATTACGGGCGGCTTTTGGAGGAAGCAGAGCAAGAGCGACGGATCGGGAAAGTGCAACACGACCCCGGATTGCTGGTCGAAACGTGGTGGGATCTGGGAATCGGGGACAGCACCGCAATCTGGTTCGCCCAGAGAAACGGGCCTGAGATACGACTAATCGATTACTACGAAGCCACGGGAGAAGGATTAGCCCACTATGCGAATGTCCTGGAGGAAAAAGCCAGGGCGGGGAAATGGAAATACGACAAGCATGTCTTTCCCCACGATGTGCGCGTGAGAAGCCTCGACACTGGCAGAACCCGAGTCGAAGCCCTGGAAAGCCTTGGGATTGAAGCAGAAATCATGCCGCAGCAAAAAATAGAGGATGGCATCGAGGCCGTTCGAAGACAGCTACCGAATTGCTGGTTTGACGATCTGCATTGTAAACGAGGCATAGATGCGCTCCGGCAATACCGTGCCGAGTACGACGACAAGCGCAGGACATTCAGGCTCAAGCCCGTCCACGATTGGTCATCGCATGCCGCCGATGCGTTTAGGTATGGGTGTTTGTTCACGCCAACAGTCTCAGGATGGGAACCCCTGGAATACTCCAACGCAGGAATAGTCTGATGCAGAGTATGGAGAGACCGTGATAAAAAGGGGACCATTATTTAAGGCGTTGATATTGATTGCGTTATTGTCTGGATGTATCAGCGCCAGCGTTCCCCCCGAGCCGCCGAAGACGATTGACGAATTAGCGGCCCAGCTCGACGAGCACGGGAATCAAAAGGTCAAGTTGTTGTTCGTCCTCAGTGCCAGGACCGGGACGATCAACGAACTAAACAATACGTCCAACCATCAATTCTCTGTCGAAAAGGCCGATTTGACTCGTTTGGTGGCGTTCACCGACCGGCCTGACAGATATGCTTTCGATCTGTCAATACCGATGTTCAAAGCCTTATGGGGCGGCGGGAAGGATAGTTTTGCCATAGATCCTCCCAACGCGGTGCTTGTCGATGACAGCGGGAGAATAGGCATCACGATGTTGACCGGCTTGATTGATGAGCCTGACAACCTGACCCTGAGACTGGACAGAAATGCTTACAGGACGATTGATTCTGGCGAATCCCTGCTAGGAACTGAGCTGCAAAATCCCGTATTAGTCATCGACGCCTCGATCTTGACAGCCGCAGGACTGGCGGGATTGCTCAGGGCAGGGGCGCAAGCGTGCGTTCAGGTCGAGTGCTATTGGGCTTTGGCGGGCGGGTAAATGGAACTAAGCAGAACAAACCCATCCGAGGAATACACCTGGTGCCTGAGCAATTACACTGAGCTGCATCAGGGCGGAAAACTTTTTGATGGCCGCAGCCTAAAAAAATTCATTCGGCTGCTGAATGGCCTAATTAAGACCAATCGATGTGAAACCTTGCTTGACTATGGTAGCGGACAGGGAATGCTGTACGGGCCTCATTTCGCTGTTCTGACGGGCCTTATCGACAAACCCTTGGCCGACTACTGGGGCGTTGACGTCGATCTGTATGAACCTGGGTTGCCAGAGCATGAGTCGCTACCGGACAAGCTATACGATGCGGTGATTTGTACCGATGTGCTGGAGCATATTCCAGAGAGCGATTTGGGATGGGTTATTGATGAAATCCTGGAGCGCAGCAGCAAGTTCGCATTTTTGAATATAGCGACATTCCCTGCGCTTAAAACCTTCAAGGACGGAACAAATGTCCATGTGTCGGTTTTTAGCCCGAATATATGGCTGGATTTGCTCGCGCAAAAAGACAGCAAAACACCCATCTATGTCTATTTTGACGTGATTGACGATAATCGAGTGGCCTATGAAGGATTCAAGGTCGAGGGGAAAAGGACTATGAGGCTAGGCCCACTCAGCCAAGAGCAAACACAATGATCGCCTGGAAGGACGAACTACCTGATGGCCTGATCCGTGACGGCAGTTCCGACACGATGAGCTTCACCCTGGATAGCAGCGGTGAGTGGGAGGAATCCAAAAGCTACCCTACGGTGGGCAGCACGGTGAAGGTCAGTGGTACGATCACCTCGCCGGATGGCACCTGGAATATCAAAGTGAGTTCGAGCCAGGGTTGGAAAAAGGAATATGATAACGTGCCAACGGGCCAGAGCGAGTCTTTTTCGATCAAAACGAATTTTGGCTCTACCAGAGTCACAATAAAAATACGGAAGTTCGGACGACCTCAGCCCATATGGTCAGTGAACGGTGCTGCGGATGAAGGTTTGCAGGGCACCTTCAAGATAGACTACTAATGGCTAAGAAAGCGCCCAATCCATACGTCTATTCAGCCACCCTGGTAAGAATCATTGACGCCGATACATTAGACTGCGATATTGACTTGGGATTTGATGTCTGGATACGCAAACAACGGGTTAGGTTCAGGGGAATCGACACGCCGGAGTCCCGGACGCGCAATTTAGAAGAAAAAGCGTTGGGACTTGCGGCGAAAGAACGTGTCAAGGAGCTGATACAGCAGAAATTCATGCTTGAAACGTACAAAGAGCGCGGCAAGTTTGGTCGGATATTGGGCGTTCCGCTGACGGCGGATAACAGAAGCGTGTGCGACGTGTTGATAAAAGAAGGCCACGCACGGGAGTATTTTGGCGGCAAGAAGGTGCCTTGGGTTAAAGAGGATTAAAGATGGCGGGATATAAGTTTGAAAACCCGAATCCCTTTCATTTCGATACAGGGCGTGGAGTATTGGGCCTAGAAATAAATCCTGCGGATTTGAATCTGTTCTACAACGACGAAACAGGATTAGATGCAAGCATCGGAACCAATTTAGAAGGGGTATTTTCAGGGCAGGTTCCCCCTTTCTTTGGCGAAGCGAGGATGCCGTTGCTTGGCGGGACGCTCGGGATAGGCGGGACGTTTCCTGTTGGCGGGTATAGGCCGGAGGGCCAAATCAGCTATCGGGTGCCTCTTGAGGTTCTGGATAAATTAGAAAATCCATTTATCCCGTCAGCCTTAAAAGAAAAGTTAATGAGACCGTTCAGATAATCAAGGAACACCGATGGCAGAGAAATCACAACCTGTATCTGATGATCAAATAGCGGCTATTTGCCGGAGCCAGATCGACGCTTCGGCGGGTTACGCTGGCGGTGAGATCAGCAACGAGCGTGCTGAAGCCCTTGACTACTACTACGGCGAACCCTATGGCGATGAGACCGAAGGCCGATCCCAGATAGTCACCAGGGAGGTCATGGAAACGGTTGAGTGGATATTGCCTTCACTGACGAGAATTTTCACCGATGTCGATAATATGGTTCAGTTCGAGCCGGTCAATGAAGACGATATTGAACAAGCCAAGACCGAAACCGAGGTCTGCAATTACGTTTTCTGGAAACAGAATCGCGGTTTCTATAACACCTACACGATGCTCAAGGATGCGCTGCTATCGAAAACCGGCATCCTAAAAATCTGGTGGGACGATGCCGACGAAGAATCGAAAGAAGAATATGAAGGGCTTGATGAGCTTCAATTGGGCGAGCTATTAAACGATCCGTCTGTCGAGCGGGAAATACTGGAGTTCGAGGAAACACTTGAGGGCTTCAATGTTGTCTTTAAGACGACAAAGCTCCGGGGTCAGATCAGGATCGAGCCAGTGCCGCCAGAGGAATTTGGGATCGCCCGATACGCCAGAAGCCCTTACGTTGAAGATGTCAATTTCTGCTATCACCGAACACAGAAGTCATTTTCCGAACTGATCCAGATGGGCTATGAGCCTGATGTGATCAGAACGCTTCCTTACGATGACGACGTACAAACCGCCGAAGAACTGTCACGACGGAACCAGACAGACGAACAGGAGCCATATGACTTCGCCTCTGAGGAATCCATGCGAATGTACTGGATTTCCGAGTGCTATGTTCGGATTGATCGGGATGGAGACAACATAGCGGAGTTGTTACGAGTGACGCTGGCCGGAGGACATTACACGGCATCCTCGGCACGGTTATTGAGCATAGATGAAGTAGACTTCATGCCGTTTGCTTGCGTGGCTCCCATTTTGATGCCGCACAAGTTCTATGGCATGTCGATGGCTGATTTGACAATGGATCTCCAGAAAATCAAATCTGTCTTGCTTCGATCAATGCTGGATAACACATACCTTGCGAACAATTCCCGAACAGCCGTCAATGACACGAAAGTCAACCTTGACGATCTATTGACGTCGAGACCCGGCGGGATTGTCCGATACAAAGGAGACGGGCCGGGCAGTCAGTACATCATGCCCATTCCGCATAACAATCTGCCGGCTGAAGCCTATGCGATGGTTGAGTATCTTGATGACGTCAGGAAACAACGGACTGGCGTAGGCGATGAGGTCGCAGGACTGAACAAGAACTCCCTGGCAAACGTCAATACAGGCGTGGCGGCGCTGGCATTTGATGCGGCAAGGATGAAAATCGAGTTGATCGCCCGAATCATTGCCGAGGTAGGTTTCAGGGATGTTTTTAGAATCATCCACCAATTGCTTATGACGCACCAAGATCGACAGATGATCGTTAATATTGCCGGTGAGTTTGCCTCCATCAATCCCTCGGAATGGCGCGAACGCCAGAATACAACGGTCACGGTTGGCGTGGGAACGGTATCCAGGGAGCGCAGAATGGTCGCTTTGGAGGCCATCATGCAGAAGCAGAATGAGCAGATCCAACAGGGCGGTATGGGAACCGTCGTGCAACCGCATCAGGTCTATCAGTCATTATCCGATATGGTCGATGCGTTTGGATTGGAACCCACTGCGTATTTTACAGATCCAAGAACGGTCCCTCCGCCGCAGCCGAAGCCCGATGTGCAAGCTGAACTTGCCATGACTCATGCTAAAGCGTTGATGATGGATGCCGAGAGCAAGATCCAAAAGAATCAGATCGAAGCACAAAAAATGCAAGCCGATATGGAAATGAAGATGCGCGAGCAAAACCTAAAGGCGCAGGAACAGGCGCTGAAGGCCGAGATCGAAACAATGAAAGCGCAGCTCATTTCCCTCCAGCGAGAGACAGATTCCGAGCAGAAGGTGGCGAGTCTTGAGATCCAGATGGACAAGCAGGAAACAGAAAACGAGCTGAAACGACTTGAATTGGAGTTGCAAGCTGTTAAAGCTGAGCGGGATCAGGATATTAACCTGTACAAAAACCAGGTCGATAACGTGACGAAACTGATGCAAGACCAATCTGAGCCTGTGGATTTGACGGAAATGCGGGAATGGATCGCTCAGCTAGTAGCCCAAAACCAAGAACTCAATGAACGCCTTGACATTATTGCAGCACCATCGCCCCGCGTTATTCAGAGGGACGAACAGGGGCTTGTCATACAAATTGGCGATCAGCCTGTGACCAGAGATGAAGCCGGAATGGTGATCCAAATTGGATGAACACAACAGAATCAAGGAACGGGAAAGAGGCCACCAGGCCAGGATCATCCTCGATAGCCCTCTCTGGCAGGAGGCCAAGGAAATCATTACTGACGAATTGAATGAAGCGTGGCAAAATACAGCCATGACGCAAGCCGATGAACGTGAAACGATATACCGAATGCTAATAGCGGCTCACGCTGTTTTTAATCACATCGAGACCGTGATGAAGACGGGCAAGATGGCAGAGATGCAACTAGAGGAAGAACACAATGGCTGAAGCACAAGCTACGATTGAACAACGAATTTCGGCTGCATTAGCACCTGAAGCGCCACCCCCAGAAGCGCCGCCGGTTGCTGCGGTTCCAGATCCAGCGCCACAAGCTGAACCGGAACCCGTAGCAGAAGCCCCAACAGAGTCAACTGAGCCAGCAGAACCAGCAGAATCAGTAGAACCAGCAGAGCCAGAAGAGGCGTTACCGGAAGCAGCAGAGGCCGTTGAAGAAGTCTCGCTGGAGACATTCTCAGACCTCGCAGGACATCTTGGCATTGATGCTGCGGATTTATATGCCCTGAAACTTCCCATCACGAACGTGGACGGGGAACGTCAGGAGGTTTCCATAGGAGAATGGAAAGACGGCTATCAAAATGCACAAAGAGCAGAGCGATTAACACAGGAAGCGCAGGATTTAAGAGACCAGCTTCAAGCCGAGAAACAGGCGTTGGCTCAAAGACAGGAAAGAGAAGCCGTAGAGTCGGCTAGTCTGTTAAATTCAGTAGAACTGGCGTTAAAGAAAGAATATAACCAAATTAACTGGAACGAACTGCGTGCCAACAACCCGACCGAATGGGCTGTCAGGCGACAGGAATTTCAGGAACGCCAGTCGGCGTTGACTAAAATGCGACAAGATTCCGCCCAGGAATGGGACAGGAATCAACAAACAAGAGCAGAAGAACATAAAGGACAAATGGCCGAAGCCATAGAGCGAGAGCATCGTTCAATGATGGCTAAAGTGCCGGAGTGGAAGGATGAAAGCGTTATGCAAGCCGAGCAAGCATCGCTGCGCGATTATCTCCTTAAAAGTGGCTACAACCCGCAGGAAATTGACGAAGCATATGATCATCGCGCTATTGTGTTAGCTCGCAAGGCGATGAAATACGATGCCATGCAATCTACAGGGAAAGCCGCGACAAAAAAGGTTGTTAAATTAGGCAAAAAAGTTCTCACACCGGGAGCCAAGCGGTCTAAAGGCGCAGCCAAAAAGGATGCAGAAGGCAGGATGCGGAGCAGTTTGAAAAAATCAGGCTCCGTAGACGACGCCGCTGCTTTAATTCACCATCGACTAAGAGGATAAGTATATGGCCGTACCAACTGGCTCATATCAGACATACTCCGCTGTCGGTGAGCGCGAGGACTTGTCGGATATCATTTTCGACATTACCCCGATGGACACCCCATTTCTGACCAATGCTCGGCGCGAAACAGCGACGATGACTTTGTACGAGTGGCAGACCGACTCGCTTGCTGCTGCGGCTAATAACGCTGTGATAGAGGGTGACGATGCGACAACCAATACGGCATCGGCAACCTCCAGGCTCGGCAATTACACTCAAATCTCCACGAAAGTTCCCCGCGTAACGGGAACCCTTCGGGCTGTTGATACAGCCGGTCGCGCTGACGAGCTGAGCTATCAGATTTCAAAGCGCGGCAGAGAGTTGAAGCGTGATATGGAAACGGCACTTTGCGGCAACCAGGCAGCTTCGGCTGGTGGTGCAGCTACGGCTCGAAACCTAGCGGGTTTGGGCGCGTGGCTTTCAACCAACCAGGTGCAGCAGGGTGCAGCCGCTACGACGCCAGCGACGACTTCCGGCGCTCCAGGCACCGATCCAACTGCGGGAACGGCAGCGACATTCGTTGAAGCCAACCTTCAGTCTGTCGTTAAAAAATGCTGGGACAACGGCGGGAATCCAGGAGTCATCATGTGTGGCTCGTTCAATAAGCAAGAGGCATCAGGATTTTCGGGTATTGGCACGCTGTATAGAGATGCACAGCCGTCAGGCCCAATGTCGCCCGGTTCGATTATCGGCGCGGCGGATGTCTATGTCTCCGATTTTGGGCAGCATCAGATCGTGGCTAACAGATTTCAGCCAGCAGCGACAATCTTTTCTTTGGATATGGAATACTGGGCCGTGTGCTATCTGCGTCCAATCCAGACCACCGAACTGAGCAAGACAGGTGATTCGGATAGACGTATGCTGATTGCTGAATACACGCTGGCATCATTAAATGAGGCCGCGTCCGGCAAGGTTTACACGACAACCACATCGTAAGTGTTCCTACGCAACAGCACTTACAACCACCTTGGGGGGCGGTCCGCCGCCCCTCCTTTTTAATGTTTCACGTGGAACAGGGGAAATAAGATGCCCAAAGGCTACGGTAAAAAGAACAGCTCTAATTCGAATAAAAAGAGCAGCATGACAGGCGGCTCAAACTTTTCGAGTAATAAAAGTCAACGCATGAAAGGTACCGGCAATTTCACAAAAGGCGGTACTTCACAGATGCCTAAACATGCCACATTCGGCAATGGGTCGAAGCGTCACGCATGAAGCGACTGATTGATTACGATGCCGAGACTCAGACTGAGATATGGCACGATTACGATCCAATAACCAGGGAAACGACGATTGCTGAAATTCAGGACGTTGAACCCCTGCTGGATAGCAATCAGGCTGTAAGGAACTTTGATACCGGGGGTGCCAAGGGCTTGAATGAGTATTCAAAGCAGGGCATCAAGAACAACTGGTGGCATGTGGCTTCAATTCCGAACTCCGTGATGGTCAAGTGGAAAAAGGAATTAGGGATCGATATATATAATCGAGGCCATTGGCCGCAGATTAAAAAGCTGCTGAATGATCGTGACTGGGCCTATCTCAGAACCGGAACGGGACGTGTCTAGTCTTGTTGAAGACGCGCACGCAGCTCTCGAACATAACGATCTGGAGTTTGCCGGCAACCTTTTAATCGAGCATCTATATAACGAGCCGGATGACGTAGATGGCTGGATCGCTTTAACGCGGTTTTTCATGGATGCAAGCAAAGCTCCGTTTGCTTATCCTGTCGCGCTCCAGTCAGTTCAAAAAGACCGCAATTGGCGCACCCTGACAATGCTGGGGGCCGTAGAAGCCAATCTACAGAAGCCGAACGCACACAAGACGCTCAAACAAGCACTGAAAGCCATTCCCAGCGGGGAGGGAGACCGAGATCGGGCCTTGGTCTATCGTCTTTTGGCAAACGCCTATTCACAGGCATTCAACTGGCACCAGGCCGAAAAATGGGCCAGAAAGAGTCTTGAAATCGAAGATCACCATCAGGCCCATACTGCACTTGCCTTCGCAAAGCTCCATCAACGGGAATGGAAAGAAGGCTGGTATCACTATCAATTCCAATTGGGGCATCACGATTATCGGATAAAGCATGATTACGGCTTGCCGGAATGGGAAGGCCAGGAAGGTCGAGTTTTGGTTTATGGCGATCAGGGACTTGGGGATCAAATCGTATTTATGGGCGCGATGCCTATAAAGCCCGCGCAAATTAACTGCGTTGATAAATTGCAAAAGCTGTTTCAGAGAAATTTCCCGTTCTCTGAAGTGTTCGGCGATATGTATAAAAAGGACTTTGATTGGGAGCTGAAAAGCGATTATCAGGTTTCAATGGCAACAGCGATGCAATGGGCCGAGATTAAGCCAAGAGGTGCGTATTTGAAGCCCATGCGGGAAAAGGTTTTGCAATGGCGCGGATTGCTTAATTCCAACGGATCTAAGCCGAAAATAGGCATCGCATGGACAGGCGGGAAAACCGGATCTGCCGGTTGGCGAGACCGTAGCCTGACACTAAAGGACTTGCGCCCGTTACTGGAAATGGATTTTGACTGGGTGTCTCTCGAATACAAGGACAAAAGCGACGAGATCGGCCTGTTTGAGCGCGAAACAGGCATAAAGGTGCTGGACTACCCGTGGGGTACTCAGAGCGCAGACTACGACGATACAGCGGCTCTGGTGAGCTGTTTAGACGCCGTGGTGTGCGTTCCGACGACGATCTATCATCTATGCGGCGCTTTGGGCAAACCGGCCTTGGTTTTGATTCACGATCAGCCTCATTTCCACGAAGGCGTCACCGGCCCGTGTCCATACTGGGAAAGCGTGGAGTTCTACAGAAGGCCGGAATTAGGCACTGAAGGGGCAATAAAGGCCGTTCAAAAGCGGCTAGAAGATTTCATTCGGGTACCGGATGCAAAGTGGAAATGGGAGGTGGCGGTATGAGGATTTACATTGGCGTCGATCCAAGACAACCCATCGCCTACAACGTGCTGCAATGGAGCATCGTTCGGAGAGCGTCAGTACCTGTTGCGGTGATTCCGTTGATTCTACCGGCTACCCCGATCACACGGGTCGGACTGACCGATTTCACTTTTACACGTTACCTGACCCCCGCATTAAGCGGCTATAAAGGATTGAGTTTGTTTCTGGATGCCGACATGCTGGTTCTGGACGACATTACCAAATTGGCCGGGCTGACCGAAGGAGACCATGATGTTTATGTCGTTAAAGGCAAAGAACGATTTGAATGGCCTTCCCTGATGTTGTTCAACAATGAAAAATGCACGACGTTGACCGCCGATTACATCAACGACGAAACCAATCAACCCAATACATTTGACTGGGCCGAAAGCGTGGGCGAGCTGCCTCCGCAATGGAATTTCTGTGTCGGTTATGACGAACCGGAAGGTAGTCCGTCGATTATTCATTACACGGCGGGCATTCCTCACTTTGCAGAGACTCGAAATTGTGACTACAGTGCGGAATGGTGGGCTGAATATGAGGCCATGCTTGGGAATTGCAGCTGGCTTGAACTGATGGGCGATTCGGTTCACGCTAAACTGGTTATATCCGGTATAAATGAGCGGAAAAAACAATGGCAATCACGACCTACGCTGAACTAAAAACAGCCATCGGCAACTGGACTGCACGGGACGATTTAACATCGTATTACGATGAGTTCATTGATTTGGCTGAAACTTTCCTAAAGCGCGAACCCGCGCCCTCGAATAGCCCCGATATTGGCGGCATCAGGTCAAACATTTCCAGGGCCACCGGCACGCTAACTATTGGGACTGCGACGTTATCGTTGCCATCGGATTATTTAGAGATGTATCGTTTTAATCTGACGGGCGACAATTACACCGTTTTACGGTATCTGGCTCCTAACGAGCTGAGCTTGCATCGCAAATCTGGCAAAGGATTGCCGTCTTTTTATACAATAAGCGACGTCATTGAGCTGAATGTGGCCCCTGATGCTGCTTATGCCTATGAATTATCGTATTGGCCCCAAATCACGGCACTCTCAGACTCGGCGACGACTAACTGGGTTTTGACCAATTACCCTGATGTCTATCTTTCTGCGACGCTGTTTCATGCGTTTACATTCATTCAGGACGACGCCCGAGCCGCTAATTCTTTAGGCCAGTACAAATCCGGCTCATGGAGTGCATCGGAAACCTATCGGCAGGGCCGAACAACACAAGGATCGGTGGCGATTAAAACCGACTCGCCCACGCCGTAATGGACGTTCGATTCGGAGAATTTCTACCTGATCTGAGCGAACTTGGGAATCCGGGTGCGACTCACGCTCAAAATGTCATCCCACATCAAGGGACGTATCGGCCATTCTCTACGCTGGCAATCGATTCCAATGCGCTGACCGCGAGGGCAAGGGGCGCTATCGCGGTTCAGGATAAAAATAGCACTGTCGTCATGTTTGCCGGGGATGCGACCAAATTATATCGCTATGCCGGGGGAACGTGGTCGGATAAATCAGGCGCGACATACACCAATGCGACCCAGGATAACTGGGAGTTCCTGAAATGGGGTGAGTATGCCATCGGAACAAATTATGCAGACGTTATTCAAATCGGTCCTCTTGACGGATCGAGCAACTTTGCGGCATTGGGCGGAAGCCCACCCAAGGCAAGGCATATAGGCTCTGTTCGCGGATTTGTTGTTATCGGGAATCTGAATAATTTCCCAAATAGAGTTCAATGGTCAGGATTGGAGCAGGAAACCAGTTGGGGAACAGTTCCCGGCACACAAGCTGACTTTCAGGATCTGGTGGGCAATGGCGGTAGGATTCAGGCGATCACATCAGGCGATATTGGGGTGATATTTCAAGAACGCTCGATATGGACGATGGAATACGTCGGGCCTCCGTTAGCATTTCGATTCAACGAAGTTCAGACCGAGATAGGAACGCCGGCCCCCCGATCTGTCGTCAGGTACGGAAATTCTATTTATTACCTGTCTGAAAACGGATTCCAAAGATATGACGTTGGTGGCGATACGGTTCCAATCGGCGACAAGAAGATAGATTTATGGTTCTTGGAGCGCGTTAACGTCGATGAGTATTATCGGATCACGGCGGCGATTGATGTAGCTAATGCTCATGTCGTCTGGTCGTATTCGAACGGTGCATCGGGGCCGGATGAGCTGCTAATTTACGACTGGAAAACAGCTCAATGGTCGTATGCGGTACTCGATACTGAATGTATCTTTGAGGGTCTTTCCCCGGGCTACACGCTCGAAGGACTGGACTCGGTAAACTCAAGCATTGATGCGTTACCCGCGTCTTTGGACAGCGATTTGTGGCGTGGCGGAAGGCTGGGTTTGTTTGGCTTTGATACGGCGCATAAAAGCGGTGATTTCTCCGGTAGTGCGCTGACCGCCAGATTAGAGACTGCGGAGGTCGCAAGCGAAGATGGGACAGTTTTGTACTGCGACAACGTTAGACCTTTGGTGCAGGGATCTACGGCCACCAATACCGTCTATCTGGCTACCAGAAACACTTTGACGAGCGATCACACGTATAGTTCCGGCGTGACCCAGAACGAAGCCACGGGAGAGCACAATTTAAGAGATGCGGCGAGATACATGAGATTCCGAGTAGATATAGCCGGCGGGTTTGATCACGCACTTGGCGTCAGGGCGAAAGTGAAATCGGGAGGCGTTCGCTAATGGCTTTGACCTCGGCCCAAAGAGCTTTCCAAGAAGGCGGCGGACTTTATGGCGCGTTGCCCCCCGAAATGAGGGAGTCTTACGAGGAAACCGGAGCTTTTGGGCCGCCAGGTGATGCTCCTTATAACCCTATCGGCGCAAAGCAAATTCGATATGACGTCCCGTGGTCTGTGGCGGATCAATACGGATGGACTGATGCAGATGGAAATGTAAGCGAATCAGCCTCAGACCCAAGGCATGGCAATTACTTCTTTGGTAATAATTTTATAAACAAGCTGGCGACGGATTGGTTCAAAAAGGGGATCACAACCGGCGGCAATGAGGAAATCGTAGCCCATATTCGGGAAAACTACCCCGAAATGTATCGTGCGATGGAGGCGGGATCTGGATATGAAAACCTGAATATAAGGCGGGCAATAGCCACCTACGATAACGCTATCCGAATCCAGGGATTTCAGCAGCAAAATAAAAAAAGTTTTCTGCAAACGTATGGCCCCGCTGCGCTTGCAGTGGCAGCGACTGTAACGGGCAATCCTTTCTTAATTGGCACGCAGGGCGCTCTTGCGGCGTCAGAAGGTGACTTGGAAGGCGTTTTGCGTTCGGCGCTTACATTAGCGATTGGCGGCGGAAGTTATACGGACACCTCAAGCACTGTCGGGGATCTTGTAGATGCTTACAACATAGCCAAGGCAACAGCCGATTTGGCAAACGCTGGCGACGAGCCAGCCTACGAGACGCCACAAGCTGAATCCGAACCCGAGGCGGAAGCCTCGGTGCCAGACTACACCGACGTAAGAGCCGGGACCCCAGATCCGCTTCCAGATTCAGACACGGCCCCAACCGAAGATTATTCTGACATGGCGGGGAAATTGGCCCTGTGGCACGATCTCTATCGGCAAACCGCAGGGGGCGGCGTACCCGATCAAGCAACAACAGATATTCCAACAACAGATATTCCAGACACCTCAACAGAACAGGGCGATGTGGATATCCCCGGCGGAACTGCGGTCGGAAGAACAGGATACCCAGAGACCCAAGGAGGAGAGCCGAATCTGGACTGGGTATTGCCAGCTCTCGGCGCTGCTTTAGGCACACAGGCCGGTACGTCTGGGCCAACAGTAGAAGCGCCAGGAATACCAGACCAAGGAACGGTTGCTTTGCCGGAGACCCCTCCACAGATACCAGATTCAGAACCCATGCCGAACGAATTGGCATTGGCAGCAATGCTCCTGCCGGGGCTATTCTCCGGCGGACTTGGGACAGGAACAGGAACAGGCGACGGAACCGGAGAAGGAACCGGACTCGGAACCGAAGAAGGGATGGGGCCGCAGGATCTAAATTTGAACTTGCAGGATATTCCGCCTATCGCGGGGGATGCTCCATTGATTCCTGGGTATTTCGGGCAACCATATGAACATGAAATCGCGCCGTTATTTGTGCAGGAAATGCCGAGAAGGGCAAGTTATGATATGGGGATGAATCCGTTTTGGGAAAATCCGTTACTGCGAAGCATTTATTCATAGGATATTAAAATGGCTACACAAACTGTTACAACAGCACCGTGGGGACCACAACAGCCTTATCTCGAAAACCTGTATGGTCGGGCAGAAGGCTTATACGGGCAGGGGGGTCCAACGTTCTATCCGGGTTCGTTGACTGCGGGTTTTGATCCAGCTCAGACAGCAGCTCAAGGGGCGGTTGAGCGACAAGCCACGGCGGGAAGCCCTGTCGCTCCAGCGTATCAAAATATGCTGACTAAAACCTATTCCGGCGGATTTCTGCCGGGCCAGCAAAGCAATCCATATCTTGATGCGATGTATCAACAGGCAGCTCGACCAGTCACTCAGAACTATCAGGAGGCCGTAGCGCCGGGAATCGGGGCGCAAGCCGCTTCTTCGGGGCGATATGGGAGCGGGTTGTTCCAGAACATGCTTTCGACGAGCCAAAGAAATCTAGCGGATAGCCTGGGCGGTTTGGCGGCGAATTTATACGGCGGATCTTACGAGCGAGAAAGAGATCGGATGTATCTGGGCGATCCAACGGCGGCGGCTCAACTGGGGTATTACGATGCCTCACAATTATCCAATGTCGGGGCTGAAAGACAGGCCCAAGAGCAACGGGTGATCAACGAAGCGCAAGCGAGACACGCCTTTGAACAGGAAAGGCCGTGGGAAGTGTTAGGCCGTTTTCAGGAAGCTATCTCCGGCGCTCCAGGGCAGGAACAAGTAAGGCCCATAGACCAATGGCAGAGGTGGCTCGACCGGGGGGCATCACTCGCGTCAATATGGGACATCATCAGGTAAAGCATCATGGCAGAAATTAAAGACTATTCAGTCACGGCTGACGATAACGATTCTGCATCTCCGAACGGAATGCCGGAAAACATGTCGCCCAGCGGCGTAAACAACGCATGGAGAGAGTCGTTCGCTAGAGTCAAACGCTGGTACGAGGACATCCAGGGAGCCAAGACCACAACCGGAAGCTCGAATGCGTATGTGCTTGCAGCGGCCCGCACGGTTACTGCATACGCTGCCGGTGACGCCTCTTTTATGTTCAAGGCCAACCACACCTGTACCGCAGCAGGTTCAACTTTGAATGTTGATTCGGTTGGTGCGAAGTCAATCGTCACACCTGCGGGTGCCGCGCTCGGAGCCGGCGATATTACGTCGGGCGGCATTTACATCGTCGCATACGAAGCGAGCGCCGATAAATTCATGCTGCTGGCAGGAAGCTCCACGTTTTCAGGCGACATCACAGCCAAGACATCTGACGGAGCCATCCTTAATTTACAGACTTCGGACACCACCGTCACAAGTGGCTCAGTGCTAGGTCGGACAGACTATCAAGCTCCAAATGAGGCATCCGGCACAGACGCCATTTTATTAGCCGCATCCATCGCCGCTATTGCTACCGATACCTTCGCGGCAGATAACAATAGCTGTAAGTTGTCTTTTATGACAGCCGCAAGTGCTGCGGCGGCGGAGACCATGTCGCTATCTTCGGGCGGCAACTTAACGCTACCAACAGATGGGGTTGTTATTGCCACCGGAGCGGATTCCGACGTGACACTTACCCATGTGGCAGATTCCGGTTTAACGTTAAAAAACACATCCACTGGCGCTGATACGCCTTTCGTTTTGCTTCTGCAAACTGGCGAAACTGATATTGTCAACACAGACACACTCGGGAAAATTCAGTTCCAAGCACCGGATGAATCGAGTGGAAC
>Ga0208030_1000839_pt1 | contig 19848 bp, 33 predicted proteins | sample MalvirDeepMed_M9_FD_184246 | JGI IMG/M metagenome (GOLD analysis project Ga0208030, IMG submission 184246) | Marine viral communities from the Global Malaspina Expedition - Malaspina viral metaG DeepMed_M9 (SPAdes) (version 2) | ecosystem: Environmental > Aquatic > Marine > Oceanic | place...
GTGCATTTTACGAGGCACTTACTGACGAGAACCGTGCGCCGGAGTTGCGTAAGAAGATGGAAGCCGACAACGATATTGTTGAAGCGCCGCCACAAGTCTCGTTCGTGAAGGTAATTGCAAACGAAAATGAAGGCGATGACATCACACAACAGGCATTGTTCTATTATGAGGATGGAGACCACTGGTCGCAACACTTTCTTTACTCGTATAGAAAGAATAAGCACATCAATGAAACGATGACTTTTCATTCAGATGAAAATGGCGCAATGAAAGATGGAAAAGAATTGTTTGCTGAAAAGGGTTATGTACACAGCAACGAAGCAATGAACGCCACAATAGATATTATTAGGATCGGATAATGAGAATATTAATCGACGAAGAATATGGCTACAAACATTGGCTTTGGGAAGTCGATGCTGATTGGGATGATATTCAAGATTTACTTGATGTCACAATAAGAGGTTCTCAACACTTCTATTCTGGCAATCCCGACCTTCCTGAACAATTCCCTGATGGCACTTGGGAAGAAATCTCATACGAAGAGTATAAAGAAATTCGTGATGCCAAGGAATTTGATGCCATTGGTATGCTACACGAACAGAACGATTCTTGGTATAGTCATTACGACGATATCAAATTTCACAACCCCTATACAGGAGAAACTTTCAATGATTGATGAAGCAATGCAACAGCGAGTAATCTTTCGATATCTCGATATGTTACGGGAATCTGGCAAGACCAATATGTTTGGAGCCATTCCGTATCTTGTCGATTCTTTCAAAATCACGAAGTACGATGCAAATCGCCATTTGGTGAAGTGGATGGAGGCTTTCGGCGAAAGGCACAATCCCTCTGGCGCCCACCAAGAATGTGAAGTATGTGGCGGAAACTTATATGAGTGTGATTGTGAACCGCTGGCTTGAAAAAATCGCGTTAAAAAAAGCGAAATTCGGAGTTGACTCGGAGGTCATCTGAGTGTATAATGAAGAGTAATATGAAGGAAATACTATGAATCTAGGAAACGCCACAACTCAAGAAGTTTTTACTTATCTCTACGAGAACAAGATTACTGTTGATGAGGCGTATACAGATGGCGACGATGTTTATTGGGCTTGTTCTACTGGAACTGGCTTTAGCACCTTCGATTTTCCTATGAACGAAGAGCAGGCGTATTTTGCCTCTTTCCTTTTTCACCAGTTGTGTGAGAAGGGTGTGTGGTTCGGTGATGCCGAAAGGCTGGCGCAGGCGTATGTTATGGCATACAAGGTAATGCAAAAGCCAATATCCGAAGACGAACAAGAACAAATCCGCCAGCAATTGCTCAATGCAATTGAATCTGGCAATGTTGGATTTGCGGGAGAAAATAACAATGACTACGAATGAACTTGACAAAAAGGACCCGTTGTATATCTTGGGGATGTTCATCGGTACTATTTTGATTGGCTTTTTGTTCGGTGTTGGCTATAATCTTAGCCTGATGCTGTTCAACTAAAAGGAGATAGTAATGCGTAATGCAACTATTACTACAATTTTGATTGGCTCTGCACTTTCGATGCAGGGATGTGGAACTCTTATGGGCGCCGGCGTTGGCGCACTTGCGGGACAAGCGATTGCAGGTAACACTACTGGCACTTTGATTGGTGCAGGTATTGGGGCTGCTTCTGGTTATATCATCGAGAATGAGATTCAGAAGCAAGAGCGATTACAGCGAGAACAGAACCAGCGTGAGCAGGATATTCTCCGCGAGCGTGAGCGTGGTTACACGACCACCGAATCGAATACTCGTCGTGTTCTCAACGAAGATGGAACGATTACCGAAACAGGTACAGAAGTCGTTCATTCTGAGAAGGTTGAGCCTGGTTACAATGGATTGCCACAATGAGTGATAGAGGTTCTGGATATATGATTAATCTCGGCGACGAGGTTATAGTGAAAAAGGAAATCGTTTCAGGCGGATGTAAACATATCAAAGGCAAATTAGTTGATATTAATATGTCTGGAATGCTTGATACGATTCAACTAGAGAACGGTGATTTTGTGCAAGTAGACCGCAGTGAAATTTTTCCCGCGAACATTGATGAGATTGTTTCTTTCAAACAAATGAAGGAAGAACTCAACAGAGGAATCTGTGAAGTGACTTTTACGAAGAAGAACGGCGAAGAGCGAGTGATGCCCTGTACCCTAGTATTCGACCACATTCCAGAAGAGCATCATCCGAAGGGGACTGGTACTCAACACAAATCGCAAGATACGATTGCGGCGTGGTGTATGGACAAGGAAGCGTGGCGGTCTTTCCGTATAGATTCTGTTACGAAGTTTGAACGGTTGACTGGTGTTGATCGTGGCGAAAAGACAACTGTTGATTTGAAAGGTATTTTCGATGATGGGTAGAGTTATTGAAGAAATAGACCATTTGATTGAATCTTTGCAGGATGCTAAAAAATTCATCATAAATAATAATGAATCGCAAGGAAAGTTTCAATTCGAATCGAAGGAGACAGTGATGTATAATATTGGCGACAATGTAGTTAACTCTGAAAATCTTCAAACTGGTAATGTTGTTCAGATTGATGAAGAAAATCAAAAGGTAGAAATCGCCTATAATAATGGCGGAACTGCCTGGGTTTTGGCAGAGAATGTAAAGAAACTTCTGCTTGAAACTGACCCCATTCCGCGACAGCAGTTTTTGAATGAATGAAAATAAATGAAATCGCGGGTATCGTATAAAGGCATTACCCAAGATTTCCAATCTTGTGATAAGGGTTCGATTCCCTTTACCCGCTTTGGAGATATTATGTACAGACTACACATTGACATTCCACTTAGTGAAAACGAAGAAGATGCTGTTAAAATGGCAATCAGTTTAATGGAATGGACATTTAAAGATGTGGACTGTAAAACAAGATTGAGAATGCTTACGAACAATAAAATCGAACAAGTGAATTATCGTCTTGGTTATGATGACGACCGCCAAAAGTCTAATTACCTAGACAAAAACGAAAACGGACATGTGAGTAACAAAAAAACAAGGATATCCATATCTGGCTAATTGCAGGCCAGAAGCGGATGGCATCAGCAGTAGAGTTTATACCTCTATTTTCGTGGGTTCGAATCCCGCCTGGCCTATTGGAGAAATATTATGAAAAAGATTACACTAGAATTTGACCAGAGTTGCCTTACGGAACAGAAGCGTGTTCCTTTAACGGGCAAGTCACGCAAGAAGGCGTTTTCCTATAAGACTATTAAGGTAAACAACCCAAGAGCGTGGGAAGTTATTACGGTGGAAAATTCCATTAATTATGTGCCAGGGCAACGCCTAAATAAGAAGCAAGTTGAAATGCTTTGCAAGGGTGAGGGATTTGATGTTGCTATTGGGCAACCTGGCCAGTTCCGTCAACATAATAGTAGGTATTGATAATGGCACATTGGAACGCAGGATTCACCCAAAAAAAGCAAAAGCAAATGATGAGGGATGCTGTCGAAAAAGAAAGACAGCGAAAAATTGATAAGCCTAAACCCCTCTATAGAGATTACTATAGTGGAGTCAGTCAGTCAGGGCTACACCAAAGAAGATTACAAGCAGAAAAAGAACGGAAGTTCTGGATTCTTGGTGGAGTGATAATTGGTATTGTTGCCATTGCAGGAATCTTTGGAATTATTTGGGCATTATGAGAATTGAAGACGATATTAAACTTGACTATTGCGATGTTCTAATTCGCCCGAAGCGTTCGATTCTTGAATCACGCAAGGAAGTAGACCTATACCGCACATTCAAATTTAAGAATGGTACAGAGTGGACAGGTGTTCCAATCGTTGCATCGAATATGGACACAACTGGCACAATTGAAATGGCAAGAGTTCTTTCAGAATACGATATGCTCACTTGTCTCAGTAAACACATTACAACTTTCCCAACAGACGAAGATTTTGACAATCCGTTTATGGCAGTTTCGTTTGGAATGAGCGAAGAAGATGAACAGGCATTACTTGGTTCGGCGGGCATACGATATCATGGAACAAATTTTTTAACAAATAAAGATTTCATATGTCTAGATGTTGCAAATGGATACACGCAACGATTCATTGATTTTGTCAAGAGTGTTCGTGATAGATGGCAAGATAAGATTATCATTGCAGGAAATGTTGTGACAGCAGAAATGACAGAAGCATTGCTTTTGGCAGGCGCGGACATTGTAAAGGTTGGAGTTGGTCCAGGCAGCGTTTGTACAACAAGAAAAGTTTCTGGAGTTGGATGTCCACAACTTTCAGCCGTAATAGAATGTGCCGATGCCGCTCACGGGCTGAACGGATATATTATGGCGGATGGCGGATGTCAATGCCCAGGCGATGTCGCTAAGGCATTCGGTGCAGGAGCAGACTTCGTTATGCTTGGGGGAATGCTCGCAGGACACGATGAGTGTGAGGGAGAAGTCCACACAGACAACTCAGGAGACTCGTACAAGGTGTTCTACGGGATGTCTAGTGATACTGCTATGCAAAGACATAGCGGTGGTGTAGCGACTTACAGAGCGTCTGAGGGGAAAACTGTCAAAGTGCCATATCGTGGTGCAGTATCGGATACCATCAAGCAAATTCTTGGTGGGCTTCGAAGTGCCTGTACTTATACTGGTGCCAGGAAAATTAAGCAACTGCCAAAGTGTACTACTTTTGTGCGAGTAACGCGCCAATTGAATACAGTTTTTGGAGATTCGTAATGCTTCTTTTTTGGATTTCTATTACATGGATTTTTGCACTTTTTTCCTTGTATTCAATCTTTCGTGGTGTAGAATATAAGGCAACCATTAAGATTCTAGATAAAGAGAATGAGTCTTTGAGAGTAGCCAACAAAAATCTTACACAAATTATTCGAGAAGAAGACGAAAAGAAAATGGCATTCGAGGTTAATTGCGGATGACTAGACAACCAACAATTTATATTGCAGGACCTATGCGTGGTTATGAAGATGGAAATTTTCCTGCCTTCGACCGCCAAGCAAAAGTTCTTAAAGAACAGGGATGGATTGTAATCAGTCCTGCTGATATGGATAGAGAAGAAGGTGAACCTCCAGGCGGACACTTGGACTTTGACCCTGCAACAGATTATGAAGACCGTGAATTTATGCGGGATGCATTGAAAAGAGATTTGGTTGTCATTTGTGAAGATTGTACTGCAATTTATATGATGTCTGGTTGGGAAACCAGTCGTGGAGCAAAAGCAGAATGGCATACAGCGAAGGCAGTTGGACTGGATATATATTATGAAGCCCCGTTGCCCGAGAAACATAAACACTGAACCCACTGTGGGGTCAGTAACTCAGTTGGTAGAGTAACGGTCTTTTAAACCGTAGGTCGTGGGTTCGAACCCCACCTGACCCATTAAGATTTCGTTCAACAAAATAAAGGAAACCTATAATGAAATTAGTTTACATTAAGAACCCCGGCTGTGGGTGGTGCAAAAAAGCAGACCCCATTGTAGAGGAATTGGTGAAAGATGGTTATATAATTACCACATTGGATATCACCAAGCCTGATGAAGCACAGACAGCACAACAATTACAAGCAAAGCACAATGCTCAGTGTGGTACGCCATTTTTCCTTGACGCGGAAACTGGCAATCAGGTTTGTGGATTGAAGGACAAGGAAATTCTTATCAAATGGGCAAATGGCGAAAAGATACCTGCTCCGCCGCCGCGTCCTACACCACAACAACGACCGAATCAACAAACCAATCTCGATTTACCAGAATTTCGCCTTTCAATTTGGAACGAAGCAAAGCAAATTTTACAAGACAAGTTTTACAACGATTATGAAGTTTGGACTGCTTGGCAGTTTGATGAACAGGCGAAAGGCGATTGTCCACTTTCAAAGAAGCCTTCTTTCCCCACTCACAAGGCGATTAAGAACGAGGCTGATAAAATTTTAGAATTTGTTAAAGTTAGTGTTTGACTTTGGACGATAATAGGTTATACTGTGTATAACAATCAAGGAACGGATGTGTTGCGGCACACCATCTAATTTCCTTTCAGTGAATGCCGCACATTAAGGAGTACACTATGAGTTGTACTATTAACAAGCGCCGTAAGGTTATGAACTGCCTGGCGAACGGTGGAGGCCTGACCGCGAACGAGGCCAAGAGTCGATTTGGTGTCGGCAATCTCCGTGCTACGATCAGTAGCATCAAGTCTCAGGTTGAGGCTTATGGTAATTGGGAGATCGTTACCGAAGAGACACCTAGCGGTTTGACCCGTTACTTTATGGAAGACACGCATCCTGGCAGCAGGACTTACGGCTTCGATAATCACGGCGTCCGTTACGCCCTCTGATTCAGCACTGCTGAATTGACAATTGAATACCCCTTAGTGATGGGGGAAGTTCTAATGCCCATCACAAGGTTTTGACAACTGAATAAAAAAACATTGTGTGGGATTGATCCCCTGCACACGGACGGTGACAGAATAATTTTTTGTTATTGAAGATAATGTATACGATTCCCTGTAGTGGGGTGTGAATGCTCTAATGAGTAAAGCAGAATTTAACTGATTCAATCGTAGTGCGAGTAGGGAATAATCAAACTAGATGACCCCGAAAGTTGTGGGTAAATGTTAATCCCACCCGTCCACTTTACTACTCGTTCCTTCGAGTACAAGGCCTTCTGAGACCCTCGTTATGTGGGTGAAAATGATGTAAGATTCATTACGACTTTGAGTGGGCGGCCCCCGCTGGGAACGACTTTTAGGGGATGGTAGGTTGAGTCTTTTAGAAGAAGAAAGATTCCCTGCCATCCCTTTTTTTGTGTTTGACTTTGATGTTGTGTGGAGTATAATAAACAGATGAACAAAGTGAATTTTATTCATAATGGTGATTGTATAGAGTTTATGAAAAACTATACAGGTGCTGTTGATTTGATTCTTACCAGTCCGCCATATAATATGACCAAACGACCAGGCGGTGATGCAGATTCAGGAAGGTATGACGAATATGAAGATTGGAAGGAAGCAGACGAATATATTGATTGGTCTGTGGATGTGTTTAATTGTTTTGATAATTCTCTGGTTGACAACGGCGTAGTTCTCTACAATTTCTCCTACTCGATTGAGAATCCTTCGATGCCATATCATTTGGTTACGGAGATTACACACCAAACCAACTTCGCTTTGGCGGATACTATCGTCTGGAAGAAGAAGTCTTCGATTCCATATCCTGCCAGTCCAAATCGGCTACAACGAATTTTTGAATTCGTTTTTGTTTTCGTTCGTGACAGTGAAATGAATTCATTCACTACGAACAAACAAGTAAGTAAAGTAAGCAACACTGGTCAGAAGTATTACTATCCTGTTTCGAACTTCATTGAAGCGAAGAACAATGATGGTGCGACCAAAGATATTAATCAGGCGACATTCTCAACTGACTTTGTAACTCAGTTGTTAACGACATACGCTAAACCCGAAAAGTCGTTTGTAGTATTTGACCCATTTATGGGAACAGGTACTACAGCGAAGGGATGTGTTGAGTATGGCTGTTCCTATCTTGGAACAGAAACAAGTAAGACTCAATGCGAGTACGCAAACAATAGACTACAAAAATTATCGGTTTTAAAATTCGATGAATGATGTAAGACCCCATCGTCTAGTCAGGTCTAGGACATCGGGTTTTCATCCCGGCAACGCGAGTTCGAATCTCGCTGGGGTCGTTGACTATGCGAGCGTAGCCCAATCGGCAGAGGCAACAGACTTAAAATCTGTCAAGTGCGGGTTCGAGTCCCGCCGCTCGTACTTAGGCGCCTGTAACTCAGTTGGACAGAGTAGCGGTCTTCTAAACCGCAAGTCGCAGGTTCGAGTCCTGCCAGGCGTGTTAAAAGGATAAAATATTATGGCATCATGTGGACACAGTACTGCTTCAAAGAATAGAGACATTGTTGAAGTGTTTGGATATGATAATCCTCCCTATTGGTACTATTCTTCTTTGAAAAAGAAGTATAACTTCGTTGAAGGGGATATGGGGTTTCGAAGTTTTATGGATATGATAGACGGCTACTTTGATTTCATTGGAGGTGTCGTTTGTGCTTTGACTGGAAGACCCGAACCGTGGCCGAATGGAGAAGACCCAGGCGGGAATTATTACAGATATTTTCATCTTGACCATTGCCACAAGATAGAAAAAAAGATAAAAGAAGAAGGTGGGATGATGTTGCTTTCGCTTCGTGGTTTTATTGAACCGGCACAAAATACACTCTTGGGAAATTTGGAAAATAGCCCTCTTCCTCTTCAAGAGGAACTTAAAGCACGGGGGAAGATTGCAAAGTATATTGCAGACCCTCCATTCCAACAATTTCTTAGGAAGCATAATCGCAAAGAATACAAAGAAATGGTTGAGGGAACAGGCAGATATGACCCAAGGTGGGTATGAAAATAATTGGTGGTAAAAAATTCGAAAGAGATGTTGCGGAGAAAACCGTTGCGTGGTGTCTTAGTCATTTCAACATTAATGATGTAGATGTTCGTATGAATATTCGTCGAGATGAGTCTTGGGGATATTGTGAAGAAGACGGTGATAATAAATTCACCATTGTGGTTGACCCCGAACAGACTCTACGAGATTTTGTTGCCACGATTGTACACGAAATGGTACATCTGAATCAGTATATTACTGGCGAATATCGAGGAACTGGTGAAGCAGAAGCCAAATATTTTCAATATAGGCTGACAGATAAACTTTGGAATGAGGGTGCATTATGAAAACTTTTTTCTTGACTGTGCCTGATTATGGTGCTATAATACTATATAGATTGGTATCGTTGATATCGGAGTAAACATTATCGAACACGGGAGTTCGAATCTCCCCGCCTCCACCAGAGGCACCCTTGCTTAAATTTTATTTTACACACAACATCATTAAAGCAACATAACCCGCAAGGGTGTCTCTGGAGGGGGCGAATGGTTTCGATTCGGTAGTAAGTAACAATGAAGTAGATGCCCGAGAAGACAACCTACTCGCAAATCGCGGTTGTAAATTTCAAATGGCGAAACACAATACGCCCTTGCAGCCTGACCTTTAGGTCACAAAGCGGAGTTTGAAACGCTTGTCAACAGAAAGTTTCCGTGTGCCCCCGTGCGTTTAACGGGGGATTTTTAATTGACACCTATATATTATGTGATATAATTTCAATAAAGGAGAATATTATGAGTAAATATTATCATTCGTATGTGAAAGTTGATGAAGTTCCCATTGATATTTTGTTGACAGAAGCAGAAGTAAAGAGAGCAACCGTTAGAGCAATGAAAAATCCTGAAGATGTTCCTTATTGTGAAGGTGCAGGATGTTGGCCTATAGATTGCCCGCAAAGCAAGTGTAGTTTACTGCAATGGATTATGGGCAAGTGTTGTGAGTGTGGTGAGTGTGATGACTGATGGACAAGCCGGCAAAGGCGACCGTTATCGACCAGTAGACCAAAAGAAATATGATGAGGGTTGGAAAAAAGCATTCGGCAAGAACAAGAAAAATTCCAAAAAAGGAATTATGCAACCAGGCGGCATATATGATATGACAGATATTCCTCAACCAGAAGATAAAGATAAGGATAATTAGTTATGGCACAGAAGAATCAAGCGGCATCAGATGCACATACCGCAAATTTAATTAAAGTTGGTAAGCCTCGTACTTCCAAGAGATTTCGGAAGAAGGGCAATGCACCAGCAAGAACTTCCAAAAGAGGAAACGGGAAAAGAATTAGATGAAACACCTTGCAAAAAAATCTGCATCAGTTTTATTCAAGACATATATTGCATGGTCTATATTGGCTGATATAATTTTATTGAGCGGTTTGTTTTATTTATTGTTTAGATGAACGAAAAGAAAATTCTCAAATTAACAGATGTTGCACTGCCAATTTCTTTGGATGTTCCCCGTCCGAAGAAACACGTTTCTATCATTGTTCGTAAGAACGAGATTGTGTCGGTAGGCACAAACAACTTTCGGACGCACCCGCTGGCGAAGAAGTATGGATATTGGTTTGATGAGGTGCATTCAGAACTGGATGCACTTTTGCGTTATAGAGGACCAAAAGATAATCTAAAACTGGTAAACTTTAGATTCAATCGTTTTTGTGATATGAGAAATAGCAAGCCGTGTTGTCGATGTTTGCCTTGGTGTGATGTTGTGTTCGATGATATTTGGTACAGCACCAATGACGGAATGGTTAATCTTTAGAAGCCTCTTCCCAACATTCTGATTTGTTTCCCCAGCCTTGTTCGAAACCATAGGCTTTCCAGAACCGAATATCTTTACAAAACGAACCATACTTTTCGTTCATAAGTTTTTGGTATTCGATGTGTTTGTTTTCGCCACACCAAGAATCAAACCAACCAATATCCCAGTTTGAATCTGGCTCCCAGTCATAAATGTCTGCGTGAACCAAACGAATCTTTTCGTTCTTTGGACAATAGGGCCAGACCAAATCTATAACTTCTTGGTACTTTTCTATAATTGTAATTGAAACTACACTGGAATTTTCCATTAAGGATTGGTTTACCATTCCCAGTCCAAGACCGCCAACAAAAACATTTCCGTGAGCATCTTTTAGAAATTGTTCGTGTTCACGATATTCTCTTGTAGTGTCTTGCATAATATGATGGCATTTATTATATAAAATAGTATAGGTATCTTGTGGTTCTTCTGAACCAGCCCAACGATTTGTTTCTTTTTTTTCTATACGAAAGTTACCCGAAACACCTTCAGGTATGTTCACTTTAATTCTTGTCACGATATAATTACTTTTCCATCACCACCGTCGGCATGGTTTTGTGATGATTCATCAGTTGAACCTGCTCCACCTGCACCTGCACTATCTCCTAGTGCGGCGCCCGCTACGCCGAGGAGGTCCATTGCTGTTCCATTATTTCCGTTCGTTGCAGCACAGTTTGAACCACTGTCACAATCTGATACACCGCCCGTACCATCTTTGCAAGATGAAAGACATTCACCACCAGCACTTCCTTCTCCGCCGCCTGCAACATAATCAACACCACCATATGAAAGTGTTGTGTTTCCACCATCAGAACCGTTATTCCCGCTGCCCGTTCCTTTTGCTCCACCTGCTCCAACACTAAAAGTAAGAACTGTGCCAGGAGCAACTTCATTAAGAGTTACAACAATTCTTCCTCCGCCGCCACCACCGCCGCCGTTTGTAGTTCCACCACCTCTACCGGCGGACACGGCCTTACCACCACCGCCGCCGCCACCATACATTGTGATGGTGATGGTATCTACACCGCGTGGAACAGTGTATGTTTGAGAACCAGTGGAAGAGATTGTAGTAGAGGAAGCCGATCCAATGCCAGGCTTACTAAGAGTGTAGTCGCCCCAACTTGGTTCATACAAATCAGGCCTGACCCTTGCCTTAATGATAGGCCTTTCCTGTGGTGGCTTATCGTGTCTAGGATTTGATTTTTTGAACCTATCCTTAAAACTCATTTTTCAACTCGCAATAATAGAAATAGTAGCACCGGCTGCAAGGTCAGCAGTTACCCAAACATGTCCTAGTTGACGAACTTCAACGAACACTTCTTCTCTTTGTTGTAGGTTAAAACCACCTGTTGGTCCTAAGGGCACCCGTATTGGCATATCATTACTAGTCCCTGCTGAATCCGTAGTCACCCATACATCAGTGGCGGTAACATTTTTAATACGAACACCATTTTCTAATGTTGCGCCATTTGCAATTGCCCACGCTTGGGGCGAAGAAGTCGCACCAGAAGAATTAAGTCTTCGCCATTCAGCAGGAACTATGGATTGATATCCTACAACTACAGGGTCAAAAATCTGCATTGTGCGAATATCTGTGAAGTTAGGGTGATGTGGTCTTTGGGGATATGTACCGTATTTGTTACTCATTTGTCTTTTCCTATTCTAATGAAGGTTGCTACACTATATGTATAAAGGCATATATACTATGTATAATAAGGAAACCGAATGAAGGTATTTACTACGTTTATTGCTGAATCGAAGAATGTTCATATGGAACATCTTGAAGATACTGTGTGGAACGAAGGTTCTTCAGGTGTTGCTACAGCCATATCTTTTTTAGAATCAGTGGCTGAAATGCTTCATGGAAATGCATCATCAGGAGTAAATGTTACCGTTAAATGGGATGGCGCACCTGCGGTGTTTGCAGGAATACACCCCGAAACCAAAAAGTTTTTTGTGGCAACAAAATCTCTTTTTAATGTTACCCCAAAAGTCAACTATACGAATGCAGATATCGACAAAAATCACGGACACGCCGCTGTATTAGCAAGCAAGTTAAAAGTTGCTTTAAAGTACCTTGGTAAATTGGGTATTAGAGGAATTCTTCAAGGCGATATTATGTTTACAGATGATACATCATCGACAAAAATCGACGGAGAGAATTATCTTACTTTTACCCCGAATACGATTACCTATGCAGTACCCGCTGGCTCAGATACAGCGAAATCAATTGAGAAGGCAAAGATAGGAGTAGTATGGCACACAAAATATACAGGAAAGACAATTAAAGGATTAAAAGCATCCTTCAACCCTAGAGTTGGTTCTCTCGCAAAGACTAGGGATGTCTGGTTTCAGGATGCCGATTTTCGAGACACTTCGGGTACATCAACATTTACAAGTACAGAATCGTCCACAATTAATTCTTTGATTGCAAAAATTAAGAGACAAGCAGGCGGTGTAAAAAGATATCTTGATACACTGCGTGGTAAGCCTATGATTATTTCAGAGGTAAAAATCTATGGTAATGCCCTTATCCGTCAGGGAGATGGAGAGGTTGGTTCTGCGGCTGGGTTCATTAATTATATTGACTCAAAAATGCAGGCAGCCATAGATACGCTAAAGACGGATAGTGCAAAGGAGCGAAAAGAAACAATCAAAAAAGATTTACTTGCATATTTAAGCAAGAATTCTACAAAACTGGATTCTATTTTTGCGTTGCACGCCGCCTTGGCGGAAGCGAAGGTATTTATTATTCGGAAACTTGAACAGGTAAAAGAAATAGGAACTTTTATCAGGACGGCTGACGGATTTAGAGTAACTTCACCAGAAGGTTTTGTTGCTGTGGATAGAGTAAGTAACACAGTATTAAAATTAGTAGATAGATTAGAATTTAGTAAAGCAAACTTTACTGTTCCTAAGAATTGGAACAAATAAAAAGGAAAAATAAATGAGCGAAGAATTAGAAAATCAAATTCCAGAAATTCCAGATTTAGAAATACCAGACATTGATTTGGAAGATTATGAAATTCCAGAAGATGAAGAAACTGCGGTAGAAGACGAATCTGGTGGTTCTCAAACCTTCGCTTGGATTGGTTCTGGGCAAGGTGGTGGCAGAATTGCAAAAGCATTTTATGAACGAGGATATAAAAAATGTATTGCAGTAAATACTTCTCGTCACGATTTAGATACTCTTGAATTGCCTGCCGAACAAAAAATGTTATTTGATGTGGGTGAACAGGGTGCAGGAAAGGATATGGATAAAGGCAATGAAGCGGCAAACAAATATAAACAAAATGTATTCGATCTTATGCGAAGAGTCTATGGTAGTAATGTCGATCATCTTTTTGTCTGTGTCGGTGCTGGTGGTGGCAGCGGAAGTGGTTCAGTCCTCGTTTTAATTGAAACTGCCAAGAAATATATGAAGTATATTGGGCACGACGATCCAGAAAAACGAGTTGGAGTAGTTATGTCTTTGCCAACCAGAGGCGAAGCAAATTCACCAGTAGTGTCAAAAAATGCACATGAAGTGTTGAGCGTTGTTGGTGGATGTGCAAAAGAAAAAACCATTTCTCCTCTTATCATTCTTGACAATTCCAAGATTGAAAGAATGTATAAAGGATTAACGGTTAAACAATTCTGGCCAACAGTTAATAATACCATCTCTGGTCTATTCCATGTATTCAATGTACTCACAAACAACCCATCACCATATACATCATTTGACCCAACAGACTATTCCAGCGTCTTGCGGTGTGGTGGCGTAATGGTTATGGGTGTAGCGAAATTAAAAGAGTTTGATGACGAACAAAAGGTATCAAGTGCAATCAAGACAAATCTTGAAAAGACACTTCTTACTGATGTAGAACTTTCAGACTCTAGTGTTGCCGCCTGTGTGGCAATTGGCGGTAAGGATATTATGGAAAATACGCCAGGATTAATGGATAGTTTATCGTATGGATTCGATACGCTATCTTCGTTATGTCCAAATGCAACTCTGCATCGGGGTATTTATGAGGATGGAAAAGATAGTTTAAGGTTATATACCATAATATCTGGTCTAAATATACCAGAGAAAAGGTTACAGCAATTAAAAACAGTTTAAAAAAGGAGAACTGATATGACATTAGCAGTTTTAGGTACAGTGTGGTGGAGCGTTCTATGTTTCGTGGGCGGAGCCTTGATTGGCGTTCCACTATGGAATTGGATTAAAGCAAAAGCACCTTGGAATAGATGAGTAAATCGGTCAGAGATTTTCTGAACGAAGACAAAACGAAGGCTATCGTTGTAACCTTCGGGCGCTTTCAACCACCTACAATTGGTCATCAAAAACTAGTTGATGCGGTGGTTGACAATGCCCGAAGGGAAAGAGCAGAGCATCGTATTTACCCAAGTCGAAAGGCAGGCGACAATAGAGACCCTTTAAAGCCCAGAGACAAAATTAGTTTTATGAGAAAGATATTTGGCAGGAAAGTAAATGTTATAGACGATAGGTCTGTAATAAATCCGTTTTATATGATGCAGAAATTAAGTGATGAAGGATATAAAAAAGTTATTCTTGTCGTTGGTGGTGATAGAGTAGCAGAATTAGAAAAAAGTATTTCAAAATATGTTGGACCAGATGGATATCAATTTGACCACTTTGAAGTAAGAAGTGCAGGACAGAGAGACCCCGATGCAGAAGGAGTCGAAGGAATGTCTGCTTCAAAGATGAGAGCGGCCGCAGTTGCGGGAGACTATGAAAGTTTTGAATTGGGCGTAGGAAACAAAATAATTGCAAAACAACTATACAAAAAATTGAGAACTGCAATGGGTGTGCGAGAATCACTAGAAGAAGATTGGAATAGACTGATTAGTTTAGAGGAAGCAAAAGACAAAAGCCTTCCAACGGTTATTGCTATTACCAAATCTTCTACAGATAATGAGAAGTCTGATACCATTGAAAGATTGGCAAAAGTATGTAAAAAGAAAGGTGTATCTTTCTTTGCCGTGCATACTGACCACGCATTTATTGTAGACAAGGATATGGAAGATAACGAAATTACTATTCATAATTATGGCGGCGACGGAAAGAATATTAATCTAAAAATAGACAACACCGTTGCGTTGGTTCGCGGCGGGGCTATTCTTGATAATGCTGGTACGGGTATGGTAAAAACGCTACAGGAAGTTGGAATGTTTATGGTAAACAGTCTTGAGTCTATGCAATTTTGCCAGAACAAAATGGTTACTGCACTTGCACTTGAACAAAATCAAATTTCATCTCCACGAACAGCCTTTGTGAATAACGAAGATTCGATTGACATTGCTCTTGAAAAGATCGGGGGCAAGTTCCCTGTTATCATAAAAACGATTACAGGTGCTGAAGGTATCGGAGTTTCGAAAATTGAGTCCTATGAGTCCCTTAAATCCGTTCTACAGTCCTTGTGGAAGCACGAAGCAGAGATTATCCTTCAGGAATATATGGAGATTAAACACGATGTCCGTACCCTTGTCCTAGATGGTAAGATTTGTGCTTCAGTAAAAAGAATCAAATCTTCTGGTGGGAAAGAATTTAGAACCAATAAAGCATTGGGTAATGACACTGCTCCCTACAAGTTGAGCCAAGAAGAAAAAGACCTTATTAGAAAAGCATATAAGATATCTGGTTGTTACTATGCAGGTGTTGACCATATCACACACAACGGAAAACATTATATTCTAGAGGTGAATGGTTCGCCAGGTTCTGGCGCCGCACCGTATATGGGATATCATCCAGGCCACGAAGGAAAAGAACTTAGCGGCGAAGAGTTGGTTGGTTATGTTCTCGACCATATTCTTAACAAAGAGAATTGGAAATTTACTTCCAAGGAAATTGGTTATGTAGAATACATCACAGTCAAGGGTGTTGGTAAATTAAAAGCCAAAGTAGATACAGGGAATGGTTCAGTAAATTCTATTCATTCAGATAATGTAAAAGCAAAGGGCAAGAATGTGTCCTTTAGTATTCTTGGAAAGAAGTTTACTAAACCAATCGTACAAACTCAAAAAATTAATATCGGTTCAGACCAATGGGAAGAACGATATCTAGTCAAATTTGATATAAAGTTTGGCAAGAAAGAATACAAAGATGTTCTCTTTAACTTAAGCGACCGAGATGACAACACATACTTGGTTCTTATAGGTAAGAGATTTTTAGAAACACTTAATTATAGCGTGAATGTGAATAAGACATTTACTTTATCAGAACAAAGGAAACCCCAACGACAGTTGGAATCAATAGATGTCAATTTTGGCTTTGAATTGTTAGAAATATAAAGCCAATATACATAATTTAGGAGAAATAAAATGATACCATCAAGAAAACCAAACCCCTTCAATACAGATAGTAAAGTAACTAACGATATTGCCGACATTCTTGCAAGGAATCGCCAAGCAAAACAAGATGCGATTCCTGATGTAGTCAAGGATGCCGCAAAGGCGGCTGGCGCAGAAGCAAGAAATGCAGGTTATATTCCACAAGAAACAAAGACTTCAATCTACAACAAACATTTTACAGGTGCTGTAGGAGATAATGAGGTTTCTAGTGGTACTAGACAAAGTTTTGAAACAATGGCAGACCAAGAATATAATACACCACCTCCCCCAACAGAATGATTTTGCAAATGGTGAAACCTTTAAATAATGAAAATTATATTTTGTTTGCAATGAAACATTATGATAACCCTCAGTGTGAAAATGTTGATGAGTTTCACGATGATTTGAATAGGACAAAATATTTAAAGAGATTATTTAAGAAATACCAAAGTAACCAAATACTAAAAGAAAGACTAATACTTAATCATATAATAATTTTTTACAATGTTTTTGGTGTTGAAGTAGCATCAAGAATATTATTCTTTAAGATTGAAGAGGAATATCATTCGTTGTTGAAAACATTTTTAGTTTATCTAAACTACTTACCAGAGAAAGATATACCAGAAGCAGATTTGATTAGAATTCCACTTAACCAAGAAGTAATTAAAGTATTGAGAGCAATTTAAATGGGTTTAGGAATAATAGACACATATTTAGCATACAAGTTTATTAAACTACTTGCTACTCCGTGGAAAAAAACGGCGGCCTATAAACTTGGAATTATTGATAAAAAGGGAAAGAGAATTAAATCTGAAGAAGCAGATGATGCCGCAAGAAATTCAGGTTCAAAGTATACTAATGTACACAAAGTAATATTCAACATTAAACGACTTATCAATAAACTTCCAGGCGGAAAAACAAAAATTGGCGGGGCAGCGGCTGCAATTTGGCTATTAAAAGAAGAAGCCAAAAAAATGGGTGTTAATAATGAGAATATCATCGAAGAAACATTCCTTGATTATCTAAAAAATAATGGTTATGATTGGGAAGATGGCGTAAACGAATCCTTTAATAAATTAGATTTAACCATTTCTAAAGGAATATACATAGTACATGGTAGGAAAATTACTATTAAAGAAAATAGAGAATCCTTTGATTCTGTTTTAGGCATTCCCCTGTTCCGACTTGGAGAAACTGTATTTTCTTATTACGACATAAAGAAGGTAAACGATGAAAAAATTCAAACGATTTAGTACAGAACTGCCAATCATAGAAACTATTTTGCTTGGCAAATCAATCCAGATGGGTGACCGTAGGGCTAGAATTGTCAAGGTTGTTTCTATTGGTGGAACTAGTCGTTATGATACTGTCTATAAAGTAAAGTTTCAAGATGGCACGCAGGTTGAAATGCACGATTCTCAGATTCGTCCATTCTTAATTGAAGAAGGTGGTGCGGGCGAGGAAGCAACCGACGAACTAGACGATACTTATCGTGAAGATACGCCAGGCGAAGAAGTAGAAGAAAGGGCGATGGAAACCTTGACATTTGAATTCCCTGATGATCGAAAAGCGGCGCAATTTGATTATGATATTGAAAATTCTTCTATCGGTATAGGTGATCGGGTTGGGAACAAAGTAACAGTTACGGGTGTTCAATTCAAGTGGCGTGCTGGTATCAAGAAATATATGAAAAAGAGCAGAGGTAAACTTGTAAATGAATCTGTTGAACTGGATGAAGCATTGACTCTCGCAAGCGATGAAATAAACCCAGTAAAGAAATCTGCACAGAAACTTGCAAATCAAAGTCCTGATAGAACATACTATGTTGTTCAGCACACACATCATCATGGTGGTGGGAAAATTAAGTATCGGTATGAAGTGGTTGATTCTGTTGATATGCACATGTATAGAGATGCAAAGAGAATTGCACAGTATGGTAAAATCAAAGAATCCGTTGATGAATCCACGCCCACGAATGCAGTAGGTGGTGGAATGTCTCCGCATTTTGGTGGGGAAGGTCCAGTTCAGGGATATGACCCGATACTAGGAAAAAAGAAAAAGAAAAAGCGTAAAAAGTTTGCTGGTGCTGAAGTATTTGAATTAAACAGCGACGATTATCATACTTGTATGCACGGCAGAAAACGATATGAACGATGGAACAGAAAATTAAATATGGAAAACATTGATAACCAAGAGATTCGTGATTATGCCCATAAGAATCCTGGCGCACCAATTGTTATCCAAGACAAAACAACAGGTGTAATGGCCTATTTAATTCACGGAGATAAAAAATGAAAACACTAATTGCATTAGCAGTATTATTATTAGCAACACCAATTGTTGCACAGGACTCGGAGGTAAATAATGAAAGAGAAAAGATTGGACAGAGATTTAGAACGGCAATCGCCGATGGCAAAATTTCACCAGAAGAAGCAAAGGAACGGTTTGCTCAATGGAGAAAGAGCCAGTCGCCTAACGAAGATGCTCGTACTGATGACTCTCGTAAGCGGCGCGGGTTGCGAAGCACTCCAACAGATGACTCACGATGGAACTCCAGAGAACACCGCTTCAACTGTGGTGGACAGCGTGAGAGAGCAGACGGAGCAGACTCAGGAAATCACAGACGCTACAGACTCGATAGCAGGGACACTGGAGAACATAGACGAGGAAGCGAATTCCATTCTAGACGAGATAGCACTCGTTCCAGACGACCACAATTACAACATCGACCCAACTCTGGACAACATCGAGAATTCCGCAGAAACAATCAAGGAACATGTGGACGATGCGGCGCTAGAACAGGTTCGGATCGAAGAAGCGTTGGAAGATTTGGATCAGGCGAACGACAGAGTTGGCGCAGCCGTCGGTCAGATCGAGGAACTAGAGGACCTAGTTGCGGACTACGAGACTTCCGACAGGGAAGTTCGCAGAGAAGCCCTAGAAAATCTCCATAATTATATTACCCTATTCTTTGTAATGGGGTTCGGAATGTTGGTGGGCGGTGCCTTCATTGCCTTTTGGGTGAATGGTAGGCTTGGTGCAGTTTTACTTGCAATAGGTATATTGACAGTAGGGTTTGCAGCCGCATCGCAATACTATCTTGAAGAAATTGCTACTGTTGGGTTGATTGTTTTAATTGTTGGATTCGTGGCAACAATTGCAGTAGTTGGCTGGATGCTTGTTAATGGCAGCCGATACGAAAAAGCAATTGAAGAAATTGTGGAACTCATAGAAGAGATGAAAGAGCATCTAGATATCGAAGAGCGTCGAGAAA
>Ga0208030_1000847_pt1 | contig 19745 bp, 27 predicted proteins | sample MalvirDeepMed_M9_FD_184246 | JGI IMG/M metagenome (GOLD analysis project Ga0208030, IMG submission 184246) | Marine viral communities from the Global Malaspina Expedition - Malaspina viral metaG DeepMed_M9 (SPAdes) (version 2) | ecosystem: Environmental > Aquatic > Marine > Oceanic | place...
GCTGTAAAAATAGATGGGGCAGGACCACTGCTGATGAGATTTCCTCGTTTAAACCAAGTAGAGTATGTCCATCTATTGGCATCAGTTGCTGTGCCAAGAGTTTTAGAAAGATATGAACTATCGTTATCATTAAACCGACATGAGTTGTCTATCTCATAAGCAGCCGTACTAGGAGCAGCAAACCACTGTGAACCGAACATAGTCATTAGCGCTAAGCCCCAGACAGTGCTAGTTGAACTGCACCGATCAATATCGAGTCAGCAGCAGAGACAAAGTAAGGAATTATGTCTACAGAGTTGGCGGCTGTGCTGAGAGTGATGCCAGCATCCCCAACAGTTTTATACTGACTGCCAAGACTTAAAGTTCTGCTCCCAGTGCCGTCCTGAATACAGACGATCACTCCAGCCTGACCAACCGCTTCTGTGGAAGGATTATCCAAGGTCACATTGCCCGTAAACGTCAATACAAAATTCTGGTTAGCACTGTAATCCAATGTGACAGACCCAGTATTAGATGTATCCGTATCCGTATTTCCTAGTAAAATCTTACCCGCAGTAAGTTTGCCAGCCACTGTAACATCGGTGCCACCCGTAGGGATTTCTATAACATCAGCGTCAGCATCATTTTTGATGGTTACATCATTTGTCGAACCTTGACCAGTTATGATAATTCCTTCGGCGGATGTATAACCAATCGCTGCATTATCCGAAGCTGCTGTATCACCATCAGCATTTAATGTTCCAGCGGTGAGATCTCCAACAACATCAACATTTGTAGTACCTGTAGGTATACCGAGAACTGTAGCATCTGCATCGTTCACGAGGGTCACGTCGTTTGTGCTGCCCTGTCCGGTTATGATGGCCCCCAGCACAGATGTGTAACCAAAGGCAGCGTTATCGCTGGCAGCAGTATCACCGTCAGGCTGGAAATTAGCGGCTGTAATATCTCCAACAACATCAACATTTGTAGTGCCTGTGGCTATACCAAGAACTGTAGCGTCTGCATCATTTACGAGGGTAACGTCATTCGTTGACCCTTGGCCTGTTATGATAGCCCCCAACACACTAGTGTAACCAAAAGCAGCATTATCACTAGCAGCAGTATCTCCTAGTGGCTGAAATGTTGCATCGGTAACGATTTCTTTTACTGCACCAATACCACCGTCAGTCTGAATCGACCCACTCGTTCCACTGGTGCTATCTGTAGCATCGTCAGTACGGATAACACCTTTAAATGTAACGCCTGTAGTACCTGTTGGAACGCCAAAAACTTCACCATCAGCGTCATTTTTTAATGTGACATCGTTCGTACTTCCTTGACCTGTCAGGATCAGCCCTTCAGCAGAAGTGTACCCTATGGCAGCATTATCACTGGCGGAAGTATCCCCGTCTGCATTAAGCGTAGAGGCCGTAACATCTCCTACAATATCGACGTTTGTAGCACCAGTAGCGATTGTGATTACGTCAGCATCGGCATCATTTTTAATTGTGACGTCATTGGTGCTACCTTGACCCGTAAGGATAAGCCCTTCAGCCGAGGTATACCCCATTGCTGCGTCGTCTCCCGCAGCCGTATCTCCGTCAGCGTTTACTGTAGACGCAGTAACATCTCCTACTATATCTACGTTCGTTCCGCCTGTTGCGATAGTTATTACGTCAGCATCAGCGTCGTTCTTTATTGTGATGTCGTTTGTGGAACCTTGACCTGTGAGAATTAATCCTTCGGCAGAAGTATAGCCCATCGCAGCGTTATCACTTGCTGCGGTATCTCCGTCGGCATTTATAGTTGAAGCAGTTACATCTCCAACTATATCAACGTTTGTCGCTCCTGTAGCGATAGTGATTACATCCGCGTCGGCATCATTTTTAATAGTTACGTCGTTGGTACTGCCTTGTCCTGTAAGAATAAGACCTTCGGCTGAAGTATAGCCCATAGCGGCATTATCACCGGCAGCAGTATCTCCGGTAGCTTCAACAGTAAGTCCTGTTATTACGCCTGAAGCAGTTATGGCCGCACTAGCAGTAAACGCTCCGGTAACATTGCTTATGGCTTCTACTACATTTGTACCGTCACAAAACAGAAACATGGTAGTACCATTAGGCACAGATATCCCGGTACCCCCGGATGTTTTTAATGTAGCTGCTTGTCCAGTTCCATTTTTCACAATATAAATTTTAGAGAGTGTGGGGCAAATAACAGTGGCTGCTCCGCTTAAATTAGTACCAGTATCAGTCAAACTAAGCATAGCCGAACGAGATTCAGCGGTAGTACCGTTAGCTGTTGAAAGTGTGGCCGAATTACCAGACCAAGTATTAATAACACTACGCCCGGCAATAGCTTCTTCTATCATAGACGTTATGTTGTCATTTACTACGGTACCCCAAGATCCGTCTAACTCTCCCTGAGTAGGTTTAGCTATTTTAAGGAGAGTAGTGTATGTAGTTGCCATTTGCGTAACCTCGTACAATCATAGTGTATTAATATAATACTGTGTGTTTATCTAAAATCCACTAACATTTTGCCAATTTGGCGTTTGAGAAGTACTTATAGCTGAAAAATTTGGGGTTTGACTTGTATCTATCACACCCCAAACTAAAACAGTATTTACACTTCCAGTAGCACTTACACCGGTAACTGTAACAGTTGCACCACCTCCACCTATTGCTGTGCCAAGAGCGGAAGTACCTGCTACCCCCGTTACCGTAATATTTGCATCACCTGTAACAGCTTCAGAACCAAGAGCGGTGGTACCTGCTACTCCTGTTACAGCAACACCAAGGGCTGTGCCCCATGCACCTTGACCCCAAGTACCTCTTCCCCAACCGCCTAAAGCCACAACTACTACCTATATTAACTATGCAATACGAATAATCGCATTACTCGCATCTGCCGCAGGAAATGTAATTTTAAAATCGCCACCTGAAGATGATTTATCAGCCCCAAAATCAAGTATGGCAACTGCTTTATCAGAATCACTATCATTATAAATCAGTGCTCCTCTAGCCGTAATTGTTGAACTGCTCCATGTAGAATCAGCAAAATCAGTAAAAGCGGTTGTACTACTGCTCGTTGGGTCAATTCTGGTAAGGGTATTACCACCTGCAGTATACCCTGTGCCAGATACTTCATTAGTCGCACTATATGCCGTTGTGGAAGCACTAAGGGTGGCACTGGATGTATACAATGCTATTTTAAAGGTATCACCACCACTTAATTTAAAATTATGTACCCCTTCTAAAAGTTCTACCTTAAAAGAAGTTGCCATTGCTTGTGTAATTGCCATAATCTGCTCCTAACTTACGGCTTGTCTGTATTGTCCTGCGCGATAAGAATCTTCACGTAACTTACCATCACCAAGATTTTTAAGCAGTCCTATGGATTGCAGATACATCTTATCGTATATGGCTACCATATCTGGTTCACCCTTCATAAAACGTATAGCTTCAATTAAAGCACCGTTTAACAATACAGAGCTAAATTCATTCCCTAACCATGTAGTACTCGCGGTGACAATAGATTCAGGGTAATAACCATAATGTAATTCAGTAGTGTACCCACTGTTCGGGGTTGGACCCAATATAAAGCTAGTATCATTAAAATACGCATAATGTGCAGGAAATGCTGTAGTAGAAGGATTGGGGTACGCTTCCCGTATAAAATTAACATCTTTGTTCACTAAATAGGTATAAACACCATCACCATCTAAAACTGCTAGGCTATAGGTGTATAAAAAATCTGCGGGCGTAGCTAAATATTTATTGCCAGATGTTAGTGTACCTGTAACATTTTTTCGTAAAGCGGGTATTTGCACACTATTATAGATATTCTGTTCGGCTTGGTCAGTAAACAGAGCTAATTGGTCATCTGTAAAGGTATTCTCACATATATCTGCTATATTTGTTTTTAATTCTGTATAATTCATATCTAGACCAAGCTCCTAGGAAGTTGTTACTACAACCTGACCTATAAATCCAGCGCCAATAACAGGTGGTATTTCCTCTTTACCCGCCGGGTTAATTCCTCCTGTTGAGGTAACGGCAACAATCTGTGCTCTACTCTGTGCATAACCTGCAAAATCCGGCCTTGGATTTCGTATGGCTTGAGGATCATCCACAGGATACATACCTAATTTATTCTGCGGGTGATCCTCGTTCCAACATGTGGGACATGCCATTATGTTTGTAACTTTGTCTTTCTTAACCAAATTACGTAATTCACGTAATTTATACCTGAATCCACAAATATCACATTCCGCAATGGCATTCTTACCAGATGCAAACCTTTCAACCATATAACAAAGCCTCTAACCTCTTTCCCTCATAATAATCCCTGCTGCGGCCATTACAGCGGCTGCAAGTAAGAAATAAAAGGCACTTCCCGGCATGATCATCGAAAGGATCAACGCCCCAACACCAACCGCAAGCCATGAAGTTGGTTCAACTATTCTACTTCTAATCCAATTCATCTTACTGGACTCCTGTTTATTGCTTATATTCTAGTAGCACGAGGGACAAATCTCGCTGAAGTTTTGTCCCTGTCTTCTTCTGCTGCTAATTGAAACTGGGTTTCATATTCAGCTTTTAACATCTGAAGTCTAGGAGCAAGTTCCGGTTCCTTCATAGCAATTCCATAAGCTAGCCCTGCTACCAAACTAGGCAGGAAACGATAATTCATATCTGCTGTTTCAACACCATTCCCGGCGTCTTCAATACGCCTCATACGCCAATACACAAATGTATAATCATTACTGTTAGGTACCGGCCATACATTTATGCGGGGAGCAGTAATAAGACGTTCTACCCACACCTGTATGGGCCTACCACGTGTTAATTTATTAGGTATTGACGAATAATCACTCACACTGATTCTGCTCATATTAAGATCAGATTGTTTAGTCGTGTCACCACTGTCAGTACGTATGACCTGTTCCAATAAATCTATAGTGTCGGCAGGTAGGGTATATTGGGAAGTACCTGTTACAAGGCTTACGGTATCAGAATCTATCGTCCAGAGATTTATACCCCTATTCTGCCATTCCAGAGTAAGTAAGTTCATAGATCTGCGAGCAGTTCTTAGGTCGTATCCTGAACGCATTTCGCGGCCAGCACGTTCCCATGCTTCTTCGGCAATCTCCGCGAAATCCATATTAAATGCTGTTGTACCCGAAGTAGCCATAACTACGCTTTCTTAGTTTTCTTGAGCTTCTTACCGGTCTTTTTAGCGTACTTCATAGCCTTCATTTTTCCGGCTTTAGTGTACTTAAACGTCTTCTTTTTCTTTCCTGTTCCTACGGTAGGCATTAATCTCTCCTCACTGTTTTCTTGCAGCAATCCTCAATATCTCTGTTAACATGATCGCTGCACGTACCTTTAGATGGTTGCTTCCGAGCCTTACTCTGTTTCACGAAGGCTTTTATTCTTCGCTCCACTGAATAACTAACCCTTTGCCCAACTGCATTATCCATCAGGAACCCTTCATGCGTATCATCTTGGCCTTACGACGACCCTGCGTTTCTTTGCCACAACCACGGATCTTACCACCATGATAATAAGATTTTACAGTGCCACCTGCTGCGGATTTCTTCTTCTTCCTCTTTTTCCGAGGCTTAATATCTTCAACCGTGAAGCCCATAGGTCTATCACGAACTTCATCCCTTGGAGTGCCGGGGCGTCTAAACCGGCCTTCAGGTGCACCAATAGTCGGAAGACGACTACGAGGCGAGAAACCCATAGGCGGAGTTCTAGGTCTGGGCCTAGCACCTCTTGCACCTAATCCAACATCCGTCGCTCCCTCAACTGCTCCCATAGACCCAAGACCTTGCCCCAACATGGCAGCGGTAGGATCACGTTCAGGCGTACGTGCAAGTCCACCAAATTGATACTTACGTACCCGTTTCTTCTTCTTTTTATCAGCTTTCATAAACTTAGCTCCCACAGATTGAGATACGCCGACTTTCTTGGCGAACTTCTTGTTCTTGGCGATAGCCCGCATAAACTTACGTTGTTGCGGACTTCTACTAGGCACTGCGTATTCCCTATGAATAAAATACCGTTATGGAAGACAAAGCGGTTTGTGTGTACAAAACATAACCACCAGCCGCAAACAAAATTCCATCGTCAGGAATATCAGGGTACTGTGTGGTATTCGCGGAGGCTACGGTATTAAACTTCATTGCTACCGCACCAGATGAAGAAGTCTGGCTAAAGGTAGTCGTACCCGCAGTACCAGTATTCACAACATAAATACCACGAAGTCTCATTCTGCCCCTATACATAGGCGCAGCGATAGATGTACCAGAACCAGCACTTACATTCCCGGCAGGATCTCCTACCGCAGTAATTGCCGTAATAGTTGCAAAATAGGCTGAACCTGTTGCCGTACCAGCATTAGCGCCAGTAATAGATTCAGTTGCAGAGGTTGCTGTTTCATCTGTCCCCGTGACAGTAAAAGAAATCCCACTGTCGTCACCGGCGCTCAGGATAGTTATATTGCGTGGTTGGTCAAAAGTAACTGCTCCTCCAGAGGCTAAAGCGCCTCCAATAACCAGACTAGCGTCTTCACCAACCGCCGCTGCGGTGGAAATACCATCAGTATCTGCCGCTGCAGCTTCTATAAATGTGGATTGAATATCAGAGGACATATCCTATTCCCTATAATGATTAGAAAAACAGACCCTCCGATTACGCAATCTGTACGTACTCAATAATGAAAGTGAAAGAGCCAGCCGTGGTAGCATCTACCGTATTGGTGATATTACAGTAAATGGTTCTTGCTGCTGATGTGTACTGCACAGAAGCTGGGGCAGTCGTTCCACTTTCAGTTTGAAGAACCAACGAAGGCAATGTCACATTACCGACAACAACTGTAGTACCACCATCAAGAATCTGGTCAGTGACAGCCGCTACGATCTGTGCGCCAGAACTACTAGTACCTACTTCATAACCGATGTCACCAGTTCCAATAACCGGAGCTGTGGCACAAAAAATCTTGATGTTGGTTATAATCGTGTTGGCTGGTTGAGTAAATTCACCAATCGCGGGGCTATCACCAGCAGTAGTATTAACCGTAACGCCTGTGGCGTAACCAACATGCTTAATGTACTTGTTGGTGAAAATACCTGTGGATGCTTGGGAAGAAGTTTCGGTAACAGTCCCGGTATTCGCAGCTACATTTATAACTTTGAAACCGTTTTCAGAACGGACGGAACCGCTAAACGTTGTGTTAGCCATTTGTATCTCCTGTCGTGGCTAGTGTCAGCCATTCAATATGACTGTCAGGGATAGATTATTATATAACAAAAAAAAGAGGGGGCAACAAGTACCCCCTCCTTAATTTTATGCACCGGGTGATCCGAAAACCCCAAGAGGATCGGAAACACCGAATGAATAACGTTCTCTAGCCTTGTAGCGGCTATTGCCCGTATCGAAATCAGCATCCATAGATGTAGACATCGGGGTACGAGTAAAGTGCTTCAAGCCATTTGGAACGTCCGACATCAAAAACCATGCATCTGTATCTGTCAGATAATGGTTTACTGCATACCCTTCAGGAACAGAACCGTTGTTCTTGAGAGCATTGAGGTCGTTATCCGCGGTGCCAACACGTCCCTGAGTTTCCAACAGGCGCGTAGCAACGAATTGCAGCGCAGGTGGGATAATCAGTTTACGTGGTTTGGCGGCGATCAACAGGCTACGCTCATCCGTCCAACCAGCAATTGATATAACGGCGGCTTCTAGTGAAGTCTCGTTAAGATCAGCCGCTGTAGACGGCGTGTTTGAGTTTGTGCCACCAGAAACAAGCGGGTGAGCGGTGGAGCAAAGTACAACACCATCCCCGAGCGTGGTGGAGAAGGCGTCATTAAGAATAGTCGCCCCCTTAACCTGTTTAGTATAGGCCATAGCGCGAGCGAGAGCCTTCGTATAACGAGCAGACAAAGAGTCATACAAGTTATCCTCAACGGCTTCCTCAGTAACTGAGAATCCCATCGCAATGGTTTCGTGATTGTAACGAGCCGTCCATGCTTCCTGCGCGTTGTCATACTCGATGGCAGAGCCTTCGTCTTTGACTGGTGCGGCAGAGAAACCGGACAGTTTCGTCTCTTCCTCAAAAGAACGGTCAGAAGATTCTGATTCAAAAATCTGCTTATGTTCTTCACCGTACTTAGCATACTCCATGCCAAACAGAGCATTGAGTCCGGGGAGGAGTTCTTTTAGTAATTGGGCACGTGAAATAGCCATTTACGTTACTCCCCTAAATGCCGGTTGTGTTGCTCATAAGGTGACCAGCATTCCATTTGACGAGAGCTTCAGTGAAGCCGCCAGATGAATTTTTGGTCTCATCCACCAACTCTACAATTCGGAAAGGTAGAGTATTGGTAGTGGCAGAAGTATCCAAAATGGCAATTTTAGAATTACCGGTAGTAGTACTACCTGTATTATCAACCCCAGCTATATTAGCGCCAAGATCAGTAAGTGCTAAATCGCCAATGGTAGTACCAGAGGATACAACCGCAGCCTTAAACAACACATCCGTAGCATCGACCACATAGCCTTTAGCATCACTAGCAACAGTGCTAGCGGGCCAATACTGTTTGAACGTTTTCTGATTGGTACCGGGGTCAGTGTAAGAACACCCCATAAAAATACCAATAGATATCATAGCAGCATCGGCGGTGTCCCGCTCGATAGTGCCTGCAGTTACGAGTTTAACAGCATCCCCGCAAAAAATGTTAGTGTTATACGCGCTAGCAATTGTGTACTGTCGGGTAACACCAGCATAGGGGGTACCGCTAACCATCTTAACTGGCTTTAGCCCATAAGGGGCATCTACTGTAGGATAAGCCATAGCTTATTCTCCCGTTAAGATTAATTTCCGCTACCGAAAGTGACCTTCGATGTCCGATCATTGAAGAGCGGCATACGAGGATCATTTTCTCGCATCAGGTTGTTATCAACTGACTGAATCTGAGCTTTACTCTGCTCTGCGTAATGATCATTACGCTCTTTGACCAGTTCAGCCGGAGCTTTGCAAAGCATCAACCCCCCAATTACAACATTGTCTTTAAAACGCTCGTTCTCGACGGTGACCATTGTAATTTCCGGGTGATCTTTTGCCTTAACTGGCTCCCAACCTTCGCGTAATTTTGAGGAAACATTCGTGGCATCAACCTGACCATGTGTAGACACACGCACCCAATGAAACTTATACCCTTCTTCAGGATTAGGAGAAGGTAACATTTCCGGGCGCTGCCAACCCTTTTTACGGGCCGTTTTATCACGTGTAGTCTGTTCACGATTAATTCGATTATCAGCCATTTGCACTTTTCCTCATCTCTATCGCAACCTGTTTGGCGTAATCTTCAAGAGGAACCCCTAAACGCTTCGCTAGGTTTACCTGTGTTTGCGTTAACACCACTTTCTTTGGTGAAGTGCTCCGCGTAGCGGGTGCAACCACGTTCGCCTGACGCTTAGACGTCTTCCTATCTGGTTTTTCGACATCCCCGAAATTACCGGGGAATATTTCTCGCATACGGCCATCAATGGCCTCATAGTACTCATCGCTTTGCGGGTTCATACCCTGTTTGACAAGTTTGTTATGCAACCCCAACGCGAAACTTGTCATTTCATCGTCTGAACCGAACCATGTGTTGGTTTTTGCCCATTCACTGGCCCGCTCATCGACTTTCACCGGGGCGGATTCTTGTGTGTTAGCTTCTTTTACAGTTGTTTGATCTTCCTGTAAAGGTAATTGTATGTTGTTTAACCGATCAGTTCTTATTTTAGCAGATGTTAACTTTTCCTGTGCTTCAACAACTGCATCTGCCTCACCAGCTTCATATGCTTCTTTGTAAGCATTTTTAGCCTGTGCTAATTCACTTTCGGCTGTACGTTTGGCCTGATCAAGAAGTACCGTTTGGTTTTTTCCAACGGAAGTCTTTAAATTCTTGTTCTCTTCAACAAGTTTTTGAGCGTAGGTTTCCAGCTCTTGACGTTCACGAAATGCTTGTTCTTTAGCACGACGCTCATCGTGGTATCCCTTACTGAAGTGTTTAATTCTTCTGCGAACTTTTTCAGAGTAGTCTTCAAGTTCCTCATCAGTAATCTCCTCTGGAGGCTCAGAAGCCTTGCGACCTTGGTCAGCTTTTGGCGTGTCATCAATAACTTCAACTTCAAAACCATCATTAGAATCTTCTGCCTCTACAACCTCGACAGGTTCATCCTCTTTTGCCGCTTTCTTACCAGATATATCAACTTCAACAGCACTAGAAGGTTCTATTTCTATTTTTTTGCTGCCTTCTTCATCGTCTGGGAATGTGAATTCAACTTTTTTGAAGGGCATATATTTAACTCCTATGCACGCGAAATACCGCGGGGGTCGTTTACAATAGCTTCGATGGAATCATCATTCATAAGACGATATTCCTTGCCGTCGATTGTAAATCGTGTTCCTGAATTAGCACGAAACATAACGTAATCCCCTACATCACACCATGCCCCTGAAGGGAATCTATCTTCATCACTATACGCTTGTTCCCCCATATCCAGCACAAGTCCTATAATAGACAGAATAGTTTCATGCTGTTTTGCAGACACCGTTTTAAGGATTTCTGTATCGTCGTAAGTATCCTCAATTTCCGGCATCGCTATAAGAATATGATATCCAACTGGAACGGGAAGTTGTGCTTCCAACTCTTCATCATTATTGGGTTCTGGCTTTATGGAAGGTTCAGTCATCGTCATCCCCTAAATAATTGCGCGAGAGGTCTTCTATATGAGACAGCGCGACTTGCAGACCCCGAAGCAAACCACACACATTCCTGTACTCGGCGTAATCTTTCGGACCACCATCAGCAAGGAATTCCACCGCAGAGGATTTATGTTCCCCTATACGTTGTTTAAGCACGTCAAAGACGGTTTTTGCCATTCAGCCTATTCTTTCTTGTTGTTAGAAGACGGGGTAGGAGGTGGAGTAGTTACTGTTTTGAATATCTCAAGATCAAGTTTATCGGTTTCTTTCTTTACATCAGCATCCAGTTTAATCTGATCCTGTTTGGCATCTACTACCGTTTTAACCTTTTCAAGTTCAACCCGTTGGGTACTAACAGCAGCATCAACAAGATCTTTCTGGGCTTTCCGCTGCAGTTCAGCCTGCTGCAACTGTGTATCCGCTGCATCTTTCTGGGCTTTACGCTGTACATCAGCCTGTTTAGTCTGTGCTTCCTGACGCCGTAACTGGAGTACAGGATCTTGAGCCTGTTGCTGTGCCTTCTGTTGTGCGGCCTGTTGCTGATGAGATTGTGTAAGCTGTTTAGCTGCCTTGGCAACAAGACGCGCAAGATCAACTTCAATCTCTTCGGGTAGCTCTTCATTTGGCGGTGGTAAGTCAACACCAAGACGTTCTTCTATCTGCCTTCTATAGTTGAACCCTAGATGCTCCGCTATATGTGCCTGCAATGATGCCATAATCTGTTTGGCCTGTGGATTCTGCCCGATCAATTGAGCAACCATAGGATCTTGCATAAACGACATATGCGTACTGATGTGGGCGTCGTGATCCTGATATATAAATGCTTTTATCGGTTTCCCGATAAGTGCACTCATATTCTCGCTTATAGGATCTACAGCTTTTACATCGTCCTTCGTAGGAACAAGTTTATCCGCATTCTTGATTCCTAATACTTCAATCATCTGCCTATGAAGTTGCGGCAGGTTATATATCTGTGGTGCAGACTGAGCCATCGCCAAGACAGCCTGATACTGCACAACCCGCTGCGCCATAGTAGAACTATTCGGATCGCTTACAGGAATTACATCTACAGAATCATAATCTTCCCGACGCGCTCCGACTTCCCCACGAAGAGGTTGGTAGTCATATTCTTCCGACGCATACTCGGACATTATCGCTTTAAGGAGTTTGAACTCCTGCTTCATGGCGTAATGAACACGAGCTTGTACTGCGGCCATAGGTTTAAGAGTACGTTCAAGCAATGCCAACGTAGTACCAACAGGGGCATTGGCCGACATATCAGAGATATTCATATCGCTGATAGCGCCTAACCTACGACCTTCAGTCGTTATCTGGTTAAGCAGCGCCAAAAGTGTCTGACTTGGTTCTTTGTAAGGGAGGAATGTAATGTTGTCGCGGATACTACCTGACGGTACATCCACATCGCGCCACTCACCCGGATTTATGGGAGTGTCGTCACCTTTGATCCGCAACCCTCTTGATTTTAATCCACCCGGCAGATTCGCCAAAGTACCAGCATCGACAAGTTGCCGTATCAGGCTTGTACCTGCTTTAGCGTAACCACCAATAATGTGAATCAAACCAAGACCGTAAAACCCGAACCCCGGCACATATACGTAATGTACAAAATGCTGTCTCTTCAATCTGAGTTCATCATCAGGATCCCAGTTTCGGCGTATTGCCAGTACTTCGGATGTTCCCCGTTCTATAGTTACTACATACGGTTTCGCAATTTCCTCATCGGAATCGTCGATACCCTCTATAACAAGATCGGCATGGATCTCGTATACTGCATAACGGTCATCATCCGTTATGGAATAACCGCCTTCTTTAGCTTTACGTTCCTCTATATCAGTATGAAACGGTTGTGGATCATCAAGATCTATTTCACGGTAAAATCCGTTAGCCTGAAGTTTCTTCAGGTCATTTTTTGTTTTACGCATAATATGCGTAACACGTTCCGCGCTCTCTATATGGGATGCACCATAAGGCACTATCACATCTTCAGCAGGAATATAGATAGCTGCCTGACGACCTATGTTGGGATCGTAATAAATCTTTTTAAAAGCAGAACCTGCGAGTCCCAGACTATATAAAAGTCTTTCATGTTCAGGTCGATATTCAACCATACGTTCAGTAAGTTCATAGTTCATGTCTGCTTGAACACGAGTAGCCGCTTCTTCTTTTTCCTTCGTCTCCTCACCAAGAATTTTTGTTTTCACCGGCCCCGAAGGAGGGAAGGTTTCACTCATTGTTTCCGCTTGGAAACGAATAGCTGCTTCCGCCAATATGGTGGAGTATACACCGCAGGCACCATCCCACGGGTCTGTACGTTCTTCGTATTTGAATCCTAATACATCCAGCCCCTTGACAAAGGTATCAGCCCAATCCTTACGGCTTTCGATATCAGCATCAACAAGACCGATAACTTCGTCAGTCAACTTTTGCAGAACATCTTCTTCTAATGTTTCAGCAAGATTGCTATCAAAAGAATCATCCCCGGATTCCTTGCCGGGAATAAGTGTTACTTCAACACTACCGTCATCAAGTGTAACCATATCAGGGTTGACAATTTCAATCTCAAGGTCAGCTCCGGTAGGAGGAACACCGGCTCCGTTAGAAAGAGGAGTTAACGCTTTATCAATAGCCATGATCTATCCTTGTACTTCTACTTCTGCTTCTGTCTCTATCCATACCTTGGCACCACAGGATAAAGGTTTATCGGGTCTGTATATTACCTTGCAGGGACCATCAATTAACACTTCATGCCCATATCTATTATCTTTGTATGTTTTAGCAGTAATAACAGGTTCACGTTCACCTGTCTTGTTATTGCGTTTTATAACATGTTGGTTGACATGGACATAAGTTTTCATCGGTGCATTCGGTCCCAAACATCTTTCTGGACACAAAGAACAGATTGCCTACCGTCAATGGTGATATTCTTTTGTAATTCTCTGGCCGCTTCCTTACACCGTTCACCCATTAACCAACCATTTTTCGCTTCTTCTTGCTCAATAACATACGGCTCGGAAAAATACCTTATAAAATTATCAGATGTATTACAAATTGTGTCTGCGGGACAAAGCGTGATAATAGCGTAATAGAGAATATCCATTTTCTAATAATACCCGCCAGTACGCTGTTTAAAATATCGTATTGGCTCCTGTTCATCAGTGGGTAATTTTATAAACCCACCTTGTCTGAATCTCATAAGAGCCATAATAGTGGAGTCAACCAGATCATCATGGCTCATAAACGGGAATCCAGCAATCTCTTCTACCACTTCTTCCGCCCAACGTGTAGTGGGAACCCAAACCAGACCCGAAGATACAATATCGGAAACAGAATTTAACCGCGCAAGTTTATCTCCTGAACCTCTATGAGGAGTATACTCCTGTACCGGCAACCCCATTCTACGCATTTCCTGATACAATGCAGTGCCTGAATTTTTCTTCTCCACAATGAAAGAATCCGGGTTCCATTCTCCGTATTCCTCCATAGCCATCTCTTTTAATTCGGGAAACTCCAAACGCTTCTTAATACTGTTCAACAATATAATATTATACGCGCTAGTCTCCTCGTTTAAGAAAACTCCCCACGTAGTAAGTGCTGTGAAATCAGCCCGGTTATGTGATTCCGCCGCTGAATCGAGAGACATTATTATATATTCGCATATCGGTGGTTTCTTATCCCCCCATGACTGCCACCATTCCCGTTTTACAATGGAGGCTTCTTCAGCCGTTGGTTCCTGTTGATATTGTGCATTCCACTGGAACGAAGGCATGGAAGCCTTGGTGCGAAGCAGTGCGTCAAGGTCAAAAAACTCGGGCCATAACGGTTTTTGCGTGTAACCGGAGTTTTCTTCGTCGGGTATTTCCAATATGGCAGGGAACTCCACTATATCGTACTGATCAGCCTTCGCATTCTGGGACATATCGGTGACAACACGACCAGTCAGGTCATCCATGTGCCATCGGGTCTGTATAATCGCTACACTTCCTCCCGGCATAAGACGAGTACGGGCACCATAAGTGAACCACTCATACGCTTTCTCGAAAACCTCGAAATTACCATTAATAACGTCCTGTTCCGAGTGCGGATCGTCAATTATCAATAAATCCGCACCACGACCGGCGATAGATGAGCCTATACCGCACGCATAATACTCACCACCCGTACTTGTGTTCCACCTACCGGCAGATTTCGAGTCAACCGCGAGCGAAACCGTAGGAAAAATGGCCTTATAGTCGTCTGTTGCAATCATATTTCGTACTTTACGGCCAAAATCCACAGCCAAATCGGTGGTATGGGAAACCATCATAACTTTTTTGCCGGGATTTCTACCTAAAAACCATGCCGGAAACATGATTGACACCAACTGGGACTTACCATGCCGGGGTGGTATGTTGACACATATACGATCCTTATTTCCGGCCTCGATATCCATGAGCATATCGCCCAACATTCTATGATGTTTGCCAACCTTATAGTCTGCCTGCATATGTTTGCAGAATTCCATAAGGTCATCATATACTTTTTGCTTATATTTCCTGACTGACAACTCTTCTACAAGGCTGTCTATCTCCGTTATCTCTTCCGACGTATATTTGTCGAGATTACCCAGCATAAACCGGACTTCCTCTTCCGTGAAATCCTTGTTCAACGCCGTATCAGGAGGCATCGGAGGTATCTTTCTCCTTCTTCAACTCCAGCGCGGTATCCACGTCCGTAGCTTCGCCGTCTATAATGATAACCTCGTTTTCATCTTCGGGATTTATAAGTTTTGCCAGCTTGGACCGCAGCTTGTCCCTTATATCATCCGTAGACTGGTGAGTTATAGTCACTTCCGATTTTTCCGCGAACAAAGCCACATCCGATATTTTTCCCAATAACTCCAAAGCACGTATACGCACCCGTGGATCAGGATTATCGGCTTCCAGTACCAGCTTGTTTGTCACGAGGTGCCGTATCTGTCTGGCACTCTCCACCACGGACTGACCAAACTCCTGCAATATACTGTTGGTCATCAGCAGGGATGCGGGGGTCAGCGTAGCTGCTTTTTTCGCCGTAACTTTTTTAGAAGTCTTCTCAGGGTCATTTGCGTAAGCCAGCGTAAGTTTAGCTGCTATATCCTTATCCTCTTTTGTAGGTTGTACATCTAACCCGTGTTCGGATAACCTTAAAGCAGTATTGCAGGCGGATTCGGCTCGCGCTTGTAAATCTACATATGGGGTGTCGGGGGAGAAGGGAACTCCCAGTTCAGCTTCTATGACTAAAGTCATTAATTTCTTCCGCAGGTAGTCAACCGTATTGCAACGTACCAAATATAAAAAGTTTCCACAAGACGTTTGGGACTCCAAAGGGGGGGTGTTCTATATATGGATAAAAGACATATAGAAGGACAAATATGCGAAACAATACTCACAGAATATTTATTGTACAAAGGATTCTACATATTCAGACCCCAAGCATCTTTCGGTCCTGTAGATGTAATAGCTATATCCGGTAAAACAGGGAAGGTCTATCTGCTGGACGCAAAAAAAGAACGTCTACGATATTTCAAAGTAAAGAACGCCAAAGGGCGCGGAATAAGATACGGACCACACAGGATACATCGTGTGCGATCAAAAACACAAAAAGTACTGGGGGTTCGTATAGCCTATGTAAACATGGATACCCGCGAAGTGCATATAGTCCCCGCTATCAGGGGTGAAAACCTGAATGTTCTGGAACGCAAAAAAACGTAAAATATTTGAGTATATTACTATTATAGAGAAGCACACTGGGTCCATTGAAGCCAAAGGGGGCATAGGGGGTGGGTATGGTCGCCCCATATTAGTTTACCGAATTCTATTATTTTCTATCAAATTATGTCAGTGTTTATATTCCATCTGTAGTATAACTCATTACACTGTGTTCTAATACAATCATCGACAGCAACATGGAGGTGATTGATGTTTGATCTCATACCAAACGGTTTGCTATTCGGTCTCTTGGATAATGGCATACTCATTGCCTTCGCATTCAAGGGATTGTCAATGGATGACGTGCTACTCGCACGCTTCCCAACATTACTCGGTGCCGAACGTGGCATCGGTGCAGTGTTAGGTGGTGCAGTAGGTAACACAGTAAGCGATGGCGTCGGTGCAGTAGTTGACCCATACACACGGGTCGCTGTGCTGGGCATCATACTTGGATGTATGATACCGATGCTTCTTATCCCGCTTATCGCTAAGTACCGCGCATACCGCGCATAACCTCGGGGGAGCTTCGGCTCCCCCACAACATAAGGACCACAGTACAATGCGATATGTATATAGCACCATACTGTTAGCGCTAGGTGCGTTCACTGCTCTTAGTGGTCACCTAATATCAGACCTGTTCGGCGCTAATGCTGCAGCAGGTGAGACCTCGCACCTTATCCTTGGGTTCTGCATAACCTTGTTTGGCGTGCTTATGATAGTTGCCAGCTTGGTTGTTCGACAGATGGGTAAATGACAACCTCGGGGGAGCTTCGGCTCCCCCCCAACTTTGAAAGGAAAGATCATGGAAGGATTAACACCTGTTCTGTGGATTACTTTTTTCGGTCTTATATCACATGGCTTCTTCTTCTATCTAGGCACACGGTTTAGATCACAAGATCCTTACATCAACTCCACTAATGCGGAGTTACGTAGACGTGAGGCCACACGGAAAGCACGTAATACGGAGTTACGGCGCAAGATCAGAAGTTGGAAGGACATCCCATGAGTGATAGCTCTGCATTCATTCGTGGTTTGTTTGTAGGATGTATCCTTGGTCCTTGTATGCTGGCGATACTCTACGTTGTTATAGTCTAACATCTCAGGGGGTAGGGCTTCGGCTCTACCCTTTGATACCAGTTCTCAAGGTCGCGGCGAGTGGAAATCTGCGGTGCGTCTGCGTTTTGATGCCAGTTCTATGTGGCGCGGCGAGTGTATATTTTTATAGTGATGGCGCGGCGAGCCTACCAATAGCTATCATTTTTTATCAAATTATATGCGTTTTTATATTTCAGCCATAGTATAACTCGTTCACATGTGGTCTACTTCAATCATCGAACGGCGATCATGCTGTTCGTTCAACCGGCGCTCTGGCGTCGTCAGGGTGCCAGAAAGGCTAAGACATCATGTCTTATGTAATGCCGACAGAAATGGTGCGAGCCATTTCTAATGCAGTGTCGAAACGTCGTACGTCTGATACTGCAACGACTACAGCCGTTGACGTTCTATACAGCGGTGGTTTCGAGGCGCGTTTCTGCAAAGCTCCTAAAAAGGGCAGCGAAGGATACGCGGAGCACAAAGAGCGTTTTGATGCTGTGACTGCAGCTATTGTCCTGGGATTTACGGAGACAAACCGTAAAACTCTGGACAAGCCAACTAAGTCTCTGTCAGAGGCTCAGAAGGTTACAAAGCGCTACTTACAGATGCAAATCGGCGCACGCCGAAACGATTTTGGAACACAACTCCAACGTCGTGAAGATATTGCGGCTGGGATAACAAATCCCCGGAATGTTAAGTCCATAGAGACTTTCGCTTCGGAGACTTGTGTTGCTCTCAAGAAACGGTTGGAGGCTGCTGAGTCAGCAGAATTCGACTTGGTCATAGCTCTCGAAAAATTAGAAGAGCTGGCCACTGTAGTCAACAAGCGCTAGTTGTTAACTCGGGGGGAGAGACTGCAGTTTCTCCCCCCACTTTTTTTAAAAGGAAAAACAATGCTTAACTGGAAAAACATCATACCTATCCGTCTAATAGATCCAAGTTTTGATGAAGCACCCGAAATTGATCAGTTTATAAAATATCTTATAGCAGAAACCACATACTACCCAACGACCCCAGTATCCAAAGACCACCCGATAGCAAATCCCTACGGGCGTGGCTACGAATTCTAACAAGAGGCAGGGCTTCGGCTCTGTCTCCTTTTTTTTGTGCCTTTGAAACCAGTTCTCGAGGCCGCGGTGAGCGAAGATTTACGCCAACTTCCTATTTTTTTCCGCCGCTGTCACCGTGGGGTTCTAGGTTAGTGCGTGTCACTAACATTTTGAAACCAGTTCTTCCGAGCGCGGCGAGTCTCGGAGAAGCGGCGAGCCATTGACACACCATAACTTGTTAGTGTGACACTAACATCCGCGTCGTGGATCCGCACTCAGTAAGAATAAAACCTTCAACCAAGGTGTATCCTATAGCGACTAATGTTCTTTCTAATGTTCGTAATGTTCGTACAATGTTCGGTACCCCGAGAACATTATGTTTTTGTAGCAATGCGTGGTAACGCATGTGAGACTGTGAGAAGAAATGCCTATCAACTTATTGTGTTTCATGTGTATATATAATAATAATGATAATGTTCTTTTTTAGAGAAAGTATAAAGAAACATTTAAGACCTTCCCTTCCGCGGATTAATTTCAGAAGCAAAAAGTAAATCCAAAATCTCCCTCTCCAATTTCCCGAAAAAGCGAACATTAGAACATTCTAGGTTTTTCAGCGCGTTACCGACCCTACGTACAGAACATTACAGAACATTACAGAACAATACAGAACAATACACGTTCTGCCACGTATAAACACGTTCCTGTAACATTTGATCTCATCTGATAGATGTGGTATACTAATGATAATCAGAAATAGTATGTTTTTTTGGAGTTAAAAAAATTACCAAAACGTTAGTGTCACACTAACAGAAAGAGAGGACAATACATGTTGAAGATAAATAGACGCACGGAAACAAGACACGACAACACATGGGTTGTGTACACCAACGCCGAAACCGGCGAGGTACTAGCAGAACTCATCGTACCCACAATCAAATAAGGAAACCCGAGATGGAAAAAATCCCAGAAAGTGTTAGTGCGGCACTAACAAATACGGCACCCGAGATTGAGGTTCCGTCGATATCATCGTCAGCGATGATGGTTGAGTTATCCATATCACAGTGGCTTGGAAAGAAGAAAGATCGCAAGGCATCCAAGCAGGTGACCG
>Ga0208030_1000849_pt1 | contig 19731 bp, 42 predicted proteins | sample MalvirDeepMed_M9_FD_184246 | JGI IMG/M metagenome (GOLD analysis project Ga0208030, IMG submission 184246) | Marine viral communities from the Global Malaspina Expedition - Malaspina viral metaG DeepMed_M9 (SPAdes) (version 2) | ecosystem: Environmental > Aquatic > Marine > Oceanic | place...
GATGTAGACACTGTGGGTACATACAACAAGACCAAGGGAGGAACCCGATACTACAAGGTCATGTTCACCGATAAACAGTCAATCCTTCGAGAGAACCAAATCAAGTTGGTGTCTCGAAAGAACCACAACAAGGAGTAGTCATGGAGATAGGAACTTTAGTTAAACATCGAGTAGCCGACAGGATCGGTATCATTGTGAGGAACACCACCGATCCCCTCTGGAGCGTGGTTCACTGGAACAATGGCATGCTGACTAGCGTACAGTTAATCAATCTGGTGTCGTTATGTTAGAGGTCGGAGATTTAGTAAGATATGCGGATGCTTGGAGCGAAGCCATAGGCATCGTTGTAGAGCACCACCACTCAGGGAGCGATACCCGCTGGCTCATCCGCTGGCTCTCTTCCTCCGACAACGACCACAGTGACGGGGTTTGGCTTAGTCAAGATTGGTTTAACAGACACTGCGACAAACTGGAGGTATTATGCAAGTAGAACTTGAAATTGGAACAGTAATAATTGACAAGTCTGATGACTGCGATGACATCGGTGTCATCGTCGAGAAAGGAGATAGTTTCTATGGTGACCCTTCCTACAAAGTCTATTGGACTTGTCGTAGGGAACCCGAAGGGCGGGACTATACCATAACTCTGTCTTACACTCAAGAAGAAATAGATAACGATGCCTTCGGTGTGTTCGAGGTCATAGGATAACGGACATTTTCTGTCCTCGACAAAGTGCCTCAAAGTGTTACATTATAGTATAACCCAAAACTCTGGAGGTCGTAATGACTGACTTTCCCAACTTCGAAGCAGGCACTCTTGTTCTGTGGACTAACTACATCCCTGATACCCCCCAGACCTACGTTGGACTTATCCTTCGATACATTCCAAGCAGAGACAGTCTCATCGTCATCAATGAAGGTGTCGAAACCGAGTGGCTCCGCTGGCAATGCGAGGTGGTGTCATGAAAGTAGGTGATTTAGTAAATGGTAGATTTGGGCTTGGTATTATCGGGGAAGTAGATCCTTGGGACGACGGGCTCAAAATAAAAGTGTTCTGGATAGATGCAGGACGAGGGATGACTTGGTGTGATCCCCGTTGGTTGGAGGTCTTATGCAAGTAGGAGATTTAGTCAGGGTAAAACTGAACTGGAGAAACGACCAGAACATCGGGATAATAACAAGGATAACCATCTTGGACGGCAGATGCTGGATCGAGGTAACCTGCGGAGATCACGTTTATCGGAGATTTCCCTCTGCTCTGGAGGTATTATGAATATGAAAGAGATTATAGAACAACTGAATAACTTACAGATAGGCGATCTCGTCTGGTGGAGCGATCATGATGGAATGGTCATCGGGATTGTAACGAAACTCAGGGACGATCTCGACGATGACTACATGTGGAGAGCAGACTTCCCACAAGACGGGGAGCATTGCTTCTGGGATGAACACATGGAAGAATACGTTGAACACGGACAACTGGGGGTTGTATGCAAATCGGAGATTTAGTCATCACCCCACCGAACCCCCACTGGGGCATAGGTATCGTGATAGAAGTTGAAAACCATTACATTGCCCCGACGGCACGAGTTCAGTGGAACGACGGGCTTCCTATGTGGATGTGGTTCAAGCACTTGGAGGTATTATGAAGGTAGGAGATTTAGTAATACTAAATAATAACGAGGACTACGAAGGGTTCGGGATTATCATCGCAACCCACGACGCTAGCGCATGGGAGAACAAACACAACCAAATGTTTACAGTCGAATGGCTCGATGGAATGGGAACAGGTCTTTATTGGGACGATGAACTGGAGGTCTTATGCAAGTAGGAGATTTAGTAAGTCTTAAGACAAACCCCAATGCTTTGGGGATAGTTGTCTCGCTTTACATAGACATTTACAACGAAGGTGACGAGTATCATGAGAGCAGATGGGAAATGGCGATGGTTCATTGGAACATTTCCAACTATCTTACCTCCTTTGAGGTCGCGAAACTGGAGGTCGTAGGATAACGGACATTTTCTGTCCTTGCAAAAGCCTGCCAACAGGATACATTATAGACAGAACCCAAACAAATGGAGGCTTCGATGAATGTTGGAGACTTAGTAGAATGTAAACTTGAAATCTATGGGCTGGGCATCGTTCTGGCAACTGGTGCTGACAAAAGCCCTTGGCACAAGAGAACAACCGTTAAATGGTTCGATCCACCAAAGTGGCTAATGACAGGCACAAACCGCATTTCAACCCACAAACCCAGCAACTTGGAGAAGATATGCAAATAGGAGACTTAGTAAGAAGAATAAAACTTGACAATCACCTCAAACAAGATCCAAGAATAGGCATAGTCCAAGACACTATCGTAAGCCATCCAGATGGAAAACTGGTTTGTGTGGTACAATGGCACAATGGGCAAGCAGGGCACTATTTCAACACATGTTTGGAGGCTCTATGCAAGTAGGAGATTTAGTAAGGTTCGTAGGACAACTCGGACTTGGTGTTATCACCGAGATAAGGATAACTCTAAGTCAAGGTCATCATACCCATCGTGTCCTGTTCTCTGGGACAGGCTACGAAAAACTTGATGGCTACCACTGGTGCGACCCTTCAACCTTGGAGAAGATATGAAGATAGGAGACTTAGTAAGACACATTAGAATAAAACATTCCCGACAGGTGGGAGTTATCACAGAAACATGTCAGTGGGCACACACTCTCGAAACAAAGTACAAAGTCCTTTGGGCTTGCACTCAGACAGAAGAATACTGGTTCAGCATCAAAGAAGTGGAGGCATTATGCAAATAGGAGATTTAGTGCAGTGGAAGGGGCTGAACGGGGATGCTCGCGCTTGGGCTGGTGTTGGTGTAGTCATAGACTATCACTACTACCCAGAACAACTCAACGAAGCCCTCGTCCTCTGGAGCGATGGACATTCTGCATGGTACTTCGAAAGAAGATTAACAATAATCAAGGAGGTCTTATGACCCACGTTTACACACTCAAAATCAGATACAGCGGAGAGGAGGACGATGTTTATGTTTTCTCCACAAAGGAGAAAGCAGAGGCAAAAGTCTTTGAGTACTTCGAGAAAACAGACCTTCGGGAAACCTTCTGCATCGAAGAACTTCAAGAGCACCTATTTCACCTCGACATAGGCTACTTCGACATCAACCTAAACCGAATACTATAAGGAGGCTCTTATGAGCAATCAAATAACATTAACCATCGACATTTCAGAAGAACTGTTGAGCAAAATCTTAACCGTGGTAGCCCTCTCTAGTGCTACCCTACCGCCCACCCTAGGTGGGATGCCTATGGCTATCCGTCAGGCTCCCCCAGAGGCTCCTGAACGCCCCTCTATGGGCTTTGAGACACCCACAAAGGAAGGTGACAAATGATGATACCAACGATAATCAATGAAGTAGAGAAGAAGATGTATGACGATGGTTCCTACATCAAACAGTATGTTGTCCATGCCCCCGAATGGGATATTTATTATGATGTTGATGGTAAGTGCAACAGTTGGGATTATGCCTCCAGCAAGATCAATCACTTCGTGATCTCCGAGAGCACCCGCATGGGGTACTTGGAAACACTTGTATTTCCCTGCGATGATCAGGGTGTAGTAGATCATATGATCGAGATTGCTGGTGGCAGAGGTTACACAGCCGATGAAATCTTGACTTCCTTTGCATTGATAATGATGGAGGCTGGTTATGACACCGTTTGAACAAGCAGAGAAGAATATAAGTGAACTTGCTGATAGGTTGGCGGTGATGGGTCTGATTGCAAAGACCCTCGAAGAAACCAAGGATCTCGGCGAAGCAGAGAGCGAACTTGCATGGACTGTCATATTCACTATGCTCCAAGCCACAGGCAGGCTGGGCGACGATAATTAGTTGTCAAAGAATTGTCAAAGGTACTTGACAAATCGACTGAACGTGATACATTACTTATATAACCCAAACAAATGGAGGTCAGCAATGACCAAGCAACAAGTACAGACGATGATAAAGAACGGGTGGAAAGTTCACAATATGCGATCCACCAACAAGAATGTTCGCCCTATACAGTGTTGGATGAAAACAACAGGGAGGCTCCAATGAGCAACAAGAAATCTACCAAGAAGGGCAAAGCCCCCAAGGAACGCAACTGGTTGGCGGTTCACGCCTTCCAAAGAAGCGGTGCTGGTCATCACGGTGATAAAAAAAAGCAACGCAACAAGCGAGCCTGTCGAGGCAAAGTCAAAACGGACAAATAATGTCCTCGACAAACTCTCAAAACATGATACACTATAGTATAACCCAAACAACTGGAGGTCGTTATGAGTGACTTTAAGATAGGCGACACTATCAAGCCTAAAAGCGATAGAGTACAACCCCTGTTCAGATCACTGAGCGGGAAAATCATTGATTTCCTCGGTGCTGGTGATACAAAGTTCCCTGTGATTAAAAATCAAGATGGGGATTTGCTCACAGTCAACCCCGACATCTACGAGAAAGTCGAGGATAAATAAAAACGGACATATTCTGTCCTTGACTTTTTCCCATACCTAGTTACATTATAGATACCAAATAAAAACATCGAGCACTCCTGCTCTACAAATCTAAGGAGCCTATCATGGCTATTGATTTTAAAACTCTCAACTCTGTTCTTCCTTTCATCCTCGATGCAAAGTTCCCCGTTCTCATCCGTGGTCGCCACGGTATCGGTAAATCCGCTATCGTTTATCAGATTGCTGAAGCCCGTGGGTTGGAAGTTATCGAACGCCGCGCTTCTCAAATGACCGAAGGTGACCTTCTTGGACTGCCGAAGGTAGAAGGCAAGGTTACTACTTGGCTGGCTCCTGAATGGCTTCACGATGCTTGTGACAAGCCTGTTATCCTCTTCCTCGATGAGGTTGACCGCGCCACTATGGAAGTCCGTCAGGGCATCTTCGAACTGTGTGACAGTCGGAAGATCGCGGGATATACCCTCCACCCCGACACCCTCATCTTTGCTTGTGTAAACGGTGGAGAGCATGGTGCTCAGTACCAAGTTGGTGAAATGGATCCTGCTGAACTTGACCGTTACACGGTCTTTGATGTTGCTCCAACTGTTGAAGATTGGCTTGAATGGGCAGATGACAACGTGATCGGTGTCATTTGGGACTTCATCAATCAGAACCACCAGCATCTTGAACACAAAGATGAATATGAGCCTAACAAGGTTTATCCTTCTCGACGCTCTTGGGTTCGCCTTTCCGATGCTCTCCTCTGTATGAGCGGAGAGATCAAGCAAAGCCCTATTCTTTATCACCTTGCCTCTTCTTTCATCGGCTTCGAAGGAGCCGTAGCCTTCAACGATTATGTTGCTAACTACAAGAAGATCGTTACAGTCGAAAACATCTTGGATGAAGGTAAGTTGAAACTTACCGAAGAGTTCAAGATCAATGACCACAACGCTCTTATCGAGAAGTTCAAGCAGTCGAAGTGCTTCGATGGCAAGTTGACCAAGAAGCAACTCAAGAATGTTGCTGAGTACATGGTCACTCTTCCTTCGGAAATCGGCATGTCCTTCTGGACTGTGATTGCCTCTGGCTCCGAAGCCAAGCACAATGCCTCTGGTGTTCACTCTGTAAAGTTGACTGGTGGTACTTCTGTGAAGGACTACATGATTGAGATCCTTGGTGCTAAGAAGTAACGAGCCTCTCGAAGGGATACAGTTGAGGACAAAAAATGTCCTTGACTTATCCCTGTTTCATGATACATTATAGTATAACCCAAAAACCTGGAGGTCTTTATGACTACCAAACCCCCATTCGATTTGAACATGCACACTTTCAAGTTGCTCCAATCTGAGCCATTCTTTGCTGGGCTGTCTCGTCGTATTCACAAAGTGGAGAGTAAGGCTATTCCCACTGCTGGTGTGATGATTGACAAAGAGACTGCACAGTTTATCATGCTCTACAACCCTGACTTCTTTGAAAGCCTCACAGAGGAACAGCGTCTTGGTGTCTTGATGCATGAGTTCTATCACCTCATTTTCGAGCATGTCACTGGTCGCCTTCCTCCTGAAGGCATGAGCAAGATGTGGAATGTAGCCACAGACTTGGCTATCAACTCCTTCCTTGTCGGCAAGTTACCCGAAGGCGGCTGTATCCCAGGGCAAGAGCCGTTTCAGGATTATCCTCTTGAAAAGTCTGCTGAGTGGTACTTCTCAAAGTTGCAAAACGATGAGCAGTTCAAGCCCCAAGACGGTGATGGTGACGGTGAGGAAGGCGATGTCGAGGGCGATGGCTCTGGCTCACCCTCCCAAGGCGGAGGCAAGGGCAAGCCCCTTCCCGATAGCCTCGATGACCACAGCGGATGGGGCGAAGTCGATCAAGAGACTAAGGCTATGGCTGAAGAACGCTTGAAAGATGCTATCCGCAAGGCTACTGAGGAGGTTAACTCTGGTGGTCGTGGCTGGGGTACGGTATCCCAAGGTATGCGAAAGAAGATACAAGACATGGTATCTCCCAAAGTGAACTGGCGGTCTGTTCTTCGATACTTCATCAAGACTTCACAGAGAGCCAACAAACGCTCGACACCTCGAAGGATTAACAAGCGGTTCCCTTACATTCACTCTGGAAAGCGGATCAAGCGTACTGCGAAGATTGCGATAAGCATCGACCAGTCGGGGTCTGTCTCTGATGCAATGCTTGCTACCTTCTTCTCAGAACTGAATGGACTTGCCAAGTATGCCGAGTTCACCGTGGTTCCCTTCGATACACAGGTGGCTGAAGCCGAGGTCTATGTCTGGAAAAAGGGCAAGCGTCGAACCTTCGAACGTGTCTCTTGCGGTGGAACTTGTTTCAATGCTCCGAGCCGCTGGGTAAATGAGCGCAAGTTCGATGGACACATCATCTTGACCGATATGGAGGCTCCAAAGCCTATCCCATCGAAGTGCCAGAGGATGTGGATGACAACGCCTGATTGTGCTGAACGTCCTTACTTCACCACAAATGAACGGGTGATAGCAATCGACCGCTAAGGGCATCTAGGAGGCTCTTACGAGCCTCGCCCTGCCCTCACCTATCTAAACCCCTCAAATGCCTCTAAGGAGCCTTTATGAGCCTTACAAAGCAAATAATCAATCTGGCTACTACTGAAACTAAGAGAACTTCGTTCAATATGCCAGCCAAGCATGTCTATCCATTCATTATCCATCGCACTATTGACGAGACAAGGGAAAAGGAGAGAGGAAAGCGGCAGCGTTATTCCAAAAAAATCTGCGTGTCTCATCTTCTCACAGGCGCGTTGCTTGGAACCTTCTCATCTTATGACAATGCGATCAGCGTGGTCAACGCGATCAAAGATGAAGCGATCTGGCTCATGCCAACCACGAAGTTGCTTGGAGATCATCCCGATTGGGAGAGGGTAGCCGAGGAAGTGCGCGATCTCAAGCACAAATACGGCTTTTGGCAATAACTTATTTCAACTATTTTCTTGACAACTCGTTCAAACGGGTTACATTACTATAACGGAACAATGATGTTCCACTAACTTGGAGGCTATTATGGCTCACTTTACTGATAATGACAGCGTGATTGACGCTTTTCTCAACCAACAATCGGCTAACGCTGGTCGGCTCAAGACCGATGGACAATCTCTCTTCTCTTATGACCTACGAATAGCAGAGCATATCCCTGATGACAATGGAGGGGCTACAACGATTGTGTACGATTACACAAGAGGTGGCAACGCTTATAAGTCACAGACTACCTCTTCTCATGTGGGGCTGATAAAAAGAAGGCTTCCCAGAAGGAATGTCATGCTTGTCGAAACCGCTGTTCATGCTGGGCTTGTCAAAGCCTCTTAGGCTTTGGAGGTCACATGCAACTTGTTAAACACATTACCAGAGGTTACGGACATGCGGAAAAAACTACTTCACATGACGGTCGGGATCGCTATCTTGTACGGTTTTTCGATCGTTATGATTGTCCAGTCGTTTTCGTCGCGACGGAATTCACCGAGGACATCTTAGAGTTCGTCGAGGACAAATAAAAAAGGGACAAAAAATGTCCCTTCGCTTCCTTGACAAATACTTAGAATAGGATACATTATAGTATAACCCAAAACAATCGAGGTCGATATGAGAACTGACGGATTAAATCACTACTCCATAGAACATCACAAATATGGTCGTGGCTTTGCCATCCTGACCAAGTACAGAAGAAAGGGCAGGAACGATTTGTTCATGTGTCGGTTCGGCAAAACAACTACGTTCTATTGTCGAAAGCACTTTGAACTTGCCAACGAAGTTTGGTTTGCTGATCCCGTGGCTCCAAGGCGAAAAAGAAAGAAGTCCAGAGAGGAAATACTTGAAGAACAGCTTCGAGGCTTCTTTTCCAGTGATGCAACTGGACAGTAGCGAAACGGACTGATGTTTGAGATTGGCGATCTAGTGACGGTCGATAGCGAAACGCTTCGACGTTATGTTCATTCGAACATTCATACTCAATGGTCAACCAATCCTTACGGTATCATCCTTCAGATCGAAGGATACAAGGATGGTGCTGTTATTCTTGTCAGGGTTCACTTTCATAGCCTTGGCTCATCTTATTGGCTTTATGCCCATGAGGTGTTACCTGTAAACCCCACAACGTCGGAGGACACATGAAAATAGGTGATTTAGTTAGAGACAATCGAGGAAAGATCGGAATAGTAATAAACACAGGGAGTATCTTCCCTAGAAGGAACGGTCGGACTGTTATTGAGAATGGCTACCAAGTGCGTTTTTCCGAAGCGTTCAAGCACTCCAACAACCTCGTAGCCAAGCACACTAAGTGGTATGCAGTGAAAGAGTTGGAGGTGTTAGAAGTGCAAGGATATGGACATTCGGAGGTCTTATGAACATCGGAGATTTAGTAAAAGACAAGGACTTCGGCTTGGGAATAATAGTAGACCTTCAATGGGACGATGACCACGATGAAATCTTGGCTGTTATCCAGTTGCTCAACAACACACAGGTTCTGTGCTCTTATGAGGACATCGAGGTGATAAATGAAGATAGGTGATTTAGTGAGATACACGAAAGTGGATAGCAACATTCAATATGGATGCGTTGGCATCGTGACTGAAATAAACAAAGACAGCATAGAAGTGCTGTTGCAAGACGGCTGGGAATGGACTTCTGGTCAAGAGTTCTGGGAGGTTCTATGCAAGTAGGAGATTTAGTTAGACACGTTCACTCTCGGCTTGGTGTCGGCATTGTTGTGGCGGTTCGAGAGAAAGCAGGAATAGGCAAAGCCTATCATGTCCAGTGGTCAAGCGGAGCGTCTAACGCTCATAGAAGATCATTACTCAGACCATTGGAGGTCGCATGAAGGTTGGAGATTTGGTCTATTGGCACGATAAGAAGTCGTTGCTGGGCATCGTCGTAGAAGTCACGGAGGCTACCGACCCTTGGGACGTTCAAGGTGTGCGAGTGCAATGGGCAAATGGAGTGGCTATGAACCACTCTGCAACATGGCTAGGGCTGGTTGAAACATCGGAGGCGTTATGTTAGAGGTTGGAGATTTGGTCTGTTGGCATGACAAGCCCAGTTTGTTGGGCATCGTTATTTCCGAGGACTGGCGACTGGGCTGGGGAGTTCAGTGGGCAAATGGAGCGACAGGCAATCACTCACTCGTTTGGTTGGTTAAACTCGAAACATCTTAAAACAGACGGGGGAAATGATGGTGGTAGCCACCTCGTTGTAAAACAAATGAACAGGCTTAAATCCACCCCATATATTGGAGACACTATGAAAAATATATTAGTAAGAGGAATACAATCAGGCGAGTATGGACATGCTACGAAGGTGCATAACCACAAGATAGGTATGGACTACATTGAAGTAAGGATGCTTGATCGTTATGAGCACGTTCACACCTGCACCATTCCCTCGTTCTATTTATGTTACGAGGTGATGGATGAAGTTTGATGTTGGTGACGTTGTGTTATTGCAAGGTTGGCGCGTTGGTTTGATTGTCGCTGTTAGCGATAAATGTTATACTGATTGGGTTCAGGTTATGTTCCCTGATGTTGGAACCGCATGGATGGACAGTCAGCGATTAAACCTTCTGTAATCCGATCCTCTACCGTACTACCCCCCTACCCGATGACCATTATCTCTTATCTCCTACTCTACTACCCCCGTGCCCCCTGCCCACTTCAGATCGTACAGGCGGGTGTTGGCAGGATCGTATAGATGCTGATAGAGGCTCGTAAACGGGTATAGAGGGCACTTGAATGTGTGTAGGTGTGTGTTGACTGCTTGAAGTCAATAGAAGGCGTGTATCAGGCGTTGTGAGCCTGTGTTGTGTGTGATGGTATGTGTATGTAGCGTGTGTAGCCAAACCCTACATCCCCCGTATTCACGGCGTTATCGCGGAAACAAGCGTAACCAACCGCGCTCCACAGAAACAGAAAGCAATCCCATCGAGGTTGTAGAGGCAAGAACCCCTAGGAGCATGTAGTAAAAACCCCCCGTATTCACGACACTTTTTGATTTCAACTTTTTTACGCTACATGCGTGTTACGAGCGTAACGAATGAAACTTGTTTCATCATGCAATGTGCATGGCGTGTCGTTGTTACTGCGTAACAGCATAACATTCAATGCTGGCAGTGCTGTCGGCGTAACGAAACAACCCCCGAAGTTACGGAAATCTCACGATTTCTTGACATTTCCTTGACAATTTATTTGACATAACTATTACAAGGGCAGTTTATTTGACATAACTATCGATCTCCCTTTCTGCTCTTGACAGCGTCCAAGCAGCCCCTAGGGCGGGTTTGATAGCCACATGGCGATAACCCCCGCCAATACTACGTTATCGAGAACACAAAAAAAACAACAAAAGTCTTGACAAAAGCCAAGATAGGACAATAATTGTCCGAAAAGCTTTTGTTTTCTGTTTGACAAACTGCGTCAGCGTGATACATTATATGTAAGAAACAAACAATCCTGTCTGTTGTACCCTGGAGTTCTTCATGAACATTCAATCTGAACGATCCCGCTTTCTCTCTCTTATCTCCCGTCCAATCGCCAAGCCTTCAATACCTACAAAGGAAACCACAGTATCCTGTGAAGCCTTTGTCTCACCACGTGGACAGTACTACGTTGTAGCCCTCGGTGCTCGCATTGACGTTGCTAACGCCTCTACTGCTCGTTACTACGTAAAGCACGGTGTGACCATTGGTCAAGCCATTCGTGCTACCATCTCGGAGTTGTCACGATGATTGTAACCCCCTTCGATGTTATCATCATTCTCTTCCTCTCTTACCTCTCAGGCGCGTTGTCCATGATAGCCTACTTTGAATACCTCACTCTGGAGGACATCAATGATTGACGTTCTGATACTCTGTTCCCTCTTCGCTCTCTTCGGCTTTGTCATTTGTCCATGGCTGGTCAGCATCGAGGAGTGCAATAAATAAATCTTTCCTCGGACATAATATGTCCGCTCCTCATTTGACAACCCCCCTTCAATATGATACATTATATACATAACCCAATCGCCTCGGAGGCACTTTATGACTACTCTTTCTCTTCCTACTCTCCCATCATTCGCTACAACCCCCAAAGGCTCGAAGATCCCAGCGCGTGAAAGCATCGCTTACCACGCTTCCGTAGGCTTCGGTGTTGTAGTTGCACGATCTGGTTCTCGCGTTCGCATTGCGATCGACGAACCTGAAAGCAGTGATGTAACCGAGAGACTGGAGCGTATCAGTGAAGCCTCTCTTAGCGCCGCTTGCATTGAGATCGCTGGGCTGGAAGCCCGTCGTGATGGGCTGTGTCCTGAGACTGGATTGGGAGTGGCTGATCGACTTCAAGACCCCTTCATCGGTGCGACCGCGTTGGTCAAGCAGTTGTCTGCGTCCGTTGAAGCCCGTATCCGCGAACCTAACGAGATCATCATTAACATCGATGATGCCGAGCGTTTCGGTTGGGAGTTCGATGAGTATGCTACTCAGCCTGTTCTGAAGAAAGTCCTTAAGGAGAAAGCCCCGAAGGCTCGACCTCCTAAGCAAGAGCCCTCTCGTGTCGGTACGCTCGAAGATCCCAGCCGACCTGATTGGCTGGTCGCTGAGATGAATGAATGTTACGGCAACGCCTGGGAACCCAATGCCTAAACCTTGGGTCACTCTTCCTATCTACTGCCCCCGTACTGCGGGGGGTTCTTTCTTGGAGACAGAGATGAATACTATCATTGTTACGCTGGTGGTTTTGTTATTGTTGTTTTATTGGGCAGTTTGAAACACGGCGTAACAATGTGGGAGTCCCCCCATCCCCCTAGTGGTGGGGGTCATGAGGAAGTCCGCGAAATAAGTACTTATCGTAACGTTTCGCGCCGGGAGCGCAGCGAGATACATGTATACTCTCTACAAAATTTCCCAGATTGCAGTTTTTCCCTCAATTAGATCGCCAAAGGACTATTTAGATTGACGAAAATATTCTCAAAAAAAATTTGGAGATTTTTTAATGAAACTGACGAAACAAATGTTACGATCCCTGATAACTGAAGCATTAGAAGAAGCCATCGTAGGAACGGGCTTGCACAATCTAGTTGTGGGAAGTTCTTTGTACGATCAGGCACGAGAAAAAGGGCTCGAACGTTTATCGAACGCAGCCTACATCTCAGGACAAAGAAACGAGCCAATTGAAGATCTAGATGATGGAGACCCTTGGTTTCAAGAAAAGTTTGCGCGATTGCAAGACGCCTGGAAGCAGGGCAGACAATGGGCTGTTGAAAAAAAATGAAACTTGAACTCTCTCATGTCATTGCAATACTAACCATTGTAGCCTCGCTAGCAGGGTTTTATTACACCACAAACCATCGCCTAGACCATCTAGAAGGGTTGGTCGAAGAGTTGCAACAAGAGGACATTACGCTCCGCAAGGTAATTAGCAAAAAAGGAAAAAAGAAATGAGCAGAACACCAAAATCAATCGTAAAACCATGGGAATCAACTTTGGTATTTTTTGACAAGAATGCCCGGGCAGGGGCATTAGGGCCCGGAATGGTTCGCGTTAAAGCAACCATTGATCATCGATGGACCATGAATCTTAAAAAGAATTATCAACAAAACAATGTTGTTTTAGAATTGCTGCAGGACAACGTTGCCCCTGATGGCAGGATAACATCAGTCACACACAGTATTAATATTAATGGTAAATATTTTGAACCCGAACCAGAAACAACCTCTCCTAGATATTATGATATCGCTAAATTTATCCTAATAAGTAAAGGAATTGCTGATAAATATAGCAATTTACTTGATGTAGACGGCAATGTTGTTGCATCCAAGCAACAGCAAATTCGATGGTCGGGCGCCCCGGGAGCAAAACCGTTTGCTCCTAGAAAATCCAAGCCAGGTGCTAGTGGGAATATACAAGAAATCAAGCTCACCAAAAAGTCTCTTTATAAATTAATTTCGGAAGAATACGATCATTTACAGGAACTTGCCCCCGCCAAAGGAGTTATGGCCGTCGATGATGTAGCAATAGCCGAAGCCGAACGTCTTGAAAAAATGTATCGCAATGCCGGCCTTACAGACAAAGCGGATCAAATTCGTAAAGCAATTGCGGCTGCACTTGCAGGAGAAGTCAATATCACTCAATTTCATGATATGTACGAGGAATAAGTTGTGAAACTCGATAGACGATATCTGATGAAAGTAATTATCGAAGCAATGGACGAATCAGTTTTCGACAAATTGATGAGATTGATTACAACCGATTATCAGCATGCTCAACAAGCCATGGATCTGTATGATATGGTTTCATATGAACTATCCCCAGAAGAACAGGCCGAAATACAACAAGCATATATAAAAGCAATCGTCAAGGAAAGCGATAACCCCGGAAGAGATCTCAAGGAAATCGATTTTGACTTTCATCAATTATTTGTCGACATTTATGGCATTGCGCCTCCAATGGCCAAAGAATTTACGCAGTGGGAGTCGATGGAAGATAAGCCAGTTACTTTAAGAACCACCGTCTATGGCGAGGCTCCCGATGTCCCCCGGAGAGTCGGGCATGACGTCGAATTCGAACTTTTCTTTGATTATAATTTAAAAAGGGATAAGTCCATAATAGAGCCTTGGATTCGATTTGAAACAATGCATGGAAAAGATGGCTGGGTTTCATGGGATGGCTATGACATCGGCGTTGACGAAGATGAAAACTATTCTGCGAAAGTAGACAAAGAAAAGCTTCCCGGGGTCATTCGACAAGCGATGGGAATTCCTTGGGATGCCGACATCTCTGGATGGCCGGAACTACCGAAGGGATCACCGCCTGCTGAAGGAAGTGACATTGAAGCACCCGTCGATCCGCCCCATGAAGGCAAGCGAAAGCTAGATAAAAGCTTTTTATTCGAAGTAATCAACGAAGTCCTCCGAGAAGACGAAGATGAAGGTTTCTCGGCTGAAGAGGCCAAGCGAGTGGAGGAAATGATCTCCTCAAACAACCCCAGGGAATTTATTCAAGGAGTTGAACTAATGTCGATGGGTTTCCCGGGGGCAACGGACATCATTGATAGTTACACCCTTGAACTCCCTTGGGCTGCCGGGGTTTCGAACGTGTTTCTGGCCGTGGAAGATGAAAGAGAAGCAGAAATCCTTACAAATGTTTTGAAAAGGATTCGGAAGAAACAGAGGGTCGCTTCCAAAGTTTATTTTCTGCCGGCAAGCATAAGACACCTTACTGGGAATTGGATGATGGATGACAAAGGGTTTGTAGAATTTATTGAAGGTCTTAACCAAGATCATGACGGCTATGGACGTTTCAAAGGCAACTATATCCTAAAGATAACGCTGGATGCTCCTGTGCAAGAGGAAATACTCCAAGAAAGCCTTATATATGAAGATGAGGGCGAAGAAGACGACAATTATGCGATGATCTCCGCAAAAGTAAAGAAATTCATTGATTCGGAAGACTTTGGATTTTATATGCAAGGATTTGATCTTGTTGATGTGTATGATATGTCTGATTTGATTACTCAAAAAGAAGCAAATAAGTTAAAAGAGAAAATTTGGGTTGCTACTTTTAGAAACGACCTTGCTCACGAGAATATAGATGAAATTAAAGACATGATTGATGAATTCCGCGGATTATCGGAAGATGATCGTTTAGAATTTGAATGGAGCATTTATTTTCATCTTGCTTCTAAAGATAGTCTCAAACAAGCGGTAAAATATGCCGTGAGAGAGTTTGATGTTATGGTTGTGACGATTAATAACCGGACCTTGTTGGAACTTGAAGGAGAACCAAAAGAATTGGAAAAAGCAAAGAAACGTTTAATGCGATTTGGGCAAGAAGAGAATTTATTTGCTATGGATGTAGAGACCGGTAATATGTTTTTTGGTAGTTTGGCGGAAAAATATGTGTCTTTTGGGAAGAAAATGGAGGAAATTTTTGGCGCAACGCCGGGGGGCGATGTTGATATCGGAGGGGATTTGGCCTTGTATTTGAGAATGGATTATCCGGGAACCGTTAAGGCTCCGCTAGCAAATAATAACGAAGTGACCGCTTCGATTACTTTTGAATGGTCGGTCGAGTTGGGATATGGAATGGAAATAACCCTTGTTCCTACTAAATTAGCCACTCAACCTTCTCAATTACTTAATGACTATTATGGAATCTGGGTTGATCAATGGAAGGAAGGGCCGAACATTGGAAAATTAGAAATTGGAATCCAAAGCACGGAAGACGACTTTGAAGATAATAAATCCGTTCAAAATGATTCCGGAGGGTATGGATTTACCAAAGAAGAAATGAAAAAGAAGATTTTAGAATTAACGGGAATTGATTTAGATGAAATTAAATAGAAAATATTTAACAGATCTTATCCTTGAAACCTTAGATGAAGCTGAAAGTGTCGATTCTATTTATAACAAAGAAGCCGAGGGATACGAAGACATCGTTAAACTCCTTAACCGAGCCATGGATTTAGACCCCGATGGCGCGGTCGAATTGGTTCGATACGCCATTGACTTAGGAGCGTCTTTCGAGCTCTTTCCCGATGCCGAAGAAGTGTGGGGCTCACATCATTCTGAAAGAACTACCATTATCGTTAGATTCGCATCGAGGGACGATGGCAACGAATTTTATGCTTTTCTTCAATCGCTGCCTGACTGGTATGAGAATCGGAGTGATCCGATAAAAAATAGCTTCGCTCGCATTGCCTTCACGGGTTTTGTTCTTCACGCAGCGCAGAATAGGCAAGGATGACTAAACTATGAAACTTACAAAAGAAACATTAAAAAAACTTATCCTCGAGGTTCTCTCGCAAGACGAATTCGATACCGCAAAGGAACTTCTTAGTCATGAAGGCATGCTTTTGTATGCTCTCGAAGGTCTCTTTGGGGATTTAATGTATCCCGAAGAATTACCACCTGCCGGAGAGCCCGATGAACACGGGTTCGTAGAGGACCCTGCCGCTTTTCACGTTGATGAAACATTTTTAATTGAAGATTATGATTTTGGCGATTTTAAACTTTCCGAAGAGATTGGGGAGATTGGGGAGATGGCGATTCTTGTTCCCAACGGGCCTCGACTACCAGAAATGAAAATTAAAGAAAGACTTCAAAAAGTTGGACTAGCCTACCAAATAAAAGACAAGTCCATCATTGTTGGAAAGGAAAAACCCATAAAAATTCTTAAAACAATGGACTTAATGGTCAAATCGATTGGGATAGAAATTCCTGCGGGTGCTGAAATAAACCAGACAAAGTATAAATTTACGGCTGACTGGGAAAAAGAAGTACCGCATCCAAATTGGCTGCAAAATCGTCGGCAGCCAGGGCTCGCGAGACAGAAATTATCAACCCGTACTTTGGGGGCTCACTATGTCATTTGGCATGATGAATTCTCCATAGAACAGGGGTGGGATGATGTTAGTTTTCGGTTAACCGATAAGGTGATTCATAGAGGATACACTCCGGGCAAGCCGCCCAATGAAACGAAAAGTGTGGTAATAGACGTATATGCTGATGGTGATCCAATTGAGTGGGAATACAGGTTTTACAATAAGAAAGGAAGTCAAGTTTCTAACGAATCAAGAGAAAAGAAACAATTCTCCTCCGTGGCGGAAGCGATTGAAGAAGCCAAGAAATATTTACCAGGAATTGAGGCGGTACTAAATGAAACTTAATAAAAAATATTTAAAAAATATTATTCTCGAGGTTCTCGGAGAATCCGAATTTTATGATAAATACAAGGATATCGACACCGATTATGCCACACAGGCCATGGAACTTGGACAAAGCATGGACGACGAAGGAGCAAGAGACAGAGTAGAGCAAGTTGAAAAATATGTCCGGTTGAAAGTTGACAAAGAAATCAAAAAAGAACTTATTAGTCAAACAGAGTGGGCAGCAAGAGAATTAATAAAAGAAGCCGCGGGAGCATGGGGAATTAAAGGAGATGAAATCAACTCTTCTTTCTATGAAGATGAAATGGAATTTTTTACAAAAAGATATACTAACAGATTGGCCAAAGCCTTGGAAATCGCCGAACAATTCGATGGAACCCAAGAAAGTGTTAACACATGGACCCAAGAAATGATGAGAGTAGAAAGAGTCCTCTACAAATCAAGAGACGTTGCTATGGAATATTTAGGAAGCATTATCCCTTATGTGTTGCATATTGGTGATGCCTTCTGGCAGAGTTATCAAGATATCGACCCAGATTTTGGTGGTCATTACAAAAAATCCGTTGAACTTCAAACTGCCGTTAAGGAAGCCGAAGATTTTTATCGTCCCGGGATAATGAAAATGGTTCTCAAGGCACAAAGCGCTGGTCTGGGGATGAATTTAGGTCAAATGTTCGGGCTGGAAGACTCCTTTGATAGTGAGGGTAACAAATTAAATGAAGGGGAAGAAGAATCACAAATACCCGATTTTGTTAAAGATCTACTTTCAGAAGAAGACTTTATCACACAAGGAGTTGAACTTTTGGCCACATCTATGGAAATATATACTATAGATACCAAAGAAATTGATTGGGAAAATGAGCGGGAGTGGGTATTCACGTTGTCCTCTAAGCAAGAAGCATTGAAATTATACAGGATGTTGAAAGATTTCTATGAAACAGAATATAAACGAGAAATTTATGTTTCTATCGGTTGGTTGGAAGGCCCTACACAGATCTCTATAAGATTACCAAATTTATAAAAATCTTCCAAATCCATCGATAGCCCCCTAGTTACTTATGTGGGGGGATTATGAATGTTTTTATTAGGAGTATTATTAGGTTGCAGCGACATAACCTTAACCAAAGTCGTTAATACACAGCCTGAAATTGTGGTTTTGCCTGAGATTATTGATTTTGGCCACATAACCTCGGGATATGAGACGGGAGTTGAACAACTTACGATTGTAAATGCGGGGGATGAAGTTTTGTTGCTTGATCCCCTTTCGCTTATTGCGGGTACCGATAGATTTTCCATTGATCATGATGTTACTGAAGATTGGGAACTTCAATCTGGAGAAGGAATTCAGATTGATATTTATTATGAGCCTGAAACATACGAGGGTAATGGTGGGCTCATAAATGTCGTTTCTAACGATGATGAGACCCCCGTGATTGAAGTCTTAATCCTCGGTAGGGGTGATGCCCCTGTAATGACTGTAACGCCCTCAGAGTTCGATTACGGGACGATTTCAATGGGGTGTGACAATGAAGAGCGAATCACAATTAGAAATGATGGCAATTTGCCTCTGACTGTTGATAGCGTAACTCAAATGGTGACTCAACCTGTGGACATTCTTATGGAATTTGGAAGTATGCCAGCGCCACCCTGGGTGCTAGAGCCAAATCAAGAGGTTGATTTTCTTGTCTCCTACCTCCCCGATAACATCGGACTTGACGATAGTATAATTACTGTAATAGGAAACGATCCTCATACTCCGGAGGTTCAAGTTATTCAATTCGGAGAAGGGGTCTTCGAACAGTGGATTATTCAAACTCATGTACAAGAAGAAATTCCCATATTAGATATTATTTTTGTAATAGATAATTCTGGGTCTATGTCTATCTTTCAGCAAGAACTGGCTTCTCAAATGACTAGTTTTATGAATGTGTTTCTAGCAACTGGTGCAGATTTTCACATGGGCTTCATTACAACAGATAGAGGCTACCTCCAATGTTCTGGTGTGGTTTGTTGGATTGATAATTTATTTGCTACTCCGGTTGATTGGGCACAGGGAATCATCTCACAAATTAGTGTTGGAGGTTCAGCTTATGAAAAAGGTATTGAAATGGCGCACAGAGCCTTAATGAATACCGACTACGACACAGGTGCTGCTCCCGGGACTTCCTTCTGGAGAAACGATGCAACATTAGTTGTTATTTATGTTTCTGATGAACCCGATTTTAGTCTTGGGACTTGGACATCATATACTAGTTTCTTTGATACTTTAAAGCCTGATATTGATAGGATGAGACATTTTGGTGTTATTGGTGATCACCCTAGTGGATGTATATATAATAATGGTTTTTATCAAAGAAGCGTGAGTTTTGGGTCTGGTTATTACGATATGACCCAGCGCTACAATGGTGAGTGGTATTCTATCTGTGCAACCGATTGGGGCAGTCAAATGCAAGATTTGGCCGACACGGTAAGTACACGACGTACTTTTACTTTAGATGAACCCGATCCAATTGTAGACACTATCATTGTTTCTGTAAATGGCCAAGCAGCGATGGGGTGGGAATATGATCCCA